>ENA-OZGS01000505-OZGS01000505.1-human-gut-metagenome-genome-assembly--contig:-NODE-505-length-11772-cov-5.790646_pt1 | contig 11772 bp, 6 predicted proteins | sample MGYA00245121_ERZ653667 | MGnify/ENA primary metagenome ERZ653667 (study PRJEB26926, sample SAMN06165248) | human gut metagenome | biome: ENVO:00009003; feature: ENVO:2100002; material: ENVO:00002003...
GAAGCGTCCCTGCCAGTAACTTTGCGCGTCCGCAGACGCGCCCCCAAGCTGCTTTTCCCCCAAGATTCCGTGAAGAACCGAAAAAACCTCCGAAACACAGCCGCGTTTCGGAGGAAGAAAGATACATATATAGAGGAAGTTACTTCTTCAGTTCAATCCCTTGACCCTTCAGCCGCGCAACCACGCCGTCAACAACCGCCTGCACTTCGTCGCGGGTGAGCGTGCGCTCCGGGTGCGAGAAGGAGAGGCGAATCGTGATGGTTTTGCCGGTGATGTCGCTGTATGTGCCCAGCACGGTCACCTTCTGCACCAGCGGGGAGTTCTCCGCCTTCACCGCGTCCAGAATCGGCTGGCAGCGATTGACCACGAAGGTCAAATCCTGCTCCATGCCGGGGAAGCGGGACGGCTCGCGGTAGACGATGGGCGCGGGCGCGATGGACGCAAGCGCTTCCGTGTCGATTTCGGCAAACACAATCGCCGCCTTCTTGTCGATGTTCTTGCCGACAACCGGGTGCGCCACGCCGATTTCGCCGAGTTCAACGCCGTCCAGCACGATGGCGTTCAGGTTCTTCGGATGCTCATAGGAGTGGGTCGCGGTCATTGCGTGGAAGGACAAATCCTTGTGCAGGATGTCGCTCACGGTGACGCACAGCATGTCGCGCAGGCGGAAATACAGCGTTTCCACGTTATCGACCTTGCTGAAGAGCGTCACGCACAGCTTCTTGTGTTCCTTCGCCAGCTTGTTTTCGTCCACGCCGTCGATAACGTGGCCGATTTCAAAGATGCCGAACGACGGCGCATAGCCCGTGTTGACCTTCACCTGGCACAGCTGGGTGGGAATCATGGAGCGGCGCAGCGTCTCAATGTTGGGGTTGGAGGCGTTGAGCAGCTTCACGTTGTCCTCAACGGCAATGCCGAGCTTCTTGTAGTCGTCGGCGTACTGCCAGATGTAGGAATGCACCTCGTGCAGCGAATAGCGCTTGACGAGCATGTCCTTCAGCTTATCCTCCACCGTCTTTTCGGTGGACATGCGAACCGGGTAGAGGGGGGATTCCGCCGTGTGCAGGTCGAAGTTGTCGTAGCCGTAAATGCGGGTGATTTCCTCAATGATATCCGCCTTGATGGTTACGTCCTTCGTCGCGCGCCAGGAGGGGACGTCCGCGGTGAAGGAATCGCCGTCCCGCGTCATGCCGAAGCCCAGCGCGGTCAGCGTGTGCATGATTTCGTCGGAGGAGATGTTGATGCCGGTGTAGCGGTCAACAAACGCCTTGTCGAAGGACAATTGCACCTTCGGATAGTGGAAGGCGTACTCGTCGGTCAGGCGGGAGGTGACGCGCATTTCCGGGTCGTATTCCTGCAAAAGTTTGACGAAGCGGGCGATGGCGACGGTCGTCATTTCCGGGTCAAGGCTCTTTTCGTAGCGGGCGGAGGCGTCGGTGCGGTGGGCGAGGCGGACGCTGCTCTTGCGGACGGACGCCGCGTCGAAGGTGGCGGATTCCAGCGTCAGGCTCGTCGTGTCATCGACGATTTCGCTGTCCAGACCGCCCATGATGCCCGCGATGGCAACGGGCTTGTCGCCGTTGCAGATCATCAGCGTGTTCGGGTCGATGGTGCGCTCCACCTTGTCCAGCGTCTGGAAGGGGAAGCTCTCCGGGAAGCGGCGGATGCGGATTTTCTCCACCTTGCGGCTGTCGAAGGCGTGCATCGGCTGCCCCATTTCCAGCATCAGGTAGTTCGTCAGGTCGGCAAGGAAGTTGATGTCGCGCATACCGCAGTAGTTCAGGCGGATACGCATCGCCATCGGGCTGACGTGGCGGTTGATGTTCTCCACCCGCAGGCAGGAGTAGCGCTGGCACAGCGGGTCTTCAATCTTCATGTCGATGGCGGGCAGATTGTTGTACGCCGCCAAATCCGCCACGGGCAGGGCTTTCAGCGGACGGCCGGACAGGGTAGAAAACTCGCGCGCCATGCCGTAGTGCCCCCACAGGTCGGGGCGGTTCGTCAGGGACTTGTTGTCCACCTCGAAGATAATATCGTCAATGGGGTAGAGCGCCTTCAAGTCCGTGCCGCAGGGAACATCCTCCGGGAGGACCATGATGCCGGAATTGTCGTCGCTGATGCCGATTTCCTTCTCCGAGCAGCACATGCCGTAGGACGTGTACCCGGCGAGCTTGCGCGGGCTGATGGTGATGTCGCCCAGCTGCGCGCCCACTTTCGCGAACGCGGTTTTCATGCCCAGCTGCACGTTCGGCGCGCCGCAGACCACGTCGGTCAGCTGCCCGTCGCCCGCGTCCACCTTCAGCAGGTGCAGCTTGTGGGATTCGGGGTGATTCTCTACGCTGACGATCTGCGCGGCGACAACGCCGGACAAATCCGCGCCCTTGTGGAAAATTTCATTCTCAACTTCCGCCGTGGACAGGGAGAACTGGCGAATCAGCGCCATCTTATCAAGACCCGTCAGGTCAACGAAGTCGGAAATCCAGTTCATTGAGATCAGCATGTTCGTCTTTCCTCCGCATTACTCGTCGTCCGTGAACTGCGCCAAGCGCGTCAGGCTGCCGCTGTTCAGGTCGCGAATGTCCTTCACGCCGTACTTCATCATGGCAAGGCGCGTCATGCCCAAGCCGAACGCGAAGCCGGTGTACTGCTCCGGGTCGATGCCGCCGGCCTTCAATACTTCGGGGTGAATCATGCCGCAGGGGCACAGCTCCAGCCAGCCGGAATGCTTGCACGACGGGCAGCCCGTGCCGCCGCAGATGAGGCAGGAAATATCCAGCTCAAAGCCCGGCTCAACGAACGGGAAGAAGCCCGGACGCAGGCGGACTTTGATGTCCTTGCGGAACACCTCGCTCAGCATCGTTTTCATGAAGTAGATCAGGTTCGCGATGGAAATGTCCTTGTCCACCATGATGCCTTCCATCTGGAAGAACGTGTTCTCATGGCAGGCGTCGGTCGCCTCGTTGCGGAAGCAGCGGCCGGGGAAAATCGCCTTAATCGGCACGCCGTCGTTCACCAGCGCGTCGCGGTAGCGGCGGTAGATGGCGTTCTGGGCGGCGGAGGTCTGCGTTTTGAGCAGCTGCCCGTTGTCCAGATAATAGGTGTCCTGCATGTCGCGCGCGGGGTGGAACTTCGGAATGTTCAGGCTCTCGAAGCACTCGTAGTCCGTCACGACCTCGGCGTAATCCTCCACCGTGAAGCCCATCGACTTGAACACCTGCTCGCACTGGCGCTGCACCAGCGTAATCGGGTGATACGACCCGCGGGTCATGTCCGGCGGCATGGAAATGTCAAATTCGGGCAGGGCGTTGATTTCGCGCTGCAATTCCTGTGCCTTGAGCGCCTCCAGCTTTTCCGCCAAGGCGACGGTAATCGCGGTCTTCAGCTCGTTCGTCTCGCGCCCGACGGTCTTTTTCTGCTCGTCGGTCAAGCCGCCCATGCCCTTGAGCGCGTCGGTCACTTTGCCCTTGCGGCCGAGGTAATTCACGCGCAGGGCTTCCAGATCCACCATGTTGGCGATCTTCTTCAGCTCGGAATCAAAGCTGCTTTTCAGGGCTTCGATCTTCTCGTTCATTCCGGATGTTCCTCCTTACAGTTGGATGAAAAAAGCCCGTCCCATCGTTTGATGAGACGGACTGAATCCGCGGTACCACTCGTCTTGCGGCAAAGGAAAAAATCCCGCTGCCGCCGCTTGATGGGCGATAAGGCTGCCCACGCCGAAAAACTCGCGGGATGAAGGTTCACGCCGTGCGCCCTGCCGCCTCGCACCACCCGGCGGCTCTCTGATATCCTATTTCCTGCATTCGCCTGTGCCATCTGCTCGCGCCTTTTTCCTTCTGGCGTCCGCTCGTTCCACTTAGCGTAGCGCTGCTACGCTGCGTTTCACTCCCGTTAGCCAGCAGAAAAAATTCGCTTCGCATCTTGGCACATTCTCATTTGGAAATAGGAAGGGGACTTGCACGCGCTACTGTTTCCCGGTCATCGCTTCCAATATTTCGCTGACTTTCGTCGGCACGCTCTATCTTACCATAGGTTGAGGCGTTTTGCAAGGGGGCAAATGCGGAATTCGGAATGCGAAATGCGGAATAAAAAGCGCACGGAAGTGGAATTCTTTCCATATTTACAGGCTTACAGGCGAACAAACCATGAATTTTTCCGATTTCTTATTTACAAGCCATTTTTTTGTGCTATACTGTAAGATGCGTTATCATGTAAAGCGCGAAGCAGGCGCTTGCGTGAAAGTCCGCGCGCGGGAGGGTGCAATTCCTCCGTCCGCAGGCGCGGCAGGGAACTTCGCGCACAAACGCGCGGAAGAAAGGAAAGGAAGCCGGATGAGCAACAGCCGTCCACCCTATGATGGCGCCGGGGACGCCGGACAGAATCCTCAGCAGCCCGGTTTTTCGCAGGGCAATTATCCGCCGGCGCAGGGCTATGCCCCGAATGGCGGCTACGCGCCCAATGATGCCTATGGTCAGGGCTACGCGCCGCAAAACGGCTATGGGCAGCCGCAATATGGTCAGCAGGGGTATGCGGACTATCAACAGCCCTATGGTCAGCAGGGATACCAGCAGCCATACGGTCAGCAGGGATACCAGCAGCCCTATGGTCAGCAGGAATATCAGCAGCCATACGGTCAGCAGGGTTATCAGCAGCCGTATGCCCAGCAGCCTTATCAGCAGCAGCCGTATGACCAGCAGGGGTTTGTGCAGCCCGGCGGGTATCAGCAGCCCTACGAGCAGCAGGGGTATCAGCAGGGGTACAGCCAGCAGAATCCGCAGGAAACGGATTTGCCGCCGGAGCAGCAGTACGCGCAGTACACCCCCGACGGTCAGCGCGTGTACCCCACGTCGGGGCGCAGCGGCTTCCGGGTGCAGCCGGCGGCGCGCAGGGAAATTCCGTGGGATACGATTGCAAAAGTATTGATGTTCGGCGTGCTGCCGATTCTTTTCATCTTGAGCATGGTCTTTGCGTGGACGGCGGTGAAGTGGGTCGTCCTCGTCGGCGCGGTGGCGAGCATCGCCGCGCTGTGGCTCCGCGAGCTGGTTACGCCTAACGCGCGGCTGGTGCTGTCGCTTTTGCTGGCGTCGGCGGCGGTCGTCTGCCTCGTCAGCGCACTGGCGACGAACGCGGCGGACAATCAGAACCCCGCGCAGCCGAATCAGCCCGGTCAGATGCAGCAGGGGAGTACATCGGGCAATAACCTCGATGTCAACCTGACCGCGACGGACACGCCCAATCCCGCACCCACGCCCACCGCGACGCCTGTGGATGACTCCGAGGAGTGCTACGCGCAGCTGCATTCCTTCTTCACGCTGTGGAAGAACAACGCCATCAGCCAAATGGTCAACCTGACGGCCCCGTCGTGGCGCAGCAGCATCAAGGGCGGCACGGACGCGGTGACGCAGAAGCTCTTCGGCGAGGTGCTGACCAACCGCACGCCCGTCAGCTGGGATTTCACGGCCATCACGGGCACATCGAACGACATCGCCCGCATGGTGACGGTGCGCGCCGTCATCAACAAGAACAACACCCTGGGCGAAAGCGTCTACCTGTGGAAGGTGCGCATGGTCAAGGAGGACGGCGTGTGGTACGTTGACCCCGCGACGCTGCAAAGCAACGAGCAGGAAAGCACCGCCACCCCGACGAACGCCCTCGCGACGCAGCCCGTGCTGAACACCAGCCATCCGGACTTGCTGATTTACTACAATCCCGAAGGCGGAACGTACTACCACATTAACCCGAACTGCGAATCGGTCAATCCGAAATACCGCCCGCTGTCCGGCGTCATCAAGTGGTCGCAGATTGAGGATTCCCCCTACGACAAGCTCGAACAGTGCAAACGCTGCGGCGCACCGCTGCGCGAAAAAAAGGACAACGCCAACTAAGTCAACACAGAAACCTACATATATTTAGGAGGACAACACGATGGACACCAATGCCAAGCTGTATCAGGACATGACGAAGATTCTCGTCAAGCGCGAGGACATCCAGAAAGCCGTTGCCAAGCTGGGGCAGGAAATCACCCATGACTATCAGGGACGTGATCTGGTGATGGTCTGCATTTTGAAGGGCGCGAGCGTCTTTTTCTCCGACCTCATCCGTGAGGTCGATCTGCCCGTGACGCTGGATTTCATGGCGCTTTCGAGCTATCGCAACTCCACCAAGTCCTCCGGCGTGGTCAATCTGGAGAAAGACCTGTCCGTGTCCATCAAGGGGCGCGACGTGCTGATTGTGGAGGACATTGTGGACAGCGGCAACACGCTGTTCTACCTCGGCAAGTATTTGATGGGCCGCGGCGCGTCCTCCATCCGCATTGCAACGCTGCTGGACAAGCCCGACCGCCGCAATCCCGAACACAACCTGACGGTGGATTACCACTGCTTCAAGATTCCGGATGAGTTCGTCGTCGGCTACGGGCTGGATTTCGCCGAGAAGTACCGCAATCTGCCGGACATCGGCGTGCTGGACAGCCGCGTGTACGGCGCGGCGCGCGAATAAATCAGCCGATTCTTCCCCCAATAAAGATAAAATTTTTGTAAAGATGGATTTTTCCGCACACGTCATTCGTCTATATGGGTATACGCCGCAACAGGCGGATGGCGCTGGAACGGAAGGAGGATGCTCGCATTGAAGAAGTCTCGCGGGATGTTCGGCTACGTCGCGGTTCTGCTGCTGATGGTGCTCACCATTTCGATGCTGTTCACCAACGGCTTTGGCAGCAATACCCGTGACCGCCGCATCACCTATCCCCAGCTGCTGACGATGATTGAGGAGGGGCAGGTTCGCTCCGTCGCCATCCGCGGCACGTCGCTGGTGGGCGTGACGACAACAACAACGGTCGCCGACGCGGATTTCCCTGACAAGAACTACGATTTTGAAACCACCATCGGCGCTGATTTCATCGTCACCGCGCGGCAAATGCAGGCGGCGAAGCTTAATAAGCCGCTGGACGAGGTGTCCGTCAAGGATTTGCCATTCACCATCATCTACCGTCAGCCGCTGACCACCCCGTGGTGGTATGATTTGATTCCGCTGGCAATTTCGCTGGTGCTCTGCGGCGTGATGTTCTGGCTGATTATGCGCGCGCAGACCGGCGGCAACGGCAAGGTGATGAACTTCGGCAGAAGCCGGGCGCGCATCCATGACCCGAACAAGAACAAGGTGACGTTCGCCGACGTCGCGGGCGCGGAGGAAGAGAAGGAAGAACTCAAGGAAATGGTGGACTTCCTGCGCAACCCCAAGGCGTACATTGACATGGGCGCGCGCATCCCCAAGGGCGTGCTGCTTATCGGCCCGCCCGGCACGGGCAAAACCCTGCTGGCAAAGGCGGTTGCGGGCGAGGCGGGCGTGCCGTTCTTCTCCATTTCCGGCTCTGACTTTGTGGAGATGTTCGTGGGCGTGGGCGCGAGCCGCGTCCGTGACCTGTTCGACCAAGCCAAGCGCGCTGCCCCGTCCATCATCTTTATTGATGAGATTGACGCCGTGGGTCGCCATCGCGGCGCGGGTCTGGGCGGCGGACACGACGAACGCGAGCAGACGCTGAACCAGCTGCTGGTCGAGATGGATGGCTTCGCAATCAACGAGGGCGTTATTGTCATGGCGGCGACGAACCGCCGCGACATTCTTGACCCCGCGCTGCTGCGTCCCGGCCGCTTTGACCGCACGATTCTCGTCAATTACCCCGATATGGCGGGGCGTGTTGCCATCCTGAAGGTGCACGCCAAGGGCAAGCCCCTTGCGGATGATGTGGATTTGGAGAATATCGCCAAGCGCGTGCCTTTCTCCACCGGCGCGGAGCTGGAAAACATCATGAACGAAGCCGCGATTCTGGCGGCGCGCGGGCGCTTGAAGGCCATCAATCAGCAGACGCTGGTGGAGGCAATCTCCCGCGTGCAGATGGGCCCGGAGAAGCGCAGCCACAAGGTGACGCAGCGCGACAAGCGCATGGTCGCCATCCACGAGGCGGGTCACGCCATCGTCGGGCACGTCCTGCCCAACTGCGACGAGGTGCACCTGATTACCATCGTCCCGCGCGGGCAGGCGGGCGGCTACACGCTGTCCCTGCCGACGGAAGAGGACGATTTGCAGACTTACAGCCAGCTGATGGACTTCGTGGCGATGGGGCTGGGCGGTCATGCCGCGGAGCAGCTTTATCTGGGCGAGTTCACCACCGGCGCAACGAGCGACCTGAAAAAGGCGACGGAGGTCTGCCGCCGCATGGTGACGCAGTTCGGCATGAGCGAAAAGCTGGGCCCGGTCTATCTTGACGGCGATCAGGAAGTGTTCGTCGGCATGGAGTTCGGGCAGAGCCGCGGGTACAGCGAAGAAATGGCGGCGCGCATCGACGCGGAAGTCAAGCGCCTGCTGGAGGAATGCTACCAGAAGGCGGTGGACGCCCTGAGCGCCAACCGCGACCGCATGGAGAAGCTGGTGGACGCGCTGCTCAAGTACGACACCATCAGCCGCCGCGAGTTCGTCACCCTGATGGAAACGGGCGCGCTGCCGGATATTCAGGATGCCGACACCCGCACCACGGGCGACGTGATGATGCAGGATATGGCGGACGAAAAGAAGGAAGAGAATTCCGAAAAGTCCGCCGAAACGCCTGAAAAGAGCGCGGAAACGCCTGATAAGACGGCGGATGCGCCCGAAAATCACCCGGATGCCCCCCATGAAGCCTGATTTGCACACCCACACCACCTCCTCCGACGGGCTGCTTACGCCCGCGGAGCTGGTGGCGCTGGCGGACAAGCACCGCGTGACGCTCCTTGCCGTGACCGACCATGACACGTTTGACGGCGCGGCGCAGCTGCTGGGGAAAACCACGCCGATGCCGATTCTGCAAGGTGTCGAATTGTCCCTGCGCGATATGCCCGGCCTGCACCTGCTCGGCTACGGGCGCGGGACGGATACGCCCCTGCACCGCAAGGTTCGGGCACTGTCCCAAATGCGGCTCGGACGTGCGCGGCAGATGGTGGAGAAGCTGAACGCGCTGGGCTATCCGCTGGATTACGACGAAATCGCCCGCGAAGCCAAGGGCAGCGTCGGTCGGCCGCATATCGCCCGCGCGATGGTCAGCCGCGGCTATGTGGTGGATACGCGCGAGGCGTTTGACCGCTTTCTGGCGGATGGCGCACCGGCCTATGTGGCGGGGGAGCGCTTGAGCATGGCGGAGGCGTTGCCGCTGATGCGGGAAAGCGGCTTCGTGCCTGTTCTGGCGCATCCGATGGAGCTGGAAAAGACCGGCGCGCTGCTGCGCCATCTGCTCGGCGTTTGGCAGGAGCAAGGCTTGCGGGGCGTTGAGGTCTACCACCCATCCGCCGGACGCGCCACGCCCCTGCTGGATTTGACCGCGCGGCGTATGGGCTTTCTGGTCACCGGCGGCAGTGACTTCCATGGCGATGGCGACCGCCACGGCATGGTCGGCTGCACCGCGCCGATGTGGGCGAGGGCGGCAGATGATGTGGAGAAATTGCTGCAAGCAGTGGAAGCTGCTCAAATCATGTGATAGATATAAGATGAAGAAATACCGAATTGCCATCAGAAAGGGGTGCTGAAACCATGTCCGAATTCAACGACAACAGGCAGCCGCGCCGCCGCCGCACGCAGCTGAACGCGGCGCAGTATGCCGGGCAGCAGACGCTGGACAACAGCATCCCCCTTATCCGCACGGAAGACGCGCCCATGCAGCCGACAAATCCGCCGCGCCGGAATCCGCAGCCGCCCCCGGCGCAGCAGAGCACCAATCCGCCCATGCAGCCGATGAGCGCGGCTCAGCCGATGGGTGCGGCCCAGCCGATGGGTGCGGCTCAGCCGATGCGCCCGCAGGGGATGAATCAGCCGGGGCAGGGGAGCCAATATGCGCAAAGCGGGCAAATGCACGGCTTCCGCGGCGTGCAGGGGACGCCCATGCAGCCGCAGCAGGGCTGGAACAACGGCGTGCAGCCGCTCGATGCGGCGCACCAATTGGAGCAGTTCTCGTGGGGGCAGAACCCGACAAGCATGAACACCGGGCGCAATCAGCCGATTCGCGGCGGGCAGATGATGCCGAATCAGCCGATGAATCCGCAGCGCCCGCAGAATCCGCCGTATCCGCAGCAGAATTATGGCGGATGGCAGCAGCAGCCGATGTATCCGGTGAATTTTCCGCAGTATCCGGCGAACGGCAATGGCGGAAACGGCGGCAATGGCGGCGGCAATAATCCGCCGACGGGGCTGGGGGGCTTCAACCCGGAGCATCGCGAGCCGAAGAACGAGCCTGTCCGCCGCAAGCCGTCGGGGCAAAAGCTGCTCAAGCGCATCCTGTTCTGCGCGTGCGCGGTGGCGGTAATTTGCGGGCTGGTCGCGGCGGGCGGCGCTATCAGCAATGCCATCCAGGAGCAGAACGAGCGGGAAGCACTTGTCGCGTCGGTGACGGCATATGACGACAAGTACGTCCCGAACGTGTATGTGGACGGCATCCACCTCGGCGGCATGACCCGCGCGGAGGCGGAAGAGGCGGTCACGGCGCACGCGAATCAGCAGCGCGACGCGTGGAAGGTGCGCCTGATGTACGCCGGTCAGCTGGTGAGGGAAATCACGAGCGCCGACCTGAACATGACCGTCGATGTGCAGGAAGCCCTCGACGCGGCGTGGCAGCCGGGGCACACAGAAGGCGGCATTGATGCGCGCAAAGCCACGATGGACGCGCTGGCGGAAAATCCCTACGAGGGGTATTCCGCCACGCCCAGCGGCGACAATGTGGTGATTGACAACATCCTGCTCAGCATCGCGCAGCAGGCGTACATCCAGCCGGTGGATGCGCATATTATCTTCGATTACAACAATTTCAACAATCCGCTGACGATTCAGCCGGAAACGGTCGGGCGCTATATGGACACGACTGAGGCGAAAAATCAGGTGTACCAGATGATGTCGTCTCTGGTCAGCGGCGAGGTGGAGCTGACGACGCGCGAGCTTCAGCCGACCACGACCAAAGCCATGCTGGAGCCGCAGATTCAGCTGCGCGCGACGGCGTACACCCCGATTTCGACCACCAGCACGGAGAACCGCAACCTGAACATTCAGGTGGCGTTCGAGCGCATCAACGGCAAGATGCTTGCAGCGGGCGAAACGTTCTCCTTCAATACGGTTGTGGGCAAGCGCACGAAGGCAAACGGCTTCTATCAGGCGATTGAGTACGCGTATGGCGATCAGCGCATGGGCTACGGCGGCGGCGTGTGTCAGGCGAGCACGACGATGTACCTTGCGGCAGTGAAGGCGAACATGACGATTCTCAAGCGCGAGCCGCACTCCGACGCGGTGGGCTACACCGACTACGGCAAGGACGCGACGGTATCCGACAACCGCATTGACTTCAAGTTCCGCAACGACACGAACAGCACGATTTTCATCGTTGCGACGGTGATGAAGGATAGCCGCTACGACAAGTCGCACAAGGTGTGCGTGGTGTCGATTTACGGCGAGAGCCTCGGCAAGGGCGTGAAGTACGAGCTGGAGACGGTGACGGTGCAGACCCTGCCCGCCCCGACCGAGCCGGAATACCGCAAGGACACGAACCACACCTACGCCACCTATGTCGACCAAGAGTACACCTACCGCAAGGCAACCGACGGCTGTGTGGTGGAAAGCTACCTGGTGAAGTATGTGGGCGGCGCGGAAACCGAGCGCAAGCTGATGTACACCGACACCTACAAGGCGAAGAGCGAAATCATCTACGTCGGCACGGTGGAGCGGACGGAAGAGGGGCAGTAACCAGAGGCTTTGCCTCTGGAC
>ENA-OZGS01000506-OZGS01000506.1-human-gut-metagenome-genome-assembly--contig:-NODE-506-length-11767-cov-5.155994_pt1 | contig 11767 bp, 9 predicted proteins | sample MGYA00245121_ERZ653667 | MGnify/ENA primary metagenome ERZ653667 (study PRJEB26926, sample SAMN06165248) | human gut metagenome | biome: ENVO:00009003; feature: ENVO:2100002; material: ENVO:00002003...
ACGAGATAGGCTCCGGTCTCGTGGGCTCGGAGATGTGTATAAGAGACAGGGTTAAAAAAATGTTTTTGTGTTGTGGATTAAAAGTTGTGCATCTTCAACGAATTTCAATAGGCGGTTTGCATCTTGATAGCAATTTGCACATAGGCGAGTGCAAATTGTTGACGGATTTGGATAAAAAGTCGGTTTTTATCGGCAATATACACTAAAAAATGCATCTGAATTTTATCCTGTGTCGGTTTTAAATAAAATAATGCATATATCTTTGGTCAATTTCGGTATGGTCAAATTGTGCGAATAGTGGTATATTATTGTATGTAATAAAGCTAAGGACTTTATCGTTATCGACTAATTGGAGGTTTATACACAATGGCAAATGTTTCATTAAGACATGTTTACAAGATTTATGACGGCGGTGTAACTGCTGTTACAGACTTCAACCTTGAAATTGCCGACAAAGAATTCATCATTCTCGTTGGTCCTTCAGGTTGCGGTAAATCAACAACTCTCAGAATGATTGCAGGTCTTGAGGATATTTCAAAGGGTGAGCTTTACATCGGCGATACACTCGCAAACGATGTTGCTCCTAAGGACAGAGATATCGCAATGGTATTCCAGAACTATGCTCTTTATCCTCATATGACTGTATATGATAATATGGCATTCGGTCTTAAACTCCGTAAGTTCTCTAAGGAAGAGATTAAGAGAAGAGTTGAAGAGGCTGCAAGAATCCTTGGTATCGAGCAGTATCTTGACAGAAAGCCAAAGGCTCTTTCAGGCGGTCAGAGACAGCGTGTTGCTCTCGGTCGTGCTATCGTTCGTAACCCGAAGGTATTCCTTCTTGACGAACCGCTTTCAAACCTTGATGCTAAGCTCCGTGCTCAGATGAGAACAGAGATTTCAAAAATTTATCAGCGTCTCGGCACAACATTTATCTATGTAACCCATGACCAGACAGAGGCTATGACAATGGGTACAAGAATTGTTGTTATGAAAGACGGTTTCATTCAGCAGGTTGATACTCCTCAGCATCTTTATGATATGCCTTGCAATATGTTCGTTGCAGGATTTATCGGTTCACCTCAGATGAACTTCATCAACGCTGTTCTCTCTAAGAACGGCGGCAAGTATACTCTTGATTTTGACAAGTATCACGTTCCTGTTCCGGAGTCAAAGGTTAATGCTGACCTCGACAACTATGTTGGCAAGGAAGTTGTTTTGGGCATCCGTCCTGAGCATGTTCACGATGAGCCTGAAGAAATTGCTAAGGCTGAGTGTCTTCTCAAAGCCAATGTTGATGTTACCGAGCTTATGGGCGCTGAAATTTATCTCTATGTAAATATCAACGGTACACCTATCACAGCTCGTGTTGAACCTACTTCAACAGCTAAGCCGGGCGACGACATTGAGATTGCTTTCGACCTCAGCAAACTCCATATCTTTGATAAGGATACTGAGAAAACAATCACAAACTGATTATAATTTAATTTGGTTTTTACGGCGGAGCGTTATGCTCCGCCGTCTTTGCGTTTGCAGAAGGAAAACGATTGTTGCCGTAAGCACAATAATTTTCAAAACCCATTTGCGTTTAAATTTTATAATTGATTAACCGTGATGAATAGATATTTTTTGTATTTTGTCACAAAATCAACACAATGTTGTGATATATTAAAGAACAAATAAGATTTTGTAACAATTGTTTAATTTTGCTTTCAAAACTGTAACTTGTTGTTGATTATGCAAATTCTCTAAAAAAATTCAAGAAAAATTGTAAATAGAGGTTGATTTTTTTCTCGTTTTTGTGTAATATGTATATGAGACAGATTGTATTTTATTGAACTCTTTTACAATCACAATATATAACTGCGGAGAAAACGAGGTAAAAATTTATGTCAAACAGATTATTTCAAGGTATTGTACACCAGATGAAAGACGCAATCGACAGAACGATTGGCGTAATTGACGAGACTTCGGTTGTTATTGCCTGCTCCGAGCTTGGAAAAATCGGCGAGGTAAACGAGAGCGTTAATTCCGAAACACTCAGCTCGACAGCACCGTTTGTTGTGAACGGATATACATACAGATCTTTCGGCAGCAATGCAAAGTATGATTATGCAGTATTTGTTCAGGGTACCGATGAGTATGCTCAGAAGTATGCTCAGCTTTTGTCGGTTTCTTTTGCAAGCATCAAGCAGTATTATGACGAAAAGTATGATCGTTCAAACTTTATTAAGAATGTTATTCTTGACAACATTCTTCCGGGTGACATTTACCTTAAAGCAAGAGAGCTTCACTTTAACAGCGAGGTTTCCCGTGTGTGTCTGCTTATTAAAATTGTTTCAAAAACAGATGTTTCCGCTTATGATATAGTTCAGAATCTTTTCCCGGACAAGTCAAAGGACTTTGTTATAAACATTAACGAGGTTGAAATTGCACTTGTTAAGGAAATTAAACTCGACACAGAGAGCCGTGACCTTGAAAAGCTTGCAAGCTCGATTTCAGACACACTTTCGAGCGAGTTCTACACACACTGTGTTGTCGGCATCGGCACAACGGTTACAGGCATCAAGGATCTTGCAAGAAGCTTTAAGGAGGCTCAGTCAGCTCTTGAGGTTGCAAAGGTATTTGACACAGACCGTACAATCGTAAGCTATGATAACCTCGGCATTGCCCGTCTTATCTATCAGCTTCCCACAACATTGTGTGAAATGTTCCTCAAAGAAGTTTTCAAGCGTGGTTCAATTGAGAGCCTTGATCAGGAAACTCTCTTTACAATCCAGCGTTTCTTTGAAAACAACCTCAATGTTTCCGAAACATCAAGAAAGCTTTTTGTACACAGAAACACTCTTGTGTACAGACTTGAAAAAATTAAAAAGCTCACAGGTCTTGACCTCCGTGAGTTTGAGGATGCAATCGTGTTCAAGGTAGCTCTTATGGTTAAGAAATACCTCAACGCAAGTCCTACAAAATACTGATTTAGTTAAAGTGTGCCCGAGCACAGTGTCTTGCTGTGCTCTGGGCGTTTTGACTTTTTATGAGTATTTGTACAATAACTACAAAACAAAGGTGACTTTATGATTGATTTTATAAATGTGTCTAAAACATACCCTAACGGCACTCATGCTCTCTACGGTATTACGCTGAGTATTGATAAGGGCGAGTTTGTATTTATTGTCGGTGCATCGGGCGCAGGCAAGAGTACATTTCTTAAACTCATTATGCATGAGGAAACTCCGACATCGGGCAAAATCGTTATCAACGATACTGATGTTACAAAGCTGAAAAGGAGCAAGGTTCCTTATATGCGCCGTCATATGGGCATTGTTTTTCAGGATTTCAGACTTATTGACAAGATGAATGTTTTCGACAATGTTGCGTTTGCGATGCGTGCTGTCGGAAAACCTTCGGCAGTAATCAAAAAGCGTGTTCCGTATGTGCTTGAGCTTGTCGGTCTTAAAGATAAGATGAAAAACAGACCGAGTGAACTCTCAGGCGGTGAGCAACAGCGTGTAAGCCTTGCAAGAGCCCTTGTAAATAACCCCGAAATTATTATTGCCGATGAGCCGACAGGTAATGTTGACCCCGAGATGTCACACGAAATCATTGAGCTTCTCAATGAAATTAACGCAACAGGCACAACCGTTATTGTTGTAACGCATGAACATGACCTTGTTCGTGAGTTTGACAGACGAGTTGTTGTTCTTGACCACGGAAAAATTAAGAGCGACACCAAGGATTTGTTTGTTAAAGATGACTATGCTGACGATTACGGTGATGACAGCGGTGAAGAAAATACACCGGATTATCCCGATAATGCAGTGGTTGTTCCGGAATAATGCGTTTGCGCAAATAGGATTTTGAAAGGATTTTTGATATGACCGGATTTGGTTATTTGGCAAAAGAAGGTTTCAAAAATGTGTGGAACAACCGTATTATGAGTATCGCTTCCGTCTGCGTACTTATAAGCTGTCTTGTTCTCACAGGTGCGGCGGCACTTTTTTCATTGAATGTTGACAAGGTTGTTGAATCTGTCGGCAAGTCAAATGAAACCTCTGTATACATTAAAGACGGATATTCACAGCTTGAGGCTGTTTATGTAGGAAAAGAAATTGAAAAGCTTGACAATGTTGAGTCGGCAACCTTCCTTTCAAAGGAAGATGCGATAAAGCAGTATAAATCTACTCTCGGCGATGACCTCTTTGCAGAAATGCAGGGCAGAAACAAACTCCCTGATTCATTTATTGTTGTAATGAAGGATTTGTCAAAGTACGATGAAACTATTGCACAAATCACGAAAATTGACGGTGTTGAGAGTTTCAGCAGTCACCGTGAACTTGCCAAAAAGCTTACGGACATCAGCAATCTTGTCAATATGATTTGTATTGCGGTTGTTTGTGCGCTGACAATCATTTCAATCTTCATCATTGCCAACACAATTCGTGCGACAATGTATTCACGAAGATTTGAAATCAGCATTATGAAATCGGTTGGTGCAACGAACTCGTTTGTACGATGGCCGTTTCTTATTGAAGGTATGATAATCGGACTTATTTCCGCAATTGTTTCAACAGGCGCAATTGCAATCCTCTATGAGACTGCACAGGCTCTTGTTTATCAGATTGTTCCGATTGATTTTATCCCGATTAACAATGTCATCTGGATTACAGGCGGCTTGTTTGCAATTGCAGGTATTGTTATCGGCTTCTTCGGCAGCTTTATTTCAATCAGAAAATACCTTAAAATGGAAGGTAACGAAATACTCGGTTGGTAATCCCGACAGAAATCTTAAAGGAGGAGATTACAATGAACAAATTAAAAAGAATTTTATGTGCAATGCTCTGCGTATGCATGATTTCAATTCCAATGGCAATACCGACTACTGTTTCTGCTGAGGACAGCATCTCAGACCTTGAACAACAGCTTCAGCAGCTTGAACAGGAAAATCAGAAGTATCAGAAGATTCTTGATGATACAAAGTCTGACATCGCAGAAAAGGAAGAATACAAGAGCGCCCTTGTAAGCAAGGTTCAGGTTCTTGATGAAAAAATTGCAGTAACTCGTGAGAAAATTTCAAGCCTTAACGATGATATTAAGGAAAAGCAGGACGCTTATGACAAGGGACTTTCGGAAGTTGAGGATCAGTTTGACGCACTTGCAAACAGACTCAGAATTCTCTATATGTCAGGCAATGCAACCGACCTTGAAATCATTTTCGGTGCAAAGGATTTTTCTGACCTTATTGATAAGATGGAGCTTGTAAAGAGCCTTGCAAACAGCGACAAGGAGCTTATCAACGAGATCCAGACAAAGCTGGACGAGCTCAGCACCAAGAAGAAATCCCTTGAGGCTGACAAGAAAGACCTTGAAACTCAGCAGGCGTCATTGAAGTCGGATCAGGACGAGTTTAATAAACTCATTTCCGATAATGACGAGATTCTTAAAAATCTTTACGCATCAAATTCCGAGGCGCAGAATTCCCTGGAAAGTGCGGCTTTGCAGAGTGATGAGATTGAAGCTAAAATCAGCCAGTACTATGCCGCTCAAAAGGCTGCTGCGGAACACGCTGCTCAGGCTTCACAGAGCTCAAGCTCAAGCGGTTCATCAAGCAGCTCTTCAAGCAGTTCATCAAGCGGCTCAAGCAGTTCAGGTTCATCAAGCTCAGGTTCATCATCTGTAATTGTTCCGTCGGGTTCGGGCTTTGCATGGCCTACACCGGGCTTTGTAAGCCGTTCATCTGAATGGTTTGAGGACAGAGAAGTTTATAACCACGGCGGAATTGATATTGCCGGCGCAGGCATCATGGGAACTCCCGTTGTTGCGGCTGCCGACGGTACTGTTGTTGCAACCAACAGCAGTTGTACACACAACTGGGGCAAGAGCTACAGCTGTGGCTGCGGCGGCGGTTATGGTAACTATGTAATGATCAGCCACGCGGGCGGTAAGATGACAGTTTACGGTCACCTTACAAGTCTTACAGTAAGTTCAGGTCAGACCGTTTCAAGAGGACAGGTTATCGGCTATGTCGGTTCAACAGGTAACTCAACAGGACCTCACCTCCACTACGAATGCCGTCTTAACGGTGTAAGATACAACCCGATGTCTGAGTATCCGTACATGTGATAATTTCTTTGATACATACACAATTTGATAATTAATTTAAAAGCCTTCGCATATACTTAAATAAGTAAATATGCGGAGGTTTTTGTTTTGATTACTTCATTGAATGTTGTGTTTCCCGAAAAGTGCGGGAAAATAAGGGGATTTTTTAACAGGCTGAGAGGGGACAAGGTGTGCGTTGAAATCAAAAGGGCAAGGGGCGTAAGCGTAAAACAGCTTACATACATCTGTCGCAGACAAAAGGTCAATCTCAATAAAATTGACAGGGCAATTGGCAATCAGCGTACAAGACTTTTGTGTTGCGAAGAAATGACCTTTCCGAACGACAGCGGTTACAAGCGTTTTTACTCGCCGCTTTTTTCGGCAAGACTTTGTACAAATATGGCTCTTTATGCCCTCAGCAAATTTGACGCTCCCGAAAGGCTGACGGTCGGAATTTATGATCCCGATGCTCAATGCACCGACCTTGTTTCATTTGTGTTGAAATATACGGGCAATGCCTGTATTATCACAGACAACGAAGATGTGTTCTATGATGAGCTGAATACCATTGCCGAAGAAACAGGTGCGTGTGCCGTTGTTACTCACCACCGTGAACAGCTTTCAAATTGTGACCTTGTCATTGCACCGTTTGAAATTGAAGAAAATCTGCCTGTAAGAAATGATGCGGTCATCCTCACAAACGGCAGACCTAAGGAAAATATAAAGGGCTTTGTGTATTTTCGCTATTGCTTTAAAATGCCGAACGGATTCGCACTTTTGAGACCTGAGGGATTGTCGGAGGAATACTTCTGCTCAGCACTCTATACACTCGGTTCACAGTACGAACTCGGTTCAATTGTCCCCGATTTGTGCCGTAATGATACAGAGGCGCAGACAGTGAAATCTCTTTGCAGTTATCTTGCCCGTTTTGCTTGACAATCGGTGTGAAAAAAATTATAATAAATCTATATGCAGTTTTTTGCTGATATGAAAGAATTTTATACCGTATGCACGCTTGTGCAGGTGCGGTATTAACTGAAAGGAACGATATAAAATGGCAGCTAAACCAACAATGCTTACTGCGGAAGGTCTTAAAAATCTTGAAGAGGAACTTGCAGAATTACAAAATGTCAAGCGTAAAGAAATTGCAGAGAAAATCAAGGTAGCCCGTTCCTACGGCGACTTGTCCGAGAACAGTGAATATGATGATGCAAAGAACGAGCAGGCTATTATGGAGGCAAGAATCGCTACTATCGAGTCTATCCTCAAAACTGCTCAGATTATTGATGAGTCCGAAACATCTAACGATAAGGTACACCTCACTTCTGTTGTTACAATCGAAATGGTTGGCACAGACAGACAGATGACATACAAAATCGTTGGTTCGGGTTCTAACGAAACAAATCCCGCACAGGGCAAAATTTCTGACGAATCACCTGTGGGCAAGGCTCTCATGGACAGATGTGTCGGTGATGTTGTTGAGGTTGAAACTCCCGGCGGCGTAAAGGCATTTAAGATTCTTGAAATCTCAAAGTAATTTGTTTATCTATTGAATTTTTGCTGACGGATTCTGCTTTTGCAATCCGTCAGATTTATTGATGTTGAAAAGAGAGGAATGATTGGAAATGAGTCAGAAGCCACAGCAGACCGGCACAAGCGATGTTATCAAGGTCAGATACGAAAAGCTTGACGCCCTCAAAAAAGCAGGCAGAGATCCGTTTGTAATTACAACAAGTGCCCGTGATGTTCTCACGGAAACAATTAAAAACAATTTTGAAGAGTACGAAAACAAAGATGTATGCGTTGCAGGCCGTTTGCTTTCAAAAAGAGGCAAGGGCAAGGTTTCGTTTATGGACCTTTGGGATCGTTCAGGCAAAATCCAGATTTTTGCAAAGTTTGACGATCTCGGTGAAGAAGAATACGGTTTTCTTAAAAAGTGGGATATCGGCGATATCGTTGAAGTAAAGGGCTTTGTTTTCAAAACGCAAATGGGCGAAATTTCTGTTCATGCAAAAGAGGTTAAGCTCCTTTCCAAATCACTCAAACCCCTCCCCGAAAAGTATCACGGTCTTACAAATACAGACCTTCGTTACCGTCAGCGTTATGTTGACCTTATTATGAATCCCGAGGTAAAGGATACCTTTGTAAAGCGTTCAAAAATTATCGGCAGTATCCGCCGTTACCTTGACAATCAGGGCTTTATGGAGGTTGAAACTCCTATGCTCGTTGCAAATGCCGGCGGTGCGTCGGCTCGTCCGTTCCTTACTCACTTCAACGCTCTTGACGAGGATTTAAAGCTCAGAATTTCTCTTGAACTTTACCTCAAAAGACTTATCGTAGGCGGACTTGAAAAGGTTTACGAAATCGGCAGAGTATTCCGTAACGAGGGTGTTGACACCCGTCATAACCCAGAGTTTACTCTTATGGAGCTTTATCAGGCATATACCGACTACAACGGTATGATGGATCTTACCGAAAACCTCTATCGCCATGTTGCACAGGAGGTTCTCGGCACAACAACAATCACATACAACGGCATTGAAATGAATCTTGGCAAGCCGTTTGAGAGAATTACAATGCTTGACGCTGTTAAAAAGTATTCAGGCGTTGATTTCAACGAAATTCATTCTGATGAAGAGGCAAAGGCAATTGCTAAGGAAAAGGGTGTTGAGTTTGAAGAACGCCACAAGAAGGGCGACATCCTCAACCTTTTCTTTGAAGAATTTGCAGAAGAGCATATGATTCAGCCTACTTTCGTTATGGATCATCCGATTGAGATTTCTCCGCTTACAAAGAAGAAACCCGAAAATCCCGATTATGTTGAGAGATTCGAGTTCTTTATGAACGGCTGGGAAATGGCTAATGCATATTCAGAGCTTAACGATCCGATTGACCAGAGAGAGCGTTTTAAGGCTCAGGAGGCACTTCTCGCACAGGGCGATGATGAGGCTAACACAACCGATGAGGATTTCCTCAACGCACTTGAAATTGGTATGCCTCCGACAGGCGGTATCGGCTTTGGTATCGACAGAATGTGTATGCTCCTCACAGATTCAGCCGCAATCCGTGATGTTCTCCTCTTCCCGACAATGAAGAGTCTGGATTCCGACAAGAAGCCGTCGGGTATTCCGAAAACCAAGGACGCTGTTGTTGAAGAAAAGATTGACTTCTCAAAGGTAAAAGTTGAGCCTTTGTTTGAAGAATATGTTGATTTTGAAACATTCTCAAAGTCAGATTTCCGTGCAGTAAAGGTTAAGGCTTGCGAGGCTGTTAAGAAGTCAAAGAAGCTGTTACAATTCACTCTTGATGACGGCACAGGCACAGACCGCACAATTTTAAGCGGTATTCACGCTTATTATGAGCCTGAAGAGCTGGTTGGAAAGACTCTTATCGCTATCACAAATCTTCCGCCGAGAGCAATGATGGGTATTGACTCCTGTGGTATGCTCCTCAGTGCAGTTCACGAAGAAGAAGGCGAAGAAAAGCTTCACCTCCTCATGGTCGATAACCATATCCCCGCAGGTGCAAAGCTCTATTAAGATGATGTAAAAATGTACCGCTTTACCCTACAAAACGGGATGTACTTCATTTGTGAAAAAGCTCTGAAAATACACCAAATGGTGCTTGAAACGGTGCAGAGCCTTAAAAATCGCATAATTTTCAAGATATATGGGCAGTTCCAATCGGGATTGCCCATTTTCAGAAAGAAAAAGACAAATCGGAATTTGAAAGTAAGGTGATTTTGTTTGGAAAATTATATTGCGAGTTTAGAAAAAGAATTTTCTTTGATAGAAAATGGTTTTAAAGAGGAAGAAAAAAGAGCCTTATCCGATTATAGATCTAATGATAAAGAATTTATCAAGAAGTTGGCGTTTTTAGCTTATAACTCAAATACCTATCAAGTAAGAATGTACGGTGTATTTCTTTTTGGATACTTATCAGAACAAAATGATATTTTGACATTTATGAGAGATGAAGTTTCTAAAGATGATAATTGGAGAGTTCAGGAAGTATTAGCAAAGGCATTTGATGAATTTTGCAAAAATACAGGATATGAAAAAGCACTTCCGATCATTGATGAATGGTTAGAAAATGATAATCCAAATACGAGGAGAGCAGTTACGGAAGGATTAAGAATATGGACAAGTAGACCATATTTCAAAGATAATCCGAATGAAGCAATTAGGCGGATTGTAGCCTTAAAAGAAGATCCGAGTGAATATGTTAGGAAATCAGTAGGTAATGCTTTAAGAGATATTAGTAAAAAATTTCCGGAGCTGATTAAAGATGAACTCAATAACTGGAAGTTAGAAAGCAAAGAAATAAATCAAGTATACAAACTGGCGAGTAAACTTATTAACTGATAAATCCCAGTTTGTAGGGATGACATGAAAAATGAAGTTTAAGGAACAGAGCTTTACCATGTTTGCCTATACAAATTATAGGACAATTCAAGGTTGTCACAGGCTCGAACCACTAGATTTTAAGAGAAAAGGTGCGTTCAACCATTCCCTTGTACAATAGGGGCTGAGTATGTTTTTCGTTGAACAACCGTGCCACATCGAGACCGTAGTATTGGTGTCAAGAAAATAATTAAGCAATATATAATTTGGCTTGTTTGCTGACTTTTGCAGCAGTTTAAATTATACGCACAACTGCTGCAAATGCTTGGCTGTATCTTGCGGAAACATATCCGCTAATGTTAGGTATCTAAACAGCACAAAACAATTCGAATTAGATGCAGCGGCTCTGTTTTTATCGGGGTACCCCCATTTATTGACATTGAGCCTAATTTTCATATATTTCGTTTTTTCGGGTTACCCCAACTATTGACATTGAGCCTGCTTAGTTAGCTTTCTGTTAGACAAACAGATTTTTAGAGGGGTTTTATCTCTGCTGAACGCAAAAGAAAAACGCCCTAAACTTCAATGTTTAAGGCGTTTTTTAAGCTTGTCAGGGTTGAGCAAAAAAGATGTTTTTGCCAATTTTTATGGTAGTTTCGAACCAACGAAATAAAATATTACTAAAAGATTTTAGCTGAAAATTTTATTCACCTCAACTGACAAAACTATATTTTTGTTTTATTCCAATTATTTGAAATAAAACAAAACAATTCTTTTGCAAAATCTAGGCCTTTGTCTTTAAAAGCATCTATGTTTTTCTTTGAAGTAAAAATATAGTAATACCCCGTTTTATCTTCATCACTTGGATCTATTGCTTTTACTGATAAAGCATCCTTTAATTGTATTACTCTGTTAGGATTAAATTCAATAAAGATTTCTTCGTTACACAGCTTTGCATAATTACTTTCAAAGTGTTTATTCACAAATATAAATGCAAAGTCGTTTGATAAATCATACTGATTTGAAAAATTTATAAATATTTGGAAAATTTTCATTACTTTTCTCTGGGCATTTAGAGCTTTCTTTGCAACATCTTTTACTGCCTCAGGAGAGCTTCCTTGGACAGTGTTGCTTAAGTCGGATTCTTCTTTGCAAACTCTACCATATTCGCTATCATTTATATAAAATATATTATCTTTTATCGCTTTTAAAGTGTTCTTAAATGAACGTGCAACTTGATTTCCTAGCAACTCTTGCTCAAGATTTTTAAATTCTATTTCACTTTTCCATAGTGGCTTTAAGCTGTCTCTTATACACATCTCCGAGCC
>ENA-OZGS01000508-OZGS01000508.1-human-gut-metagenome-genome-assembly--contig:-NODE-508-length-11677-cov-4.148167_pt1 | contig 11677 bp, 9 predicted proteins | sample MGYA00245121_ERZ653667 | MGnify/ENA primary metagenome ERZ653667 (study PRJEB26926, sample SAMN06165248) | human gut metagenome | biome: ENVO:00009003; feature: ENVO:2100002; material: ENVO:00002003...
TGTCTCATCAGAAAGTTTGATGATCTGTGTTCCGCTGTCCTCGATCACGGCGACTTTGTCTGCGATTCTGGCATCGGACTGTTCTCTTGCGTATTCTGTGGCAAGCTGGGCAGCCTCTGTCATGATCTCCTGTTCATCCTCCGGAAGATCCTTGAAGAAATCGTCATTGACGATCAGGGAGATCAGATGCGGAAGATGGTTGGTTTCTACAACATAATCCTGCTGTTCATAGAGATTGTTGGAAACGATGACCTCGTATGGGTTTTCCTGTGCATCGATGGTGTGCTGCTGCAGGCCGATGTACACTTCGCTGAAACTCATCGGGGTTGGGTTTGCACCAAGCGCTTTCCAGAAAGCAAGATGGTAGCTGTTTTCCATGGTACGGATCTTCTGGCCTTTAAAGTCTGCAAGGCTGTTGACCGGTTTGTTTGTACTCATAACACGGAAGCCCTGGTCTGCCATACCAAGAAGATGATAGCCGCCTTCGGTATAGACGTCGCTGATCAGGCTGTTGAACTGTGGATCGTCGATCTTTTTACGGCAGTCATCCAGAGAATCGAATACGCACGGAAGGTCAAATACAGCAAGGTCGCTCATGAAGGAAACCTGAGGTGCAGTATTCTGAACGACAAACGGAATGTCGCCGTCTGCACAGGTCTCCAGAAGGTCACGGTCACCGCCGAGGGTGGAGTTTGCGTAAACCTGAATCTTCATTTTGCCGTTGCTTAAGTCTGAGACTTCTTCTGCAAACTTCTCGGCGAAGATCTGTGTTACGGTATCCTTCGGGCTGGCGGTTGCCAGCGGCCAGGAATAACGCTGTACTTCTTCATTGGAAGAGCCACAGCCGGTAAGGGCAACGCTCAGGATTCCAGCTGTAGCCAGTACCGGGACTGTACGGAGGATACGACGGATTTTTTTGTCTGAATTATAAGTAGTAAATTTTTTCATCTTTCTCCTCCTATAAGATTCCAATTGAGATCGCCGGAATAAAAGTGATCAGAAGAAGGGCGATCAGGAAGAATACGATCATTGGCATGGCTTTTTTGGCGATTGCCATGACTGGAACATCGGTAAGGGAACTTGCAACGAACAGATTGACTCCAATTGGAGGAGTAACAAATCCGATGGCAAGGTTTACAACCATGATCACACCAAACTGGATCGGGTCCATACCGATCGCCTGCACGATAGGGAGCAGAATCGGTGTAAGGATCAGGATTGCCGGTGTGGTATCCATAACCATTCCGACAATCAGGAGGAACAGGTTGATGATCAGCAGGATCGCAACCGGGCTGTGGAAGTTGTTCAGGATAAATTCACTGACTGTCTGTGGAACCTGCATCAGAGTCAGGACTCTGGAGAATGCAGTGGAAGCAGCCAGGATGAAGAGGATTGGGGTGAAAGTACGGATCGCTTCCACCAGGATTCCCCAGATATCGCGGATATGGATGCTCTTGTATACAAAAAGGCTGATGATCAGTGCATAAAATACAGAGATAACAGCGGCTTCTGTCGGAGAAGCGACACCGCTGTAGATACATCCAAGGATGATGACCGGGCTCAAGAGAGCGAAGAAGCTTTCTTTGAGCACTTTCAGAAGTCCTTTGTCATGAAGCTCCTGAACTTCGGCATGGATCTTGGCTTTGTCCTCGCCGTAGCGTTTGCAGTGATAGATCGCATAGATCATGAGCAGGGCTCCGATCATGAGGCCAGGGACGATTCCGGCAAGGAACAGGTCGCTGACGGAAGCACCGGATGCCATACCGTACATGATGAACGGGATACTCGGAGGGATGATAACCCCCAGGCCTCCGGCAACGGCAACGATTGCAGTGGAAAATGTCAGGTCATATCCCAGATTGGTAAGGATCGGGATGGTCATACTTCCTACGGCTGCAACAGTAGCCGGAGCAGATCCGGAGATCGCACCGTAGAAAAGGCAGGTTACGATAACGGCACACGGCATTCCTGCTGTGAATTTACCAAGAAAGTAAGCGAAAACATCGAATAATTTCTTGGAGATGCCGCCTTTTGCCATGATGATACCGGACAATACGAACATTGGGACGGCGAGCAGCGGGAAAGAATCCAGACCGCCGAACATCGCACGGATCAGATATTTGGCACCTACCGTAAAGGAAGGATCACAGATGGAAGGAAGAACAGATGTAATTCCCAGTGTGATCGATACCGGAACAGCGATGACCAGTAATAAAACAAAAATGATAAATAAAACAACGACTGGCATTAGTGTTCCTCCTCATTTGAATTCTTGATGGTGTTGATACGGTTGTCAATTCCTGCACCGATGGCCTGTTCAGCAGGAGATTCTGCATTTGCCTGGATGAAGGACTCTGGTGTGTTGCGCTCCGGGTGAGCCGGGTCAAAGACATTTTCACCTCTTGCTACGCGGAACTCGATGATCCAGCGCTGCAGGACGCGGAATGCGACCAGGATGAAAGATACGAACGGAGCCGCCTGAATGTAATACATCGGGATGCCGCAGGCCGGGGAAAGCTGTCCGCTGTGCACAGAAGACATCATATAGGACCAGGCAAACGGGATCATGTAGATAAAGAAGATGAGTTCGAAGGTGTGGTTCACAACCTTGAAGATCGCCTTGCCTCTGCGTGGGAAAATTGCAACAAACTGTTCGATCTTGATCGACAGGCATTTCTTGCTGCAGTAGCTGACGCTCAAAAAGCCGCACCAGATAAACAGGTATCTGGTGAGTTCCTCAGACCAGGACAGGGACATTCCAAGAACGTATCGGCATAATACCTGAATACCCATGATCAGTGTCATGGCAATCAGAAAAATGACCAGAATAAATTCTTCGAGGTTTTCGTCCAGCCAGTGAAGTGTTTTTTTCATGGATGACCTCCCTTAAAAGTAAATATAGATGCTTTTCCGCAATAACTGTTTAATGCTTTACAGTTATAAAACACCGGTATTTCTATTGTAAATAAAAATACCGGCGTTTTCAAGAAGTAAATATTATATAATGCGATTTGGCTATATTACATAGCGTTATGAAGAAGTCCAAGGACTGTGTTCAGATCGTTTACTCCCATCTGTCCCGGTGCGGATGCTTTCTTTGCTGCACCAAAAGTCATGGAAGAACCAAATACTTCACCGCAGAGACGGCTGATAACGCCGGTGCCTGCCATGGACATTGTGATGATCGGTCTGTCTGCATAGTCTGTAGCCATTTCCTCTGTTGCAGCCAGAAGTGTGAGAACGTCTTTCTTGTTCTGTGGCATAACTGCAATTTTCGGAATGTCTGCGTTCATGTCCTGCATCTTGCGGAGACGATAGATGATATCTGCTTTTGCAGGAGTTTTGAAGAAGTCGTGGTTGGAAGCGATAACCTTAACGCCTGCTGCGTGAGCACCGTCGATGATCTTCTTAACAATCTCATCACCTGTGAAGATCTCTACGTCGATCAGATCTACATATCCGGTCTGAGCTGCTTTGATGTTGAGTTCTGCATAAGCTTCCGGCTCGATCGCTTTCTCGCCGCCTTCTTTGGAAGTACGGAATGTCATAAGAAGCGGGATGCTTCCAAGTGCTGCACGAAGATCCTTGAGTACATCTTCTACTTTTGCAAAATCAAAAACGCCTTCAAACCAGTCTACACGCCATTCAACAACATCAACCGGAATAGAATCAAAGGTTTTTGCTTCTTCGATGATGTCTTCTTTTGTAACACCAACGATAGGAACGATAATCTTCGGTGCGCCTGCGCCGATCTCGATATCACGGATTTTTACTGTATTCATGATTTGGGTCCTTTCTATTTAGTTGGCTTTTCACCCTTGGTTTTCATTTTAGTTCTCTGCTTCAGCAAGTGCAACCATTTTTTTGTAACGGATGTTTACATACAGTCCAAGTACAACACCGACTGCTGTAAGAACGATGTTCATTGTCATAACCTGAGATGGCTGCATTTTGGATGCTGCTGTCAGGATCGTGTAGTTGCAGAGGGAAGATGCGATCATAACGAGCGCGGTTACAGTTCCCTTGATTTTAGGGAAGAGCATGTTGCATACAGAAGTTGCAATCTGCAGAAGTCCGCCTGCGCCTGCCCATCCGATGATGAATGCACCAGCAATCATAAGTGTCTGGCTCTGTCCCATAAGTACAACGATCAGAGTTGCAAGGCAGATAACCGGGTAGATCACGATGAAACGAACGTCTTTGATCTTTCTTGTGAGCAGTGCTGTTACAACAAGTGCGATCAGGGTTCCTGCTGAGTAATATGTCTGCATGATAGACGGGTCAGCCCAGCCTACGTTTTCTTTTGCAAAGTTCTGTGCACAGTTCAGCCATAACTGGAAAGTACCTGTGCAGGTGAATCCGATCAGGATCATAGCTACGGATTCAAGTGAGAAATGAGTGTGTTTCAGGCTGTCGATAAGTCCTTCTTTCTTGCCGGCTGCTTTCTGGTCTGCATCCGGAAGCGGGAACAGGAATACCAGTACAAAAAGTACAAGGTAGATGATTCCACATCCGAAGAATAAACGGTTGTAGGAAGTAAGTCCTGCAGCAGTAGTAGCTACGGTTGCACCGAGTACGAATGGAAGCATCATCTGAGCGATAGCGATGAAGAATTTGATTCCCATTGTAGCAACGCCAGGAGCTTTGTAGATGATCTCGGAAACTGCCGGGTAGATACCTGTGTCAAGGAATGAGTTTGCGATACCGCCGACGATCGCGCATACATAAGCGATTGTGTATCCGCCGTTTGTTCCGGCATTAAATGCGAGTGCCAGACCGACCAGATAGATTGCATAGGAAGCACTTCCGATCGCTGTGGAAATACGGCGTCCTAATTTGTCTGAAAGCGGGCCTGCAAAAGGAAGGGCGATCAGTCGTCCAAGACCTAATGCTGCTGAAATTGCGGTGATTGCCATGGCTTCCACACCCCATGCGGTTGCCAGAGCTTCCTTAATAACTGCCTGTCCTAAGATAGAACATCCAACACCGTGGATAAAATAGTTCAAGTACAGGATCAATGCACTTGGCAGGTACTTTTTGTTCATGGTTCTCTCCTTTTCCTGTGAAACATTTGTTTTTTTTACTTGTGTTTTGTTCTGTCACAAACAATGAATGCCTTTTTTAATGAAAAGCTTTTATCAAAAGCCTGTTAAAAAAATAACATTTATCTGTATTTTAACAGGTACAATTCGTGTAGTCTAATGCTTTTAAAGCGAAAAACCAATGCATTGAATGCATTAATGTGATATACTAGGAACAAAATAATTATTGCGTATAGGAAATATCCCGCGAGGTGTTTTGACATGAATATGGCAAAAACCCGAGACATACGGGGCAAAATGCCATCACCGAAGGTGATTTGAAATGCATTTTGACCAAGTTACTGTGAACGGAGTGAACAGTAACACAAAATTATAATGATTAATGAAAGTAGAAATCCGGGACAGGATATTGGGGAATATATTTATATAGGAGGAATCAATCATGACACTGAATCAGATCTTGTATTTTCAGAAGGTCGCACGGCTGGAAAATTATCATCAGGCAGCAGAAGAACTGTATATTTCGCAGCCGTCTCTGAGCCGTTCCATGGCAGCCCTCGAGAGCGAGCTGGGAGTTGCTTTATTTGAAAAAAAAGGCAGGGGCGTAACACTTACAAAAGCGGGCAAGCTTTTTCTGGAACATGCAGACAGGATTGCAGGAGACTGTGACGTGGCAGTGGGGAAAATGCAGGAACTTTCTTCAGATGGCGGAAAGATCGATATCGGTTATATTTTTCCGCTTGCGGGGCATTATATTCCTCATAAAGTAAGGAAATTTCTGAACCAGGAAGAAAATAAGAACGTAGTCTTTAATTTCTGGCAGAATCATACACCGGCAATTGCCGAGAAGGTTCGTACAGGCGAGCTGGACGTTGGTTTCGGCGGTTATCTCAAGATGGATGATATGGAGTTTTTTCCGCTCAGCGCACAGGAGCTGGTGATCATCACGCCGAAGGAACATCCCCTTTCAGAGATGCAGGAAGTTCCGCTGGTGGAACTGGACCATTACCCGGTGATCGGCTATGAGAGTGCATCCTGGATGGGAACTTATGCCAAGTATCTGTACAGGAAATATCAGGTAAATCCGAATACGATCGTGGAATGTCCGGATGAATATTCTATAGTATCTCTGGTAAGGGAGAATTTTGGTATCGCACTGATGCCGCAGACGGATATACTTCTGAATGCAGACGGCATCAAGATCCACAAGATCATGGGGCTCGAGATCTACCGCCAGGTTTTTATGTTCTGGATGAAAGACAGATATCGTCTGCCGGCAGTGGAGCGTTTTATCAAATATATGAAGGAACAGCAGGCAGATGATGCAAATGATACCGAAAACGTATCAAAAATTTATCTGAAAGATATTGTTAATTTTTAATACAAAGAGTTATGATAAAGGTGTCACAAACAAAGGATGGCCACTCACATTATGAATATGATGTTAAATGAATAAGGAGATTATTTCATGAAGAGTGAATACCCAAAGATTTTTGAACCTATAACAATCAAAAGAACTACTATCAAGAACCGTATCGCAATGACCCCGATGGGAACAAACTATGGTGAGACAAGCGGTGAGATGAGTAACCGTCACATGAATTATTACTCACTCCGCGCAAAAGGCGGCACAGGTTTAATCATTCTGGAAAATGCCAACATTGAGTATCCGGTAGGATCCAACGGCACCAGCCAGATCCGTATCGACCACGACAGCTTTATGCCGCGTTATTATCAGCTCGTAGAAAACCTTCATAAGAATGGTGCTACAGTAGCGATCCAGGTAAACCACGCCGGAGCTTCAGCCTCTTCTGCAAGAACCGGAATGGAGACCGTTTCTTCTTCCAATATCCCGACAAAGACCGGCGGAGAAGTTCCGCGTCCGATGACAAAGGAAGAAATCCTTACAACTGTTAAGAAATATGGAGAGGCTGCAAAGCGTGTCCAGGCGATCGGTTTCGATGCGATCGAGATCCACTGCGGACATTCTTATCTGATGAGCCAGTTCATCTCCCCTTACTATAATAAGAGAACAGACGAGTTCGGAGGTTCCGTAGAGAACCGTCTTCGTTTCCCGCGTATGGTACTCGAAGAAGTTCGTAAGAACGTAGGACCTTGGTTCCCGATCATTGTTCGTATCTCCGCAGAAGAGAGAGTACCGGGTGGAAACACTCTGGAAGACACTCTGGAATATCTGGAATATCTCGATGAGTTCGTAGATATGTACGATGTTTCCTGTGCCCTGAACCCATCTCTTCAGTATCAGATCGACTCCAACTACCTTCCGGATGGATGGAGATCCTACATGGCAAGAGCCGTAAAGGACAAATTCAAGAAACCGGTTATCAATGCAGGTAACTACCGTGATCCTAAGATCGTCGAGAAAGTTCTCGAGAGCGGCGATGTAGATATCGTCGGAATGGGACGTGGCCTTATCGCAGAGCCAAACTGGGTTAAGAAAGTTGAGAATGGCGAGGAAGATCTTCTTCGTAAATGTATCTCATGTAATGTTGGATGTGCCGGAAACCGTATCGGTGTTAACCGTCCGATCCGTTGTACAGTCAACCCGGCTGTACCGGAAGGCGATATCTATAAAGCACTCAAAGTCAACAAGAACTGCAATGTTGTAGTTGTTGGTGGTGGTACAGCAGGTCTGGAAGCTGCATGTACAGCAGCAGAAGTAGGCTGTAACGTATTCGTTCTGGAGAAGAAGGATCACCTTGGAGGTCTCTCCACATTCATCTCAGATCTTCCGAGCAAGACCCGTATGAAAGATTTCCCGAAATATCTGGAAGCCCGTGCAGCCAGACTGAAGAATCTTTATGTTTTCCTGAACACAGAAGCAACTGTTGACAAAGTAAAACAGTTCAAACCGGACATCGTTGTAAACGCAACAGGTTCTGTACCGCTTGTCCCGCCGATCAAAGGTCTCAAAGAAAACATCGAGGCCGGAAACGTGGCTACGATCTTTGATATGATCAACAACCTGAACGCCGGCAAATATCCGGATGAAGCATGTAAGGGCAAAAAGGTCGTTGTAGTCGGCGGTGGATCCGTTGGACTTGACGTTATCGAATATTTTGCACCTCGCGGAGCAGAGTGTACGATCATCGATATGCTTCCTCAGATCGGTATGCTTGCAGACCCGATCACCAAATGTTCCATGCGTGAGACTCACGACAAATATGGTGTTAAGGAATATGTAAACACAGCACTTCAGGAAGTGAAGGAAAATGCATTCACAGTAAAACTTCCGGACGGACAGATCAAGGATATGGAATTCGACCTCGGCTTCAACTGCCTTGGAATGCGTTCCAACAACCCGGTACTTCCGGAACTTGAAGAAGCTTTCAATGATACAGATACTTATGTATACACCATCGGTGATTCCGTTCGTGCCCGCCGTATCATGGAAGGTACCATGGAAGGCCGTGCAGTACTGAACGTACTGGAGTCTCAGGGATTCCTGCATCTGGAACCACTTGAATAAATGATACCAAGGGAGCAAAGTTTTTATTAAAAAGAAAAGAGGAAAAAATCATGCCAAACGTAACAGGACATACAGAATTAGTAGGATTAATGGCTTACCCGATCCGTCACACACAGTCTCCGACAACTCATAACCTCGCATACGACAAAAACGGCGATGACGTTATCCAGCTTGCATTTGAAGTAGACAACGATTCCCTCAAAGACGCTGTTCAGAGTATCCGTGCTCTCAAAATGCTTGGATCCAACATCTCCATGCCGAACAAAACTGTTGTTCACAAATATCTGGACGAAGTTGATGAAGCTGCCAAATTATGCGGTGCTATCAACACAGTTGTAAACATGCGTGACGAAAACGGACAGGTTACAGGAAAACTCAAAGGCTACAACACTGACGGTATGGGATACTGGCAGGGACTCAAAGAAGAAGGCATTGATTTCAAAGGAATGAAGATGGTTCTGATCGGAACCGGCGGAGCTGCTACAGCAATCGCAGTACGCGGAGCTCTTGACGGAATCGCAGAGATCGAGATCTTCAACATCAAAGATAAATTCTACAGCCGTGGAGAAGAGATCGTTGACCTGATTAACAAGAACACAAACTGCAAAGCTACAATGAATGACCTTGCAGATCATGACCTCCTCAAAGAAAAAATGCATGCAGCAGATCTGTTCTGCGATGCAACAGGTGTAGGAATGCACCCACTGGAAGACCTTTCCAACATCCCGGACACTTCTTTCTTCAAGAAAGATCTGATCGTAACTGACACAGTTTACGCACCACGCGAAACTGTTATGATGAAACAGGCAAAAGAAGCAGGATGTGAGAAAGTATTCAACGGCATGGGCATGATGCTGTTCCAGGCACTCATCGCCATCAAACTTTACACTGGAAAAGATACTCCGGTAGATTACATGAAAGAAAAACTTGGAATCTAAATAGAAACCAGGAAAGCCATGGGGATGAAACTTCGTCTCTGTGGCTTTTTTAAATGTTCTGCTTGCTTTATCACTTTAAAGTGTGTATAATGAGAGCTATATACAGGTGAGCGAAATCGCCAAATTTTGATACGCGGAAAGGAATATGGATTATGTCAAAACATATCACAGGACACACCGGATTATTATGTTTACTTGGAAGCCCGGTCGCACACAGTGTTTCTCCGGAAATGCACAATGAAGCATGCGATCAGCTGGGGCTGGATTATACATATCTTGCATTTGATGTACCGGAAGATAAGATGCCGGAAGCAGTTCAGGGGCTTCGTACCATGGGCGCAAGAGGCTGGAACATTACCATGCCGGGCAAGAATATCATGTGCAAACTTGCAGATAAAGTATCTCCTGCATCTGAGATTTCAGGAGCATGCAATACGATCGTTAATGATAACGGCGTGCTGACTGCTTACACAACAGACGGTGTTGGATTTATGAGAGCAGTTGCTGAGAACGGTGTAGATATCATCGGCAAGAAAATGACTCTTCTCGGTGCCGGCGGAGCAGCTACAGCGATTCTGGTACAGGCTGCACTGGATGGCGTAGCAGAGATCAATGTATTTAACGTGAGAGACAACTTCTTCGGAAGAGCTGAGGAGATCGTTGCGAAACTGAATGAGCGCACAGAGTGCAAGGTAACTCTGCATGACTTCTCAGATCCGGAAGTACTTCGTGCTTCTATCGCAGAGAGCGCAATCCTTGTAAATGGTACTTCTGTTGGAATGGCTCCGAATGTAGACAGAACGATCATCACAGATACAAGTATGTTCCATAAGGATCTGTTTGTATTCGATGTAATTTACAATCCACAGGAAACAAGACTGCTCCGTGAAGCAAAGGAAGCAGGATGCAAGACTGGTAACGGTATGTACATGCTGCTGTATCAGGGAGCTGCGTCCTTCAAGCTTTGGACGGGTGAGGAGATGCCGGTGGAGATCATAAAGGAGAAGTATTTCTCTTAAGAAGAGGAAATATATGGCTTGAGAAGCCGAAAATAATCGCCAAGGGGACTTCGCAGTCCCCTCGGCACACCCCTCGCTTGGGCTTTCGACGGGACGAATGGTGATGAGAAGGGTACGGAGTTCTTCGTTGTGGTGGTCGGGAGGGTGTTGACTTTACTGGGGTTGAAAATTGGAGGTTATGATTTGGGTAAGGTGGTTTTCGTAGTGGGTGATGCCATCTTTTTTTTGTTCATATTTATAAATATGGAATGGAGGTGTAAAAGAATGGAATCCAGATCGGACGAACTTTATCATGTGTTGTGCGAAAAGGGGTATCCGGACGACTTTTGCCGGGAAATCGCCTACCGGCAGATGAATACAGATTATACGGCTACGCGAATGTTAGGCTACCTCTACCGGGTCTCTGATCCCCGCCCGGAGGACGTAGTAGACGAAATGCTCGCAATCCTGATCGACCGCGAAGCGATTATCAAAAAGAAAGAACTGGAGCACGCTCAGGCAACTATAAATCACGTTTATCGAGAAGGACTGTGAAAATATGAAAACATTAGAGCAATTCAAAGCAGAACAAATGACAGATAGGGAATTCGCTACGAAGTACGAAAAGATTCGCCTTGAACTTGAGAATGAAAAAACAAAAATAGAGGCAGAATATGAATTGAAAAATAATGTGGAATAATAAGAAAAAAGCACTGAAATCATGATGATGTCATGAGTTCAGTGCTTTTTTCTGTTACAGACTACTTAAGAAATGAAAGATCAATCTCCCCATCAAACACCGTAGTAGCCGGTCCTGTCATATATACAAGGTTTTCCTGGCGGTTCCAGAAGATCTGGAGGTTGCCGCCGAGGAGTTTGACGGTGACTGGTTCGCCTTCGTCAACGAGTCCGTTCAGGGTGGAGGCTACAGCTACGGCGCAGGCACCGGTGCCGCAGGCGAGGGTTTCGCCGGAGCCACGTTCCCAGACACGCATCTGGAGTGTGTGGCGGTCAATGACTTTGACGAATTCTGTGTTGATACGGTCCGGGAAATCAATGTGGTTTTCGAATTTCGGACCGATCTTTTCGATTTCGAGATTGTCAATGTCATCCATATATACGATCGCATGTGGATTTCCCATGGAAACACCTGTGATACGGTAAGTAGTACCATCTACCTGTCTCTTATACACATCTGACGCTGCCGAC
>ENA-OZGS01000520-OZGS01000520.1-human-gut-metagenome-genome-assembly--contig:-NODE-520-length-11485-cov-3.571129_pt1 | contig 11485 bp, 10 predicted proteins | sample MGYA00245121_ERZ653667 | MGnify/ENA primary metagenome ERZ653667 (study PRJEB26926, sample SAMN06165248) | human gut metagenome | biome: ENVO:00009003; feature: ENVO:2100002; material: ENVO:00002003...
GTCGTCGGCAGCGTCAGATGTGTATAAGAGACAGGCCAAGCTCCGTGCCGAAGAACCAGTACAGCACGCCGATCAGGACCGCGCAGAAGATGAGCAGCACAAAGATCGGGTTGTTGAGCGCCAGCGCGCGGACATAGCGGGCCGAGACCAGCAGGCTGTACTTGTCCACACTGATGGGCAGGTTTGCCTTGCCGCCGCCCGTGCCGGTGCCCATGATGCGCAGGTTGACGGAGAACAGCGCGAGCTGCGTCAGGATACCGGCGAGAATGGCCGGAATACCGCAGCGCGTGTGGAAAAGACCGGTGACGAGGCCTGCCAGCATACCGGCGAGCATCGCGCACAGCAGGGCGATCCAGGGATTGAAGCCGCCGCGGATCAGCATGACGCAGACAGCGCCGCCGGTTGCCAGCGAGCCGTCGACGGTCAGGTCCGCCACGTCCAGAATGCGGAAGGTGATGTAAACGCCGATGGCCATAATGCCCCAGGCGAGACCCTGTGCGGCAGCGCCGGGCAGGGCGTTCATCAGCGACGAAAGAAAACTCATGGGTTCTCTCCTCCTATCTCTTGTTGAGGCAGGAACGGGCTAAGCCCGTCCCTGCCTGCGGGGGGATGTGATCAGATTACTCTTCGATGGCAGTGTAGCCCTCGAGAGGCTCGATGCCGAGCGTCTCGCACATGGAGGCGTTGTACTTCGGCGTTGCGGTGGTGAATTCGATGGGCATGGTGGAGATATCCGCCTCGCCGGTCAGGATCTTGGCGGCCATCTTGCCGGTGGTCATGCCGAGATCGTAGTAGCTGATGGACAGGGTCGCCACACCGCAGCCCTTGCAGATGCCTTCTTCGCCGGCAACAATAGGAGTTTTTGCGGCTGTGGCAACATTGTCGATGATACCTGTGTTAGATGCCGCTGTGTTATCTGTCGGGATGTAAAGAACATCGCTCTCGTCACAGGCAGTCTTTGCAACTGCGGCAACATCGTTTGAATCTGCAAATGAATATGATTTTACAGTATAGCCTGCATCCTTGAAATAAGGAGTGATTGTATCGCTCTGATACTTTGAGTTAGCCTCAGCCGAGCAGTAGAGAATTCCGACATTCTTTGCATCGGGGAAAAGCTCCTTGAGCATTGCCGCCTGCTGATCAAGCGGAGCAAGGTCTGTTGTACCCGAAACATTCATACCCGAAACGCCGTTCCAATCAGACTTGTCAAGCGCTGTGCCGTAGTCTGTGATTGAAGTACCGAGAACCGGAATATTCGGTGTTGCTGTGTATGCTGCCTGAAGTGCGGCAGTACCGTTGCCGAGAATAAGGTCATAGTTTGAAGAAACAAACTGGTTACAGATTGTAGCGCAGGTTGCGGAATCGCCCTGAGCGTTCTGCTCGTCAAACTTTACATTGTCTGCACCGAGTTTCTCAGTAAGATAATCTTTAAAGCCTTTTGTTGCGGCGTCAAGAGCCTCATGCTGAACAAGCTGACAGATACCGATATTGTAAACCTTACCGTCCGTGCCTGAATTATCTGCCTTTGAGCTTTCTGCAGAACCGCCGCATCCTGCAAATGCGAGTGACATAGAAGCCGCCGCAAGAGCAACTGCGACAATTTTTTTAGCTTTTTTCATTTTAATTTCCTCCTAAGCTTTCAGCACTTTCACGCTGTAAAGCATCATATACTTCTGCACTTTTATGCAATAAAGTGTTTTAACAACATAAATTATAATACAAAAAAACGAAATTTTCAATAGCTTTCACTAATTTTTATTACAAATAGCTGAAATAAAAGTTTGTTTTTGGTTATTTTGCCACCACATTTTCGTCACCAAGCTGATATTTGAGTTCTTTTATCATTACAGGATTGATATCAACCCACATTGACGAGGGGGCTTTCACCTTTCTTTTAGTGTCGGTAAGATAGAAAATAACAGGCGTTCTGCCGTCAAAAATGTCAAGAACACGCTTTGCACGGTTGTATTTGTCGGTATTGAGGTCATCAATACGCAAATACAGTGCAGAAGGCTTTTGTGTATCAGTTTTCACAGCTTGCATCTGATAATTTTGCGAAAAATGTTCTGTGTTTTTTATTGCAACAGGGTTATTTTTGCAATCCTCGTTTGTACGGGCAGACGCTATGGAATCGCAGATGATTTTCGGCTCTTCATTTTCTTTTAAATTAACAGTTCCACGGAACAGCAACGCACCGCCTGCACCGAGGAGTGCGGAATATTTTTCATATACATTCGGGAAAATCACGATTTCAAGCATTCCGTATCTGTCCTCGGCATTGACAAAAGCCATAATCCTGTTATTTTTTGTAAGCTGGGTTTTCAGCTTTGCAACTATGCAGACAAGGCTGACTTTTTTTCCGTCAAAATACATACCGCTGTCATTATTGATTATATCACCCGTTTTGTCGGCATGGATTGCTTTTGAAAAAGTTGTGTATTCATCGAGCGGATGACCGCTGAGATACATTCCCGCAATTTCGTTTTCCATATGCAAAAGTTCAGAAACGGGAAATTCGGGCAAATCGGGAATTTTTGGCTTTGATGATTGAGCATCAACCTCTGCGTCATCAAAAAACGACATCTGACCGCCCGCATTTCTTCTGCTTTCGTACTCAACATCATCAAGAACGGTTTTACTGATTGCGAGCAATTGTCTGCGATTTGCTCCGAGTCCGTCAAATGCACCGCATTTTATCAGACTTTCAATTGCTCTGCTGTTCATATTTCTGCCGTAGAGCCTTTTGCAGAAATCAAAGAAATCTTCATAAGGATTGTTTATGCGCTCCGAGATGATTTCATCTATGAAATTTCTGCCGAGATTTTTAACGGCAAGAAGTCCGTAACGGATATCGTTTCCGCTGACCGTAAAATGAAGATTGCTTTCGTTGACATTAGGCGGCAACACACGGATTCCGAGCCGTTTGCACTCAGTGATATATGACGCAAGTTTATTTTGATTATCAAGAACACTTGAAAGCAGAGCCGCCATATATTCACGGGGATAGTGACATTTGAGCCATGCAGTTTTGTAGGAAATGTTGGCATATGCCGCTGCATGGGATTTGTTGAAAGCGTAGTGTGCAAAGCTTTCCATTTCATCATAAACGGAAATTGCCGTTTTTTCATCAACCCCACGGCGAATGCATCCTTCAACTATGATATTTCCGTCATCATCAGTAAGACCGTGAATGAATATTTCACGCTCCGACTCCATTACGGCAAGTTTTTTCTTGCTCATTGCACGGCGCACTATGTCCGCTCTGCCAAGACTGTAGCCTGCAAGCGTTCTGAAAATCTGCATAACCTGTTCCTGATAAATTATGCAGCCGCTTGTAACTCCGAGAATTTCCTTTAAAAGCGGATGTTTGTAACGAATATGCGACGGATTGTGACGACAGTCAATATAAACGGGAATACTGTCCATAGGTCCGGGACGATAGAGTGCCGTAACGGCTATAAGATCCTCAATTCGCTCCGGTTTTAGCTGAGTGAGAACATTTTTCATTCCTTGGCTTTCAAATTGAAACACACCCTCCGTGTACCCTTTTGAAAACATTTCAAAAACTTTTTTATCATTTTCATCGACCATATCGGGATTATAGTCGGGATTTTTATGTTTTATCTGCTTTTCTGCATCATTGATTACAGTTAAGTTTCTGAGCCCGAGGAAGTCCATTTTTAAAAGGCCGAGTTCTTCAAGTGCCGTCATGGTGAACTGTGTCACAACATTATCGTCATTTTTTGACAGCGGAACATAGTCGCTGACGGGCTTGTCGGTGATTACAACACCTGCGGCGTGCATTGTTGCGTGACGGGGCATTCCCTCAATGCTCATTGCAACATCAAGCAGTTTTTTTATCTGCGGATCGTTATTGCAGCGACTTCTCAGATCGGGACTCAGTTTCAGCGCTTCCTCGATTGTCATATCATGCTCCATAGGAACAAGCTTTGCAACAGAATCTACTGTCGCATACGGAATTTCAAGCACCCTTCCGACATCTCGGATTGCACCTCTTGCCGCCATTGTACCGAACGAAATTATCTGTGCAACATGATCTTCGCCGTATTTACGCACAACATAGTCAATAACCTCTCCCCTGCGTTCCTTACAAAAATCGACATCAAAATCGGGCATACTGACTCTTTCGGGATTGAGAAATCTTTCAAAAAGAAGATTGTACTTTATCGGATCGATTGCGGTTATGCCTATGCAGTAGGCACAAAGTGAACCTGCACCCGAGCCTCTGCCGGGTCCGACAGGAATTTGGCATGATTTTGCGTAGCTTACAAAGTCATTTACAATGAGGTAGTAATCAACAAAACCCATTTGCGACACCGTGTTGATTTCATATTCGAGTCGGTCAATCAGAGCTTTGTCGGGGTTCTCGCCATAGTGTTTATAAAGCCCCTCATAGCATTTTCTTCTGAAATAATGCAGATGATCTTCGTTATTAGGAACATCAAATCTCGGAAGCTTGCGTACACCGAATTCAAAATCCACATTGCACATATCGGCAATTTTCTGTGTATTGTCGATTGCTTCGGGGTAACTTGCAAACACCTCACGCATTTCATCTTCTGTTTTAAGATAAAATTCCGAAGTTTTGAACTCCATTCTGTCACTGTCATTGACTGTTCGGTTGGTCTGAATACAGAGAAGAATATTGTGAACCGTGCTGTCCTGTTTTTCGATATAGTGACAATCGTTTGTTGCAACAATGTCAACACCGATTTCACGGGCAATTTTTATAAGGCTTGGAATTATCCTTTTCTGTTCCTCAATTCCGTGGTCCTGAAGCTCTATAAAAAAGTTCTCACTCCCGAACATATCACGGTAAAATTCAGCCTTTGACTTTGCACCGGCATAATCACCGTCAAGGAGCTTTTGCGGAATTTCACCCGCCAGACAGGCAGAGAGGCAGACTAAGCCCTCATGATACTCGGCAAGGAGTTCATCATCAATTCTCGGCTTTGTATAGAATCCCTCCGTAAAACCCTTTGACACAAGCTTGATAAGATTCTGATAGCCTGTATGATTTTTGCAGAGCAGAACCATATGATGGTATTTTCCATAGGATAAGGTCTTGTCAAAACGGCTTTGCGGTGCAACATACACTTCACAGCCGATTATCGGCTTTATACCCTGTTTTTTGCATTCCTTATAAAAATCGACTGCACCGTACATTACACCGTGGTCGGTGATTGCGAGTGCAGTCATTCCTTTTTCTTTTGCGGCTTTTGCAAGTCTGCTCAGACGGCAGGCACCGTCAAGCAGACTGTATTCTGTATGAAGATGTAAATGTGTAAATGCCATTTTACTCACCTGTTGCTTTTGCCTTTATTTCACCGTCTGAAAAACGGAGTGTAAATTCATCTCCGCTTTTCAGCATTTTTGCGGAATTTACCGCCTTACCGTCTATTTCGGCAATCGAATAACCTCTTGAAAGAATTTTAACGGGGTTGAGTCCTTCAAGTTTTGCGGCTGTCTTTGTGATGTCGGCAGCCTTTTTATTTATTGTTTCCTGAACAAAATGCTGTATTTTCGTTTTGCAAAGTTCAAGAGATTTTTCATATTCAAAAATTCTCTGTTGTGGTGATACAACGGACAGTCTGGTTTTTAATTCTGTAAGAGCATTATATTCCTGTCTTAATTTCAATGTTGCCATTGACGAAACATACTGCTTTTGCGATTTATAGTAATCAATAAGCTCCGCAGTATCAGGAACTGCAAGCTCTGCCGCCGCAGACGGAGTCGGCGCTCTTAGATCGGATACAAAGTCACAGATTGTAAAATCAGTTTCATGACCGACAGCGGAAATTACGGGAATTTTACAGTTGTAGATTGCATAAGCAAGGTTTTCATCATTGAATGCCCACAAATCTTCAATTGAACCGCCGCCTCTGCCGATTATGATAACATCACAGGCGTTGTATTTATCGAGTTTCTGTACGGCGTCAATAAGTTGGGCGGGAGCATTCTCGCCCTGAACAAGTACGGGACACATAATTATGTCTGCAGACGGAAATCTTCTTGAAAGAATGTTGCGGATATCCTGAACTGCCGCACCTGTGGGAGAAGTAATTACACCGATTGAATTCGGAAACGGCGGAATTTTCTTCTTATGTTCGGGAGCAAAAAGTCCTTTTTCGGCAAGCGACTTTTTAAGTTGTTCATAAGCAAGCGAAAGCGCACCTATGCCGTCGGGCTGCATATCTTCAATATAAAGCTGATACTGACCTGTGGGTTCATAGACTGCAACTCTGCCACGGCAGATTACTTTCATTCCGTCGGTCGGTCTGAACTTTAAATTACGGGCATTGCCGGCAAACATTACGGCTCTTATAACGGATTTTTCGTCTTTGATTGAAAGGTAGATGTGTCCGCTTCTGTAATGGTCGGTAAGGTTTGAAATTTCACCCGTAACAAAGACAAAATTCAGCCTTGCGTCATTTTCAATAATTGACTTTATATAGAAATTCAGTTGTGAAACACTTAAAACTCGTGGTTTGCTAAACTCGGGTGTGTACATCGTTATACTTTCTGTATCCTAAATATGCAATTCCTGCCGAGTTATCTGCCGAAAACTGCGGCGGTGCGAATATTGCATTATATTTTTCTTCAAAAGAATTTTTTATTATTTGATTTGACATTACTCCGCCTGCAAAGAGCAATGGAAGTTCTCCGTATTTTTCAAGCAGTCCTTTGGTCATTTCGGACAAGGTCTGTTCAATATATTTAAGACAAAATGCCGAAACATATTCGGGAGATTTACCCTCGTCAATCAGCTTTTTGGAAAGATTTTCAACTCCGCTCAGGCAACAATCGCAACCCTTGAGAGTTGGTTTTACCTTGATTTTTTCTGTATTTTTAAGGGCAAGCTGTTCAAGCTGAGGACCGCACGGAAATTTTAAACCGAGCATAAGCCCTGTGCGGTCAATCGCCTGTCCTGCATTAAGGTCGAGTGTGTGTGCCGCAAGTTCAACGGAAAAGCCCGTGCCGAATCCTTTGGCAAATACTGCCTCGGTTGTACCTCCGCTGACATGGAAAGCGATAAACTGCTTATCAAACAAATCTGTTCTCTGCGAACCGAACAATACCGCCGAGATATGTCCCTCCTGATGCGAAAATGTGTAAAGAGGAATTTTCATTGCGGAAGATAAAATTTTTGCCGTGTTCTCTCCAACGGTGAAACACGGCATATATGAGCCGTCAACAGGTCTTGGACGGCTTGACGCTGCAATTGCGGCTATTTCGCTTGTATCAACATCTTTCAAAAGTTCTTCAATAAGCGTGTGCAGCTGTGCTGTGTGGTGAAACACAGCGTCACTCTGACGAAGTCCGAGCTGACCTTCTTTTACGGGAAGAAGTTTTTTCTGCTGAACCATTTCGCCCGTTTTGCTGTCGTAAAGGGCGGTTGATGTTGTGTAATTTGAAGTGTCAATTCCGAGAAAAAGGCTCATATCACTTCTCCGACTTTCCCGAAAATTCACGGGAATATGTGCCGAGAATACCGTTTACAAATTTGCTCTCGTCGATTGTATATTTCTTGGCAAGTTCAACAGCCTCGTTGATTGAAACGCTCTGCGGAACATTGTCAAGATACTTCATCTCATAGATTGCAAGGCGGAGAATAGCAAGCGACGGCTTTGAAATTCTTGAAAGAGTCCAGCCCTTTTTCAGGTGGCTTGCAATGATTTCGTCAATCTCCTCACGCTTGTCCTCAATACCGGAAACTACAGCCTGAGCATATGCGCAAACACCGCCTACAAACATTTCCGAATTATCATCTATTGTTTCTTCAAGAGGCTCATCGTCAAAAGACTTTGAGAACAAAAGCATAAAAGCCTGCTCTCTTGACTCACTTCTTGTGAGATTAACCTCTTCTTCAAAGATGTCACTTGTTTCAGCGTCATTGACTTCAATTTCATTTAATTCATTGTTAATTTCGTTATTCATAATAAACCCAACTTTTCGTTAAATTACAATATCACTAAAATCATATCATTAAGATTTAAATCAGAGTAACTCCCTAATTTACTTACAAGATTATACCATAACTGAAAATGAATGTAAACAATAATTAACAAAGATGTCCGTTAAAAATCATTTGCTTTTTTAACTTTCCTCGCAACCGAATCAGGTTGATTTTATGCACAAAAAAGCAGAGGACACTATTGCCCTCTGCTAATTTTATGCCCCTATTACCGATATATCGTCATAATCAACCTCATAATGAGTAACCACGGCATCGTCAATAATCAGAACAGATGTATCGTCAAGCTGAGATTTCGGAACAATTACCGACACACCTTGATCGCTTATATAGCAAAGGCATTCTGAAAATCCTTTGGCTTTGACAATACTTTCAATGCTATCCTGAATTGTAAAGGTTTTGAGAAGTTCTTCAACATTCTTTTCAGCCTCGCTTTTGTCGGCATCTGACGAGCTTTCAAGATTGAAAATTTCTTTTGCATCGTCAATTATTTTATCCTGAGTTGCCTGCCGCTTTGTCCTTTCGGCTGAAAAATAGCTTTTGCTCTCGTTTGAAAGTGCCGCCGTCTGCTGTACTTCATCATCCGACGCCGAAGCGGTTGCACTGACATATGATGCCGCTCCGAGTTCTTTGGCACTTTGAGGAGTTTTAGCTCCCGAAAGCTGCCAGTTTATGTACACTGCCGCTGAAAGTGCAAGCACAAGTGATGCAAAAACGATATATTTTTTCTTAGATTTCATATTACTCCCGACCTTTATTCTGATAATTTTGTAATACATACTTTTGCTGTTGAAATATCAAGCGCTTTTGTGACTGCATCGGTGACACGCTCAACCACAACAGGATCATCACCGCCTTCACACACTACAAGCACACCTCTTATCAAGGGTTCAATTTCCTTTGTTTTGGTGGTGCTGTTGTCAAGATAAACATATTCAACGGAATTTTCCATTGTGAGCAAAACTTCCGTCTTGCCTGCTCCCTCAATTTTTGAAATCACCGTCTGCAAATCATTTTCTATTTTTGTGCTGTATGTTTTTACGGAAAATGCTTCATCTCCTTTTCCTGATGTCAAAGAACCGAAATCAACCCAGTTTGAAAGAAATATTAAACCAATACCGATAAGACCGACAACGATTATGATATTTCTTATTTTTTTACTGTCGAGCATTGATTTCAGCTTTGAACTTGTTTTGTCTTCCATAATTCACTCCGTCATAATGTTTGGTGTAATTCCGAAATTGTCATAAACAATTGACGATACAAGATTTGTGTACCGAACAAATTCTTTGTCTATATATATGCTGATTGACGCTATAATTATGCCGTTGTTTTCAACTCTGCTCAAAATTATGTCACACGATTTGATTGTTATATTATTCTGTAAAAGAAGATTTTTTAATGCAGTTTCAAGATTTATCTCCGTCTGCTTTATAACGGCATTGCTGTATGCCTCATCATCTGTTGATATTTCTTTTGCAGAATTTTGATTTTCCTCAATATCGGTATTAAATGACGATACGGCATTTTTTACGGGAACAACCATACAGCAGATAATAAAAGCGCCTAAAACAAGGCTGATGATTTTCTTTGTACTGCCGTCTGTAACAAAGGTCTGAACAAGCGAGCATATTAACGCAGACGCACACATTACAACAACAACCGTAAAAAGTCCGCTCATGATGAACCTCCGCCAAGCATAATTACCGCCGCCGTTGAAAGAATGTAAATTGACATAATGCACAGCAAAACAGCTATGAGAGTTGAAAAGACAGACGATATGTTTTCAAGCAGTTTTGCCGGACCGTTTAGATTGAGAACCTCTGCCGTTGATTTGCCGATCCAAAGGGTGAACATCCACATTACCCCCTGTAAAATCACAGGCATAAACACAATTGTAACGGACAGAATCACTATTATTCCTATTCCCGATTTCAAAAGTCCGATACTGCCCTGAACTACCTTGTAGGCATCCGAAAGTGCCGAACCGACTATCGGGATAAATGAATTGAGGGTAAACCTTACAGCACGGGTTGAAACATTGTCAACTGAAACGCTTATAAGCTGTCTGAATGTCAGCACGGCTGTGAAGATTGTCATAGCAAAGCCCAAAAGCCACTTTACGCTCTTTGAAATCATTGACATAAAACCGCTCAGATTTACGGACGGCGATACGGATGATGTTATTGACAGACCGAGGAACATATTGAGCAGAGGAACGATTATTTTTGATGAAAGCTGTGACACACCCTCCCCTGCCCCTATCATTACGGCATAGTATGATGCCGAACCTGCCACAGAACCCGAGCTTGCCATAATTACAGCCATAACAGGAACATAGGCAAGCATTATATTTGATGCGGTGCAGATTACCGAACCCGTTGATGCGATGACTCCGACAGCCGGGACTACTGCGGCACAGGTTATACAGAGCGTTGCGGTTATATTCAACGAGTTTGAAATATCACAGGACAGCGAACCGTTGTAGGCGCTGATTACGGAACAGAGCAAAAGCAGGGCGGTTATATTGACAAGACCTTTGAGCGGTGAAGAAATGTTGCCGAGTGCAAGCGAGAGGATTTCGCCCATTACATTTTCAAAAGACAGGTTGGCAAGCTTTGAAAAATCCCCCAAATCAACGCCCATATTCTGAAGGCTTTGCTTTATATCGTCGGACAGCGAATCAAAAACATTTGACATATCATAAATCATTTCACCTTCTTCAGCGTTTGCACAGACACATGAAAGGGCGATAAGCACAAACACGACAGTAATTATTACAACACTTTTTTTCACTTCTTCACCTCAATTGCCTGCAAGTGACAACACGGTTTTTAAAATATCCGAATAAAGCGGAAGTGCCGTTACCGTAACCATAATTTTTCCTGCAAGCGAAACATTTGACGCAAGCGACTGACTGCCCGAATCCTTGCAGGTATTCACAGCGAACTCGGTGACAAGGCATATTCCGATTGATTTCAGCAGAATTACTATGTAGTCAATGCTTATTCCCGATGAGGCTATGATTTGATTGATTGTTGTAACGATAGCCGAAACCTGAGTAAGCACGCCGATTAAAATAATAACGGAACAGCTTATACCGAGCATTACGGAGATTTCCGCATTTTTCGGTTTGAGCATTACACAGATTATTACGGTCACAACGGCAAGTACGGAAATGGACAGAATATTCATATTAAAAACCGAAAAGCTGTTTTATTGTGTTGAACAGAGTGCTGATTTGCGTTATTATCAGCGTCAACACAACTATAAGTCCGGCAAGCGAGGTCAGCATTGCCTGCTCCTCTCTACCGCTTCGTATGAGAAGTTGGGTAAGAACCGCAACAATTATGCCGACAGCGGCAATTTTGAAAATAAGTTCAACATCCATTACTACCTCTAAATCATCATAAGGGCGATTGCACTTCCTGCAAAAAATCCCATTGTTTTGTATAGCTTTGATTTTTTTGTTATGGCATCAAGGGCTGA
>ENA-OZGS01000529-OZGS01000529.1-human-gut-metagenome-genome-assembly--contig:-NODE-529-length-11335-cov-7.872163_pt1 | contig 11335 bp, 6 predicted proteins | sample MGYA00245121_ERZ653667 | MGnify/ENA primary metagenome ERZ653667 (study PRJEB26926, sample SAMN06165248) | human gut metagenome | biome: ENVO:00009003; feature: ENVO:2100002; material: ENVO:00002003...
ACGAGATAGGCTCCGGTCTCGTGGGCTCGGAGATGTGTATAAGAGACAGTCACTGTACTGCTTAAATTCGTCCAGCGTCAGCTCTTCCAGCGTTTTGTCTGCCCGGATGCAGGCACCCACCATGGTGCCGGTGCATTTGTAAGCATCGCGGAACGGCATGCCTTTCTTGGTCAGGTAGTCGGCGCAGTCCGTTGCGTTGATAAAGCCCTTGGCGGCGGCGCGGCGCATGTTGGCGGGCAGCGGCGTCATGGTGGCCAGCATCGGGGTGATGGTTTTTAAGCATAGCTCCAAAGTGTCCACCGCGTCAAATACGGCTTCCTTGTCCTCCTGCATGTCCTTGTCGTAGGCGAGGGGGATGCCCTTCATCATAACCAGCAGGGTGTTCAGGTCGCCGTAAACGCGGCCGGTCTTGCCGCGGATCAGCTCGGTCACGTCCGGGTTTTTCTTCTGCGGCATAATGGAAGAACCGGTGGTGAAAGCGTCGTCCAGCTCAATGAACTTGAACTCCCAGCTGCACCACAGGATGATCTCTTCCGACAGGCGGGACAGATGCATCATGCAGGTGGCCATGGCGCTGGTCAGCTCAATGCAGAAATCGCGGTCAGATACGCCATCGATCGAGTTGCCGCAGGGAGCAGCAAAGCCCAGCTCCTGTGCCGTATAAAAACGGTCCAGCGGGTAGGTGGTGCCAGCCAGAGCGCCGGAACCCAACGGGCACTCAGCGTCCATGCGGGCGGTGGCGTCCTGCATGCGGCCCAGGTCGCGCAGCAGCATCCAGGCGTAAGCCATCAGCTGGTGGCCAAAGGTGACCGGCTGGGCACGCTGCAGATGGGTGTAACCGGGCATAACATAGGAAGAAGATTTTTCTGCCTGGTCGCAGATGGTCAGGATCAATTCCTTGATCTGACCCTGCAAGTGGAGCGATGCTTCCCGCAGGTTCAGGCGGATATCCAGCGCAACCTGGTCGTTGCGGCTGCGGCCGGTGTGCAGCCGCTTGCCAGCATCGCCCACGCGGGCGGTCAGAGTCTGCTCCACAAAGGTGTGCACATCCTCGGCATTGGGGTCAATCTCCAACGCGCCGCTGTGCAGATCGTTCAAAATGGATTGCAGGCCCTTGTGGATATCGTCCACATCCTGCTGGGAGATGATGCCCTGCTTGCCCAGCATAGCAGAGTGTACCATGCTGCCGTGGATATCCTGTTCGATCATCCGCGCATCAAAGCGGATGGAAGAGTTAAAGTCGTTCACGCGGCTGTCCACCGCTTTGCTGGAACGTCCCTGCCAAAGTTGGGGCATAAGAAAACCTCCGGTGTTATTGTAATGAATAGCGAATAAAGAATAATGAAACATGTTGGTGTGCGCGCCGCGCGCGCAAATAAAATAGATACAGCCTTTTAATGGGGGCTCAGTCTGATGTTTGCTGCGACCTTGGCTTTTTTTGAGCTGTGCCGCAGGCACGGCGGTCCACCATCATGATTCTTTTTTCTTTTTATAGTATATACTGGAACGCCAAAGCCGCCAAGGGGGTCAATGCCTCCCTGGCGGCAGTTTTGTTAATGGAAAAATGCGATTACTTTACTTCCGGCCAGTTCTTTGCCAGCTTGGCGCGCTCAGCAATGGGCAGGCCAAACAGGTTGATAAAGCCGTTTGCATCAAATTGATCGTAATCCTCATCCTCGCCGAAGGAAGCAGTCTGCTCATCGTACAGGGTGAACGGGCTGGTAACACCAGCGTTGATCAGGTTGCCCTTGTACAGCTTCAGTTTCACATCACCGGTAACGGTCTTCTGCAGGTCGTCGGTGAATGCGCTCAGGGCTTCACGCAGCGGGGTGAACCACTTGCCATCGTAAACCAGCTCGCCCATCTTCTGAGCAACGGACTCCTTGAAGTGGAAAGCATCCTTGTCGATGGTGATGGTTTCCAGAACGTTGTGAGCCTTGTACAGGATGGTGCCGGCGGGGGTTTCGTACACGCCGCGGCTCTTCATGCCGACAAGACGGTTCTCAACGATATCCAGCTGGCCAATGCCATTCTCGCCGCCGATCTTGTTCAGGTACTCAATCAGGGCAACACCGTCCATCTCCTTGCCGTCCACAGCGGTGGGAATGCCCTTCTCAAAGTGGATGGTAACATAGGACGGGGTATCCGGTGCCTGCTCCGGGGAAACACCCAGCTCCAGGAAGCCGGGCTTGTTGTACTGCGGCTCCAGAGAGGGCTTTTCGAGGTCCAGACCCTCGTGGCTCAGATGCCACAGGTTCTTGTCCTTGGAGTAGTTGGTCTCGCGGTTGATCTTCAGGGGGATGTGGTGCGCCTCGGCGTAGTCAATCTCCTCGTCACGGCTCTTGATGTCCCACTCACGCCACGGAGCGATGATGGCCATATCCGGGCACAGTGCCTTGAGGGTCAGCTCAAAACGCACCTGATCGTTGCCCTTGCCGGTGCAGCCGTGGCAGATGGCATCTGCGCCCTCCTTGATGGCGATGTCTGCCAGTGCCTTGGCGATGCACGGACGTGCAAAGCTGGTGCCCAGCAGGTAGTCCTCGTACTTCGCGCCAAACTTCAGGGTGGGGAAGATGTAGTTCTCCACAAAGTCCTTCTTCAGGTCCAGCACATACAGCTTGGATGCGCCGGTAGCCTTGGCCTTTTCTTCCAGACCGTCCAGCTCGGTGCCCTGACCCACGTCACCGGAAACAGCAACGACCTCGCAGTTGTTGTAGTTTTCCTTCAGCCAGGGAATGATGATGGAGGTATCCAGACCGCCGGAGTAAGCCAGAACGACTTTTTTGATGTTTTCCTTTTTCATGATAAACGCGCTCCTTTAATAAAAATACACTTTTGTTCTCTGATGCGCATTTCCCTTCGCATCCTCTGTCTTTCGTTTGCGGTTGATGCTTTTATTATACGCCGTGCGGCTTTTGCGTCAATGCTGAAAACCGACAAACCTTACAGGGATTTGACCGTTCTTTTGGTTCAATTTGCATCTTTATGCAGTTTATTTTAAATATATTCAGTTTTTATGCAATTAGAATGTATTTTTGCAGCGGTCTCTCACGCTCTTTTTTGCTGCAAAACGCCGCCCGGTCTGTCTGCACAGGCCGGGCGGCGTTTCGTTTTGCTTTATTGTTTATCCCCGCCATCGGCGCGGGGCTGGCGGCCCTGTTCCGGCACGGCGCGCTGCTGGTTGTAGTGGATGAGCTGGGCGGCGGCGCTGCTGGCCGCAAGACCGGGCCGGGTGACCATGTAGACATAGCGGCGGTAGCGGTCCTGTCGCAGGGGCACCAGCACCGTGTCCGGGCTGTACATCTGGGGGTGGTCGGTGCTGATGAACACTCCCAGCCCCGCCTGCACCATGCTCAGCAGCACCGAGTCCTCGTTGGAGTAGCCGCGGATCTCGGGCCGGATGCCGTATTCCCCCAGCATCCGGCGCAGAAGGTCGGAGTAGGCGGGCGAATCGGTGAAGACCATGGGCCGCCCGGCCAGCTGGTCCGGCGTAATGCTCGGGCACTTTGCCAGCGGGTCGTCTTTGAGCATGGCCACCACGAAGGGCAGCTCCACCACCGGGGTGAACCGCAGGCCGTTCTCGCCGGGCTGGTAGCTGCAGAACACCATATCATAGAGCCCGGCTTTCAATCCGGCCAGCAGCCGTTCGGTCTGGTCCACCCGGATGTCAAAGCAGGCGTTGCCGTTTGCGGGGGAGCCGCCCTCTCAGTCACCTGCGGTGACAGCTTGTCCCCTTTTTGTCACCTTCGGTGACATTTCTCCCCGGCACGGGGAGAATCTTTCAAAGGGAGAGCCAAGAGGGGTGCGCAGCGGCACACGGCGTACAATGGCGCACACGCAAAAAAGAGCGGCCCCCGGACGGGAGCCGCTCCTTTTGCGGTTTGAAGTTACTCGTTCACTTTCCAGGCGATCGCCACCACTGCTTCGGTGCAGAGGGTCAGGCTGATGCCTTCCTTCGTGACGGTGAGCGGGGTGACCACCACATCACCGGCGTTGTGGCCGTGGGAATCCGCCGTCAGCACCTGCACCGCATAGAAGGTGCAGTTCTTGTTGCGGGTGGCTTCCGGCTGCTTCACCATACCGGCCACGCCCTCCTCGGGGTAGCGGTCGTTGGGCAGGATGCCGATGGTGCTGTTCACCTGTGCGAAGAAGCGGGTGCTGCTGGCCGCATCGAAGCCCGCCTTGGTCAGGACTGCGTTGATGGCCGCATCCAGCTTCTGCTGGTTCTCATAGCCTGCCGCACGGATGTTCTCCGTCGTGACAGCGCTGGTGACCAGCCACTTGTCGGTGCGGGGCTGCAGGGCCGGGACGACCTGCTGGGGCTCCAGCACCGCGCCGCAGCGGCTGCAGTGGCTGCCTGCCGTCAGGCCTTCTTCCGTTTCGGTGGGGTCCACAGCGGGGTCTTCCACCACCACATGGCCCAGCTTTTTGTGGACGATCTTGTTATCGTCATCGGTCAGCTGCCAGTCACAGTTCTTGCACTGCTTCACTTCCACGCCGTCCTGGGTGCAGGTGGCTTCGCGGATGGTCACATATTCGTACTCATGGCCGGGGCAGGTGAGGTACTTGACGTACTTCTCAATGATCGCGCCGACTTTCTCATCGTATTCGCCCAGCTTTTCGTTCACAAGGTCTTCGGTGGCATTGCCCACAAGGGTACCGATGAACTCCGGGATCACCACGCCGGGCAGGGTCTTCGAAATGCGGTCCTTCATCTCGCGGTTGAGCATCTCACCGGCTTTGGTGCCGATGCGCTTCATCTCTGCCGAGACCACCGGCTTGAGCCCCATCAGGTCTTCGCGGGCCTTTGCCAGCAGCTGGCGGTTATCCTGGCCTGCGTCAATGCCCGCAATGGCGTTGTCGATGGTGGTGAAGAACACTTCCCGCACCTTGTCGATGGTCTCCTGGCCCACCTCGCGGTGCACCAGCTCATTCAGCGAAGGCTTGAGCTCGTTCAGCAGCTGGCTGACGAAGGGGTACTTGCCGTACTTCTTGTCCAGCTTTTTGACCACAAGGTCCATCACATCGTCCAGCAGACTGGGGGTCAGTTGGGTCCAGTCTGCCGTTGCCAGAATGTCGCGCGCCACCACAAGGATGACCTTTTTCACCGCCGGGTCCATATCGTCGCCGTCCAGCAGCGTGCGCACCAGCTTGTAAAGGCCGCCCTCGATGCTGTCACTGGCCACTGCTGCGTCCACGATGACGTCCACAGCCGCCTTGATGGTGTCCATGGAGACGAAGGAATCCTCCAGCACCTTTTTCAGGCTGTCGAGAGCCGAGCGCACCGGCGCAAGCTTTGCGGTAGCGTCCTCGTCCGACATACCGGCGCGGGTCAGCAGATCATGCGCCTGCGAGTAGATGGCTTCCATCTTGTTGATGGCGTCTTCCTTGCTCTCGGCGCTGTCCACAGCCGCTTTGACCGCCTTCAGTGCTTCCTTGATGAGGGTATCCGCCGCCGCCGCGGCCGACTTGGCTACATCGTTCTTGGCCTGCTCGATCAGCTTATCGAACGGCTCAAGCATCTCAGCCGCCTTATCCGGGCCCACGATCTCGGCCAGCTTGGTGTGCAGGTCGTCGTAGAGCTCGTCCAGCGCGGCGATCTTGTCCAGCGCAGACAGGCTGTCATCGTTGACGATGCGTTTGATCTCGTTGACCGCATCCGCCACAAGCTTCGTCAGCTGTTCGTTCTTGATGGTCTCCCACAGGTCTTTCAGCGCACCGGAAGCGTCGATGTCCTTGATAAGGTCTTCGTACTTCTTGATGACATCCTTCAGCTTCTCCAGCTTTTCCTGATAGGTACCGTCTTCCAGCGCCTTTTCCAGCGCGTCGCGCAGGCCGTTGACATAGGTCTTCTTGATCTCCTCCAGCGCGTCGCGCAGCTTTTTCGCCACATCCGGGGCATAGGGCTCCAGCTGGTCGATGGCTTCCTGTGCTTTCTCAAACGCTTCCTCGATCTTGCTCAGATCGCCGCTCTCAATGGCCTCCTTCAGCGCTTCCAGTGCCTTGGTGGCAGCAGCTTCCTTGATGGCTTCCTCTGCGTTCTTGATAATGGTATCCACCGCATTCTTCAGGATGGGGTTTTCCTTGATCTTATCCACCAGCTTACCGGCCCGGTCGATCACATCCTGCACTTTCTTGATGGTGTCCTCGCTGACATTGCCGTTCTTGATCTCCTCCTGCAGCTGCTTGATCAGGGCGCTGGCTTCATTCACAAGGTCAATGGCATCAATGGCGGCCTGCACGGCATCCACGACCTGATCGAACAGGTCATGCAGTTCACCGGCCGGGATGTAGTCATTCAGTTTCTGCAGATTATCCCGAAGTTTTATCAGATCATCCTTTTTCAGTTCGCCGGTTTTCAGCTGTTCCAGAATACTCTGGACATACTCTTTTTCGAACTGGAGAACCTTCTGATTGACAGCCTCCAGACGGTTCTGCAGTTTCTGGACATCCGCACGGTTCTGATCCAGAGCATCCACGGCTTTCTTGGCTTCATTGTAAGCCACCACGATCTTAACGATATCATCCGCGCCGGGAGTTCCTGTAACACTGTTTACCAGCTGTTCAGCGGCCACGACCAGAAGCTCAGCTTTCTTTACATCCGCAATTTTGCCCAGTTCATCTTTCAGCGCCAGAACTCCATTGTTCACTTCGTTCAGACGTTCCTGCAAAGCCGTTTTGTTTTCTCCGTCCGGAAGCAGTGCAACCTTCAAATTAGCAACTCCAACTTTTGTTGTAATTTCCTCAATGTCGTCACTGTTAAATTCTTCGCCGTTCGCCGCTTTTTCCTGAATCTTCTTCAGGGCATCTTCGGCTTCTGTAACGGAAGGCTTTGCTTCTTTGTATGCAATTTCACCTTTCAGCGCTGCAACATTCTGTTCTACAACACTCAAGCGATTCGTCAGGCTTGTTTTCAGTTCGTCGTCCTGAACAGAGTTTACCTTGTCTTTTGCCAGTGTAATCTGACGGTCGACATCTTTGAAGCTATCCAGCGTAAGATTTTCGTCCGAAGCAAGCGCATCATAGGCCGTTTCTACAGCTTCTACTGCCTGATTTGCTGCTTCTGCCGCCGCTTCTGCATTTTTGCGGTTTTCCAGCTCCGCTTTTGCTGCTTTGTACTGTGGTTCCACCTCATTCAACTGGCCCTGAAGATTGTTCAGTTTGTCTTGAAGACTGCTGACGCCACCGTTCAATTTTTTCCACACAGTGCCCACAAGCCATGCATTTTTATAATCTTCATACTTTTTTAACAACTCGTTTGCGCTATCGATTACGCCCTGTGCCTCTTTGGCAGCGTTCTGTGCCTTGTCATAGGCACTGATCGCGTTTTCCAATTCGCTGGTCGTCATTCCTTCCAGATTGCCGCTCTTAAATGCCTCATATGCACTTTTGAACTCATTGACAGCACTATCGATTTTTTTAACGGTATCCGTGACACTACTGATAGTTTTCTTGATGGTATCGGCAATGTCACTCCCCTTGCTATATGTAGCACTATATGTAGCAATTTCACCGCCATCTCCCGGCATCAGTTCCGAAACAATGGTATCCCCCTCGTCCTGGAAATCTTCCGCCGTATCGTCGTCCCACTCCGGGTACACCAGCGTGCCGTCTTCGTCCGCGACATCCACATTGCCCAGTTCATCCACGCTGTTTTCCGCATTCAACGGCTGTGCCGCGAATACGGTAGGGAGCACCGCCGACGACATCATGCTTGCCGCCAGCACAAAGGCCGTTGCGCGCTGTGCCGCCGCTTTGAAACGCTTCATAGTCCTTCCTCCTTTTTCCTCGCTGTATCACATCTGCCCGCGTCTTTCGGGGCAGGGATAATCTACCATTCTATAAGTATCATATTCCGTGTCAAAAATCAATTGTTTTGCACACGAAAACCGCATTTTCGTTCATTTTCGGACAAGCGTCGGTCTGCTGTCGTCCACTCTTTGCAGCAAAAGCGCCTGCCTGCAGGCAGACGCTTTCCGGTGTTCTTATTCCGTTTCTCCGGCAAAGGGTCTCCCCGCTGCCGCCCACGCCGCGCAAAGGCGTTCCTTCTGCGCCTTGGGCAGCTGTTTGAGGGCATGCTCCCGGCGCAGGGCGGCGGGCTTGTCGGCACAGCGCTCCACATAGGCAAGGGCCGCCGCGCCCTTTGCCCGGGTGTAGCGGGCGCCTTTGCCGCTCTGGTGGGCCCGCAGGCGGGCGGCGGGGTCGGTGGACCAGCCGGTGTAGAGGGTGCCGTCGGTGCAGCGCACCATATACACGAAGGCCGCCTTCGGCCGTGCGGCATCAGATGCGGCCATTGTTCTTCAGCACCTGACGGCAGGCGGCAAGGGCCGTCTCCTTGTCCTTGGCCGTGATGAGGAAGCGGCTGGCGTGGCAGAAGCTGATGCCCGGGATGCCGCTTTTCTGCTCGATGACCTCCTGCGGCTGGCCTGCCCAGCTCTGGGGGAAGGGCAGCTTCGGGCGCTTGGTCTTGTGGTCGGTGACGCACTGGGCACTCCAGCCGCCGCGCTGGCTGGGGTAGACCACGAACAGCGCGTCCGTCTTGTACAGGCCGTTTTTCCACGGCAGGTAGCAGGGCAGCACCACGATGCCGTCCCGGGAGTTCTTATAGGCCTGCTGCACCTTCTCGTCGGCGCGGTTCACGGCGTTGGCGCTGGCGATCTGGTTTTCCAGGATCTGCTTTGCCACGGCCACCGCCTTGAAGAAGCAGGCGTCCTGATCTTCCTTCGAGTCCCACACTGGATTAAAGAAGCCGATGGCGTCGCACAGGCTGTTCTGCTCACCGGTGTTGTCGTTCAAATCCAGCGGCTGGATGAAGTTCTCGTCGATGAGCCGGGCCTGCCGCTCGCCCACAAGGCCCGGCCCCAGCACCCGCCACAGCAGGCCGAAGGCCGCGTAGGGCACGCCGTTGGGGCGGGTCTCGCGGGGCTCCTGATGGTGGTCGAACATGCCGAAGCCCACGTCATACACGATGCCGTCAAAGTCGTCCGGCACGGTGAAGCCGCGGGTGATCTTGATATCCGGGCGCAAGATCTGCAGCAGCGCCGTGGCAAACACATCGTCGGCGTGGAACTTGCCGGCGTGGGTGAAGCCGTTTGCGGGAATTTTCATGGATGATACCTCGTTCTCAATAGATTCTCTGGCCCCAGTATACCACATTTTGAAGAAGGGGACAACGAAAAGGGGCCGCCATATGGCAGCCCCCGCCCTCTCAGTCCCCCAGAGGGAGCGCCAAGGGCCTGACCGCCGCTGTTGCACAACGGTCCTTATCTTCTGTTTTTCAGTCCACGGCCTTGCCGGAAGCGTCGTAGAGTTTGCCGTCGGTGCCCTTGGTGCAGACGGTGTAGCCCTCCGGCAGCTTCAGCAGGCTTTCGTCCACCTTATCCGACACCGAGAGGTATTCCAGCGAGGCCTGCTTGCCGCCCACCCGGGTGATGAGGTAGCGCAGCGCGCCGCCGTCGTAGCAGTAGGTCATCTCCACGGGCTTGCCGTCCAGCGTCATGTCAAACACTTCCGCGTCGTAGGTCTTGCCGTGGACGGTCTTCTTCGCCTCGGCAAAGCCGGTGGCGCTGCCGGTGGAAAGAGACTTTGCCACCACCGTCTCGCTCAGGCCCATGGCCTTGTAGGCGGCGGCTTCATCCCCCAGGCAGATGGCCAGCTTGCGGGCGGAGTCCAGCTGATACGCCTTGCCGTCCAGCACCAGCAGGGTGAGCTTCTCGGTGCCGTCCTGCTCCTCGGCCTTCAGGTACATGTTCCCGCTGCTGCGCACCATGTCCAGAATGCCTTCCACGCCGTCCACCTTGATCTTTGCGGTGAACTGGTCCTTTTCCAGCTGCGCGATGACACCGGCCGTGCGGGTGTTGGCCCACGCCTGCATCCAGGCCGGGGTCTGCAGCGCAGCCGACGCCGGGACACTGCAGGGCAGCAGCAGGCACAGCGTCAGCCCTGCCGTCACGATGCGTTTTGCAGCCTGTTTCAGACATTTCATGGTTCGTTCCTCCGTTTCGAGGTTTTTACTTTTTCTTTGCGGTGCGGGTGGTCTTGCGGGGCTTCGGCTGGGCCGCAGGCTTTGCCGCCGGGGCGGCGGGCTTTTCCTCTGCCTTTGCGGCCGGAGCCGTCTCCGGCTCACCCAGAGCCAGAATGCTGCTCAGCTCCTTCTGTGCCTCGGCGTTGGCGGCATCGGTGGTGGCCAGCACGTCGGAGTAGAACTGCTCCATCTCCGCGCGGGTGGAGAAGGTGGCAACGTACATCTGGTTGCCCATAGCACCGCTCAGGGCGTCCGGGATGCGGTCCACCATGCGCATGTTCTGCTGATACTTCTGCATGATCTGCTCGTGGCTGTAGACAAAGTGCTTGCCGTCGCGGCGGCCTGCGAACGGGCAGTAGAAGTGCTCGCCCACCGGCATGTCGGTGCCGCCGAAGGCGATCATGTCGGCCCAAATTTTATACACATTGGTGGAGCGGGCAAAGTTGATCATATCCGGGGTGAAGCCGCCGCAGGGGCGCATGTTGACTTCCAGCGCCACGATCTGGCCCTTCTTGCCCATGCTGGCCTGATCTTCGGTCATGCGGAAGAACTCGAAGTGGATGAAGCGGCTCTTGACGCCAAAGCTCTTGACGGCGGCACGGCCTGCGGCGCGGGTATCCTCGGGCAGGTCCTTGATGATGTAGTAGATGGAGTTGTCGTTGTCGTTGACGATATCCATGATGGACATGGGGCTGACGTTGCCGGCCTCAAAGATGGGGTTGCCGTTGGCGTCGATGATGGCGTCATAGCTGTTCACCTCGGCGCGGACGAACTCCTCCATGATATACTCCACATCCGGGTGATGGGCGGTCTTGTAGACCAGAAACTCCTTCAGCTGGGCATCGCTGGAAAGGCGATGGGTGTCCGAGGCTCCCACGCCGTTGTCGGGCTTGACCACCACCGGGTAGCCCACCTCATCCACAAAGGCCTTGCAGCCCGCGTAGTCGTCCACCATGTGGTAGCGGGCGGTGGCGATGCCGGCCTTCTGGTAATACTCCTTCATCTTGCTCTTGTACTTGATGCGGGGCATATCCGAGGTCTGGAAGCCGCTGGTGATGTGGAAGTCGGTGCGCAGGGCGGCATCGCGCTCCAGCCAGTACTCGTTGTTGGACTCCAGCCAGTCGATGCGGCCATACTTGAAGGCAAAGAAGGCCACGGCGCGGTAGACTTCGTCGTAGTTTTCCAGACTGCCCACCTTGTAGTACTCGTTCAGGCTGTCCTTCAGCTCCGGCTTCAGCTCGTCGTAGGGCTGGTCACCGATGCCCAGCACGTTCATGCCGTTGTTCTTCAGCTCCCGGCAGAACTGCCAGT
>ENA-OZGS01000534-OZGS01000534.1-human-gut-metagenome-genome-assembly--contig:-NODE-534-length-11314-cov-9.324274_pt1 | contig 11314 bp, 8 predicted proteins | sample MGYA00245121_ERZ653667 | MGnify/ENA primary metagenome ERZ653667 (study PRJEB26926, sample SAMN06165248) | human gut metagenome | biome: ENVO:00009003; feature: ENVO:2100002; material: ENVO:00002003...
ACAAGCAGAAGTTCACCCAGCGCGGCCAGCGCCAGCGCCAGCAGTTCCAGAAGGGCAAGCGTGAGACCGAGTTCGAGCGTCTGCAGCGCATCCAGCTGGAAAAGGCCCGCAATGCGCAGCTGAAGGTCCTCATCCCCGATGAGATCACCGTCGGTGAGCTGGCTGCCCGCCTGAAGCAGCAGGCCGGCAAGGTCATTGCCAAGTTCATGCAGATGGGCGAGATGCATGCCATCAACGACGTCATCGACTTTGATACCGCATCCCTGCTGGCCGAGGAGTTCCACGCAAAGGTCGAGCACGAGGTGCATGTGACCATCGAGGAGCGCCTGTTCACGCAGGAAGAGGATGCACAGGAGGATCTGGTGGAGCGTCCCCCGGTGGTCTGTGTCATGGGTCACGTTGACCACGGCAAGACCAGTATTCTGGATGCCATCCGTAAGACCAACGTCACTGCAGGCGAGGCCGGCGGCATCACGCAGGCCATCGGTGCATATCAGGTCAAGATCAACGACAGCCTCATCACCTTCCTGGATACCCCGGGCCACGAGGCGTTCACCTCCATGCGTGCCCGCGGTGCCAACATGACCGATATTGCAGTTCTGGTGGTTGCTGCCGACGACGGCATCATGCCCCAGACCATCGAGTCCATCAACCATGCCAAGGCTGCAAATGTCAAGATTATCGTGGCAATGAACAAGATGGATAAGCCCACCGCAAACCCCGAGCGCGTGATGGAAGGCCTGACCAAGTACGGCATCATCACCGAGGACTGGGGCGGCGATGTAGCCTGCATCCCGGTGTCTGCCCTGACCGGCATGGGCATCAACGACCTGCTGGAGCGCATTGCTCTGGAAGCTGAGGTCATGGAGCTGAAGGCAAACCCCAACCGCCGCGCCAAGGGTGCGGTCGTCGAGGCCCGTCTGGACAAGGGCCAGGGCCCCATTGCCACCATTCTGGTGCAGAACGGCACCCTGCACTCCGGCGACGTTATCATTGCCGGTACCGCTGTGGGCCGTGTGCGTACCATGCGCAACGACAAGGGTCAGCTGCTGAGCGATGCCGGCCCCTCTACCCCTGTGGAGATCACCGGCCTGACCGCAGTGCCGGAAGCAGGCGACCTGTTCGAGGCTGTTGAGGACGAGCGTCTGGCCCGTGAACTGGCCGAGCAACGCATCGCTGCCGCCAAGGAGAAGCAGTTCTCCTCCTTCCAGAAGGTCACGCTGGATAACCTGTTCAGCCAGATGGCACAGAACGACATGAAGGAACTGGCCATCGTGGTCAAGGCCGACGTGCAGGGCTCTGCCGAGGCTGTGAAGCAGAGTTTGGAGAAAATCTCCAACGATGAGGTGCGCGTGCGCGTCATCCACGCCGGTGTCGGCGCCATCAGCAAGTCTGACGTGGATCTGGCCGATGCCTCCAACGCCATCATCATCGGCTTCAACGTCCGCCCGGACAACGTGGCCAAGGAAGAAGCCGCTGCCACCAAGGTGGAAATGCGTATGTACCGCGTCATTTACGACGCCATCAACGATGTCACCGACGCTATGAAGGGTATGCTGGCACCTAAGTTCCGCGAGGTCGCTCTGGGTGAGCTGCAGGTGCGTCAGGTGTACAAGATCTCCAACGTGGGTACCGTTGCAGGCTGCCGCGTGACCAGCGGCAAGATCACCCGCGACAGCAAGGTGCGCGTGGTGCGTGACGGCATCGTCATTGCCGAGGACGAGATCGCATCCCTGAAGCGCTTCAAGGATGACGCCAAGGAAGTGGCCGAGGGCTACGAGTGCGGCGTGACGCTGGAGAAGTTTGCGGACGTCAAGGAAGGCGACGTGTACGAGGCCTTCAAGATGGAAGAGTACCGCGACTAAGCAAGAACCGAATATATAACAGCTTCCCGGCAGAAAAGGCTTCCCCCGGACGGGGGAAGCTGTCGAACGAAGTGAGACTGATGAGGGCGTATCTTTCGCAGGTGTGGAGCGTGCGCCCTCATCCGTCGTTTTGGCAGACAAATGCCGCCTTGCCCCGGCCGGGGCAAGGCTTTGGGAGGCTGCCGGACAGAATTTGGAGAAAACTATGTCTCAGAAAAATATGGGCCGTCTTGCGCAGGATATGAAGCGCGAGGTCATTGCCATCATCGGCCGGCTGAAGGACCCGCGGCTGGAGGGCGGTCTGCTGACCGTCACCCGTCTGGACGTGACGCCGGATCTGGATGTGGCAAAAGTGTATGTAAGCGTGATGGGCCGCGCAGACGGCCCCAAGCCCGCTATTGAAGCGCTGAACCGTGCCGCAGGCCATGTGCGCACCGAGGTCAGCAAAAAAATGCACATCCGCAAGGCACCCCGCTTCATCTTTGTGGAGGATGACGGTGCCGCCTACGCCGCCCACATCAACGAGCTGCTGCGCAGCCTGAACGTGAACGGCGAGGAAGAAGCACAGCCTGCCGATACCGAACAGACCGAGGACTGACTGCCTTTGCGGAAAGGATGGATCATTGGATGACAGAACAACTGGATGTGCAGCAGATGGCGCAGCGCCTGCTGGCTGCGGACAACATTTTGATTCTGTGCCACAAAAACCCGGACGGTGACACCATCGGCTGCGGCAGCGCCCTGTACTATGCGCTCAAAGCGCTGGAAAAAACAACAGCGGTGCTCTGCTCCGATGCCATTCCGTCCCGCTACGCCTTTACGAATCCACGGCTGTTCAAGGGCGAGTTCGAGCCCCGCACCGTGATCGCGGTGGACGTGGCCGGTTTGCAGCTGTTTGGCGAAAATAACGGTGTGCCGCAGTTTGCACGCCATGTGGACCTGTGCATCGACCACCACGCGGGCAACAACGGCTATGCCGATTTTACCCTTCTGGATGCCAGCGCCGCTGCGGCAGCAGAGCTGCTGTATCAGGTCATCGTGGAGATGGGCGTGACTATCACCCCCCACATTGCAGACTGCCTGTACACCGGCATTGCCACCGACACCGGCTGCTTCAAGTTCTCCTCCACCACAGCCAACACCCACAAGGTGGCTGCAAAGCTCATTGAGGCCGGCTGTCATGTGGAGGAGCTGAACACCCTGCTCTTCGACACCAAGCCCCGTGCCCGCATGGAGGCCGAGCGCATCGCCCGCAACCATCTGGAGTACTATCTGGACGGCCGCTGTGCCCTGATCTACCTGACGAGGGACGAGATACGGCAGAGCGGGGTAGACCCCGCAGATCTGGAGGAACTGACCAGTCTGCCCATCAGCATCGAGGGAGTCAAGGTGGGTCTGACCCTGCGCCAGCAGCCCGGCGGCAGCTACCGCATCAGCGTGCGCACCGCAAAGGGCGTGGATGCCTGCGCTATTGCCCGGCGTCTGGGCGGTGGCGGCCACACCCGCGCAGCGGGATGTGAGCTGCTGGGCGACCTTGAAAACGCCAAAAATGCGATCCTTGCAGAGGTGGAAGCCGAGCTGGACGCACCGCAGGAGGAAGCATGATGCAGGGCATCCTGATCGTAGACAAACCCATGGACTGGACCAGCTTTGACGTGGTGGCAAAGCTGCGCGGTGTGCTGGGTACACGCAAGCTGGGGCACAGCGGTACGTTGGATCCCATGGCCACCGGCGTTCTACCGGTGTTCTGCGGCGGTGCCAGCAAGGCGGTGGATCTGCAACTGAACCACGACAAGACCTACCGCGCCACCCTGCGCCTGGGCGCACGCACCGATACCGGCGATAGCACCGGCACTGTGCTGGAAACTGCACCCGTCACCGCCGGAGAGAAGGAGCTGCTGGCTGTGCTGCCGCAGTTTGTCGGCCCGCAGATGCAGGTGCCGCCCATGTACTCGGCGGTCAAGATCAACGGCCAGCCGCTGTATAAGCTGGCGCGCGAGGGCGTGACCGTGGAGCGCAAGGCGCGCTCCATTGAGATCTACGGCATCGAGTACGGCGGCAGTCCGGCAGAAAACGAGTATGTGCTGACGGTGTGCTGCTCCAAGGGCACCTATATCCGCACCCTGCTGGAGGACATCGCCGCCGCCATGGGGCAGAAGGGCACGATGAGCGCTCTGCGCCGCACTGCTGCCGGTCTGTACACCGAAGCAGACGCCCACACGCTGGAAGAGATCCTTGCAGCAAAGGAGCAGGGAACTGCTGCGCTGGAAGCACTGATGCTGCCGGTGGAAAGCGTGTTCACCCCGCTGCCGCTGCTGATGGTGGAGCCATGGGTGGAGCAGCACCTGTACAACGGCTGTCCCACCAGCCGCTACCCCGCAGCAGACGGACGCTACCGGGTGCGCAATGCCGCCGGGCAGTTCCTTGGCCTTGCTAACATCACCGGCGGGGTGCTCCGGGTGGAAAAACTGTTCGTGGAACGTAATTGAGCAATAAAGGAAACAAGACCCATGCAGATCATTTCTCAGTTTGCCCCGCTGCCGCTGGCACGGCCTGAAAAAGGCACCGCCGTGGCCATGGGCTACTTTGACGGCATCCATATCGGCCACCGGGCGGTGATCGAAGGGGCGGTGCAATGGGCAAAGACCCATGATGCAGCTCCGGCGGTGTTCACCTTCCGCCTGCCGGTGGAAAATAAAATGAAGGGCAAGCGCCTGCTCTCTACCGAGGATAAGCACGCTTTGATCCACAGCCTTGGGGTGGAGTATTACCTTACCCCTGATTTTGAGGCGATCAAAGCATTGAGCCCGGAGGAGTTTGTGCGCGGCATCGTGGAAAACTGCCACGCCCGGGCGCTGTTCTGCGGCGAAAACTTCACCTTTGGTGCAAAGGCTGCCGGTACGCCGGAGCTGCTGCGCACCCTCTGTGCCCCTCTTGGGGTAGAGGTAGTGGTGGTGCCCATGGCTCAGTTTGAGGAAAAGCCGGTGTCCTCCACCCGCATCCGCACTGCGCTGGAGGGCGGGGATATCCCCGCCGCCAACGCCATGCTGGGCATGCCCTATGCCATCCGCTTTGCGGTGCAGCACGGGGCAGGGCTGGGACACACCCTCGGCGTGCCCACCATCAACCAGCTGTACCCGCAGGGCTTCCAGATGCCCCGCAGCGGCATTTATATCACCCGCACCTGCATCAACGGGGTGTGGTATCCCTCGGCCACCGGTCTGGGCAGCCGCCCTACCGTGAACGATGACGCCACCAAGGTGACCTGTGAGACCTTTATTCCGGGCTTTTCCGGCAACCTGTACGGCACTGACCCGGTGGTGGAATTCTACGCTTACCTGAGCCCCAGCAAAAAGTTTGATACGCTGGATCAGCTGCGGGATTGCATCAATGATGCAGCCCGCCGCGCACAGGAGTATTTTGCATAACGCCTGAACAGCGGAAAATTATTTTTATTTGGGGTCGAGAAACGCCTGTGGGCGTTTTTCGACCCCTTTTGTCATGAAGGAAAACAGCATTTCCGGCGTCTGCGGGCAGAAAAAACTGCACTTCGGGCAAAATAGACACATTTCCGTGCAACAATGGCAAATGTTTGTTAAACAATTATCTATCTCATATCCTTGCAATACACGCAGTTTTTGTTTATAATAGTAACTGTACGGGGCAACGCCCCGATTGTGAGCGAGACTCTGGTTCAGAATTATAATTTGAGAGGAGTTTTTACCATGGGTTTAGGTAAGAAGACGATCGACGATCAGAACTACTGCGGCAAGAAGGTGCTTGTCCGCTGCGATTTCAACGTCCCGATGAAGGACGGTGTCATCACCAACGAGAACCGCATCAACGCAGCACTGCCCACCATCCAGAAGCTGGTCAACGATGGCGCTAAGGTCATCCTGTGCAGCCACCTGGGCAAGCCCAAGAACGGCCCCGAGGCAAAGTTCAGCCTGGCTCCCGTTGCTGTGGCTCTGAGCGCAAAGCTGGGCAAGACCGTTGTGTTTGCTGACGATGACAATGTTGTGGGCGAGAACGCAAAGGCTGCTGTGGCTGCTATGAACAACGGCGACGTCGTTCTGCTGCAGAACACCCGTTTCCGCAAGGAAGAGACCAAGAACATGCCCGAGTTCAGCGAGGAGCTGGCTTCTCTGGCTGATGCTTATGTGGACGATGCCTTCGGCAGCTGCCACCGTGCACACTGCTCCACCGCAGGTGTCACCGACTACATCAAGGATACCGCTGTCGGCTACCTGATGGAGAAGGAGATCAAGTATCTGGGCAACGCCGTCAACGACCCCGTCCGTCCCTTCACCGCTATTCTGGGCGGCGCTAAGGTCGCTGATAAGCTGAATGTCATCTCCAACCTGCTGGAGAAGGTCGATACCCTGATCATCGGCGGCGGCATGGCTTACACCTTTGCCAAGGCTCAGGGCTACGAAGTGGGCAAGAGCCTGTGCGACGACACCAAGCTGGACTACTGCAAGGAAATGATGGCTAAGGCCAAGGAGAAGGGCGTCAAGCTGCTGCTGCCCGTGGATGCAGCCTGCATCAAGGACTTCCCCGATCCCATCGACGCTCCCGTGGATGTGACCGTCGTGCCCATCAGCGCTATTCCCGCTGATATGGAAGGCTGCGACATCGGCCCCGAGACCATGAAGCTGTTTGCTGACGCTGTCAAGGCTTCCAAGACTGTTGTGTGGAACGGCCCCATGGGCGTGTTCGAGAACCCCACTCTGGCAGCCGGTACTCTGGCTGTTGCCAAGGCTATGGCTGAGAGCGATGCTACCACCGTCATCGGCGGCGGCGACAGCGCAGCAGCTGTGCAGCAGATGGGTCTGGGCGACAAGATGACCCACATCTCCACCGGCGGCGGCGCTTCTCTGGAGTATCTGGAGGGCAAGGAGCTGCCCGGCATCGCAGTTATCCAGAACGCATAATTTTTCCGGCATCACAATGGGTGCGGCGGCATTTACGCCGCCGCATCTTTTCTTTTTGTGCAGGTAATTTGTAAATATTTACGAAGGTAAGGAGAAAATAACAATGGATAAGGCAAAGCGCAAGGCTATTATCGCTGGCAACTGGAAGATGAACAAGACCGCCTCCGAGGCTGCTGTTCTGGTGGACGAGCTGATCCCCGCTGTGAAGGACGCTACCTGCGAGGTGGTCATCTGCACCCCGTTTACCGATCTGGTCACCGCTGTGGCTAAGACCAAGGGCACCAACATCCATGTTGGCGCCGAGAACGTCCACTTTGAGAAGTCCGGTGCTTTCACCGGCGAGATCAGCGCCGATATGCTGGTGGATCTGGGCGTGGAGTACGTCATCGTCGGCCACTCTGAGCGCCGTCAGTACTTTGCAGAGACCGACCAGACCGTCAACAAGCGCGCGCTGGCTGCCCTGAACGCCGGCCTGAAGGTCATCCTGTGCGTGGGCGAGAGCCTGCAGCAGCGCGAGGAGGGCGTTACCGAGGAGCTGGTTCGTATGCAGACCAAGATCGCTCTGCGTGACGTGACCGCCGAGCAGATGGCAAACGTTGTCATCGCCTACGAGCCTGTCTGGGCCATCGGCACCGGCAAGACCGCTACCGCTGATCAGGCAGAGGAAGTCTGCGCTCAGATCCGCAAGGTGGTGGGCGAGCTGTACGGCGAGGCTGTGGCCGAGGCTACCACCGTGCAGTACGGCGGCAGCATGAACGCCAAGAACTGCGAGGAGCTGCTGAGCAAGAAGGATGTGGACGGCGGCCTGATCGGCGGCGCATCCCTGAAGGCTCCCGACTTTGCAGTCATCGTCAATGCAGCCACCAAGGGCTGAGCAACTGCCTTTTCTTAACTAGCTGTTTCAGCGCCCGGCTGCGCCGTTTTTTCAGCGCTGAGCCGGGCGCTGATCTGTTTTTACAGCAGCCGCTCGGGTGTTATGCACCCGCAGGCTGCACCCGCAGGCAGGGCGCTTAGCCTTGCCCGCAACGCGTGATAAATTCAAAGGAGATTCAATTTTATGGCAAAGAAACCTGTTCTTCTGTGCATCATGGATGGCTTCGGCTGGGTGCCGAACGAGACCTTTGGCAACGCCGTTGTGGCTGCCAAGACCCCCCATCTGGATGCTCTGATGGCAAAGTACCCCATGACCACCATTGATGCTTCCGGCATGGCTGTCGGTCTGCCCGACGGCCAGATGGGCAACTCCGAGGTCGGCCACACCAACATGGGCGCAGGCCGCATCGTCTACCAGCAGCTGACCCTCATCACCAAGTCCATCCACGATGGCGAGATGCTCAAGAACCCTGTGCTGGTCAAGAACATGAAGGCCGCCATCGAGGCCGGCAAGGCCATCCACCTGATGGGTCTGGTGGGCACCGGCGGCGTGCACAGCCATGCCGACCACTGGTTTGGCGTGCTGGAAATGGCAAAGCATCTGGGTGCAAAGGAAGTTTACCTGCACTGCATCACCGACGGCCGCGACACCGACCCTCACTCCGGCAAGGGCTTCCTTGCTGACCTGCAGGCCAAGCTGGATGAGCTGGGCGTGGGCAAGATCGCCAGCGTTTCCGGCCGTTACTACGCCATGGACCGTGATAACAACTGGGATCGCGAGGAGAAGGCCTACGCTGCCTTTGTCTACGGCGAGGGTGAGCACGCTGCCAACGCTGCCGAGGCCATCGAGGCTTCCTACGCCGCAGACAAGACCGATGAGTTCGTGCTGCCCTGCGTCACCTGCGAGGGTGGCCGTGTGCAGGATGGTGACACCGTTATCTTCATGAACTTCCGCCCCGACCGTGCCCGCCAGATGACCCGCATCTTCTGCGACGACGCCTTCACCGGCTTCGAGCGCCGCGGCGGCCGCAAGCAGGTAAACTACGTCTGCATGGCCGAGTATGATGCTACCATGCCCAACTGCGAAGTTGCTTATCCCCCGGTGGAGCTGAAGAACGTTCTTGGCGAGTATCTGTCTGCCCACGGCAAGACCCAGCTGCGCATTGCCGAGACCGAGAAGTACGCCCACGTCACCTTCTTCTTCAACGGCGGCGTGGAAGCTCCCTACGAGGGCGAGGATCGCTGCGTCATCCCCAGCCCCAAGGTTGCCACCTACGACCTGAAGCCTGAGATGAGCGCCCCCGAGGTCGCTGCCGAGTGCGTCAAGCGCATCGAGAGCGGCAAGTACGATGTGGTCATCCTGAACTTTGCAAACTGCGATATGGTCGGCCACACCGGCGTGTTCGAGGCTGCGGTCAAGGCCGTTGAGGCTGTGGACACCTGCGTGGATCAGGTGGTCACCGCTGTGCTGAACGCCGGCGGCTGCGCCTTCATCACCGCCGACCACGGCAATGCCGAGAAGATGATGAACCCGGACGGCACCCCCTTCACCGCACACACCACCAACGTGGTGCCCTTTGTGGCGGTTGGCTGCGGCGACGTGAAGCTGCGCGAGGGCGGCTGCCTGGCCGACATCGCACCCACCATGCTGCCGTATATCGGCCTGCCCGTCCCCGCTGAGATGACCGGCAAGAGCATCATTGTGGAGTGAGCCTGAAAACCCTATAAAACACGCAAGAGGAGCAGCTTCGGCTGCTCCTTTTTTGCTGCCCGGCGGGCGGGGAAGGGTCGGTCACAATTTTTTTACACCCGGCGGCGTTTACACAAAATGCAAAGGGGTGTATAATATACACTGTATCTGTGCGGCGCAGCGCGCTGCAAATCACCGAAAAGGAGCGCAACGCGCTATGGAACAAAACGATCACCCGGCGTCTGCCCGCCCGAAGCCGCGCCTGACCCGGGCCCAGTATATGCGGCGCAAGCGCTTGCGCCTGGCCCGCAACTGGGCCATTCTGCTGCTGGTCTGTGCGGCTGTGGTGGCCCTGATGACCAAAGGCATCCTCTGGCTGCTGCCGAAGGCAAACGCCCTGCTGGCCGGACCGCAGAGCTTTGAAGCAGCCAGCTACGACGGAACCGCCTATGCCTTTGACGCCGACGACGCGCGGCTGGTGCTGGTGAACGCGAACCTGCCCTATGCAGAAGAACCGGCCCCTGTGCTGGCAGCCATGACCGACGACAGCACCATTCAGCTGGAAGCCGAAGCGGCCGAAGCCTGCCGTGCCATGCTGGAAGCCGCTAAGGCCGACGGAATCGAGCTGGTACTGAACGCCGGTTATCTGGACGCCGACGGCCGCAGTGCTGTGTATGAAACGCAGAAGCAGGCCTATCTCGACGCGGGCAAGACCGAGGAACAGGCCGCCAGCCTGGCCGAGGATATCCAGCCCCGGGCTGAGTGCAGTGAGCACGGCACCGGCTATGCGGTGGACATCCTCAGTGCCGACTACACCACCCGGGACACCGGCTTTGCCGCCACCCGCGCCTACGAGTGGCTCACGGCCTACGCCGCCGAATACGGCTTCATCCTGCGCTATCCGCAGGACCGGCAGGCCGCGACGGGTGTGGTGTTCGAGCCCTGGCACTGGCGGTATGTGGGCACCGAAAACGCCCTCGCCATCCGCGCCAGCGGCCTGAGCCTGGAAGAATTCCTGACCCTGCAAAGGGCATCGTAACGAAAAAACTCCCTGCAAATACAGGGTGGAGGAACACAATTGGAACGTACTCTCATTGCGCCGGGCGTGCATCTCTCGTATGACCCGGCTGAAAAATTCAACCGCTGCCGCATCAGCATCCACTTTGCCTTCCCGGCAAAGCGGGAGACTGCCACGGCCCACGCCCTGCTGCCGCTGGTGCTGGAGCGCGGCTATGCCGATTGCCCGGATATGACCCGCCTGACCAAAAAGCTGGCGCGGCTTTACGGGGCTGACCTGACCGTGGACGCCCGGCCTATGGGCTGCAGCCACAACCTGTGCGTCAGCGTCACCGGCATCAAGGACAAATTCGCGCTGGAGGGGGAGCCCCTCACCCGGGAATACACGTCCATTGCGCTGGGTGCGGCCTTCCACCCCTATTTTGTGGGCGGTACCTTTGACCCGGAGGCCGTCGGTATCGAAAAGCAGATGCTGAAAAAGGCGCTGGAAGACGAGATCAACGATAAGCGCCTGTACTGCCTGCATCAGGCAAACCGGGAGTTCTTTGGCGACAGCCCGGCGGGCGTGCGGCAGGAGGGCTATCTGGACGAGGTGGACGGCCTGACGCCGGAAGCCCTCACCGAAGCGTACCGCGAAATGCTGCGCACGGCCAACATGGAGCTCATCGTGCTGGGCTGCACCGCCGAGCAGACGGCGGCGGTGAAAGATGCCCTGCTGGCAGAGCTGGCTGCCCTCGACCGGGCCCCGCTGCCGCTGGCTGAGAACATCGCCATGCCCCGCCGGGAGCCGGTGCGCAAGACCGAGACCTACGACATGGTGCAGGCAAAGCTGTGTATGCTGTTCACGCTGGGCGAACCCATGCGCACCGAACAGCTGGCCGCTGTACGCCTGTCTCTTATACACATCTCCGAGCCCACGAGACCGGAGCCTATCT
>ENA-OZGS01000544-OZGS01000544.1-human-gut-metagenome-genome-assembly--contig:-NODE-544-length-11111-cov-4.989418_pt1 | contig 11111 bp, 8 predicted proteins | sample MGYA00245121_ERZ653667 | MGnify/ENA primary metagenome ERZ653667 (study PRJEB26926, sample SAMN06165248) | human gut metagenome | biome: ENVO:00009003; feature: ENVO:2100002; material: ENVO:00002003...
CACCGGTGCCGAGCCTTACGACCCGAACCACACCTGCGTGGTGGTGCACACCGGCGGCACCACCGGCTCGCCCAAGGGCGTCATGCTGACCGATGTGGACTTCAACTCCATCGCACAGCAGTTCGGTGCTTACGAAAAGCTGTTCCGCCGCGGCCAGAAGCTGATGAACATCATGCCCCCGTTCATTGCCTATGGCTACGCCTGCGGCGTGCACCTGCCGCTGGTGCTGGGCCTTACCGTGATCATCATCCCCAATCTGGACCCTGCAAAGCTGGGTGCCCTGATCTGGAAGTACAAGCCGGAGCACATGTTCGGCGTGCCGGCCCACTACCAGCAGATGGCCTCTTCGCTGCTGCTGAAGAACAAGGATCTGTCCTTCATCCGCAACTATGCTGCCGGCGGCGACGCCATCACGGTGGGTGCCGAGCAGAGCGTGAACGACTTCCTGGCCGCTCACGGCGTGGAGTACGGCCTGGCCAAGGGCTACGGCATGACCGAGGTTTCTTCTGCCGCCACCGCTGCTTCCGGCCTTGCCAACAAGGTGGGCAGTGTGGGCATCCCGCTGGTGAACACCCTTGTGTCGGTGTTTGAGCCCGGTACCGACACCGAACTGCCCATCGGCGAGCGCGGTGAGCTCTGCATCTCCGGCCCTGCCATCATGAAGGGCTACTACGGCAAGCCCGCCGAAACGGCTGCCCTGCTGCGCCACCACTCGGATGGCCGCGTCTGGGCACACACCGGCGACGTCGGCTATATGGATGAGGACGGCTTCGTGTTCCTGGACTCCCGCATCAAGCGCCTGATCATCCGCCACGATGGCTTCAAGGTGTTCCCCTCCATGATCGAGAACGTCATCAGCCGCCACCCCGCCGTGCACCAGTGCTCGGTGGTGGGCTGCACCGACAAGGACCATGTGCAGGGCCGCCTGCCCTTCGTCTATGTGGTGCTGGACCCGGAAGGCGACAAGAAAAAGCGCCAGATCGTGCGCGAACTGCGCCAGCTGTGCAAGGAAGAACTGCCGGAGTATGTGCAGCCCGTGGGCTATAAGTTCATCTCCGAGATGCCGCTGACCCCCGTGGGCAAGGTGGATTACCGTAAGCTGGAGGAGGAGATCACCTCCCGCGATTACTGAATTTGAATCTGGGGGGCATGCCCCTCTCCGGCGCCAACGCGCCCGCTCCTCCGTTTGGGGGAGCTTTTTTATTTTTGCGGGTGCAGCGCGCCCTGCACAGATTTTGAATTTTGTCAGTTGACAATTTTTGCTTTCCATTTTATCATAGAGACAACAGCTGTACCGCGCAGGTGCAGTCATTCCGGAAAGAAGGAATCACAATGAAAAACAAAAAATTTGCCAGCTTTCTGGCCGCAGCAGCAGCGCTTGTGCTGCTGGCCATGCCTGCATTTGCTGCCGACGAACAGACGGAGCTGCCTGCTTCCGAAGCGGCAGAGGTGCAGCAAGAGCAGACCGCAGCGCCTGCCGAGCAGGAGACCGCCCTGCCCGCCGATGCACAGACAGACGGCGAGCCCGAACAGCAGATCACCTATGTGGCGCTGGGCGACAGCATCGCGGCCGGTGTGGGGCTGCCGGGGGTCCTCTGCACCCCTACCGAGTCCGGGCTGGACTATTCGGCCAACTTTGAGGGCTACCCAGACCAGAGCTACATCGCACTGGTGGCCCAGGGCCTTGGGCTGGACCGGCAGCACGCCATTGATCTGGGTCTGCCGGGTCTGATGAGCGCCGACCTTCTGGACATGGTGCGGGACAGCGGGACGTCCCAGCCGAATCAGGCTACCGGCAGCTACTACATCTACCCCCAGTTTCAGGACTATCTGCGCAAAGCCGACATCATCTCCATCCAGATCGGCTCCAACGATGCGACGGTGCCCTGCGTCATGGGGCTGGGCGAGGCGACCCACTGGAAGAGCGAGAAGCTGGTTGAACTGACGGTTAGCGGCGATTTGCGGAACTTCAGCCTTGAGAACCTTCAGGCCATGACCAGCGCGTTGCGCCAGCTGCGCCTGACCCCGGAGGAGACCCGGGACACCAACCGCCTGCTGTTCCACGGCATGGACGTCATCTGCCGGGATGCCTACACCCATGTGACCACGAACCTGCCCCTGATCCTGCAGGAGATCCGCAAGCTGAACCCGGACGCGACCATCCTGCTGGTGGGCTGGTACGACCCGGTGCCCCTGCTGCCCGCATGGAACCGCTATTTCTACCGCCTGAACCGCTTTGCCAAAGAGCTTGCCGCGCAGCAGGAGGGCGTGACCTACGTCCCCGTGACCTTCACGCAGACTTCCAGCGATGCCCACCCCACCGTCCGGGGGCATCGGTACATCGCAAACCAGATCCTGAGCGCACTCAAGTAAGAATAAAAATAACGCCTGTCCCAGCCGGGACAGGCGTTATTTTTTAACTCTGCATCAACTCAGGCGTCCGCTCTCCACCGAGAAGCTCACGTCGGCTGCCGCCATGGTGGACTTGCGGTGCGACACCAGCAGCACCGTTTTGTCCCTGCACTCAGCCCGGACGGCCTTGAGGATGACGCCCTCGTTCAGGCTGTCGAGGTTCGAGGTGGGCTCGTCCAGCAGCAGGAAGGGTGCATCGTGCAGGAAGGCGCGTGCCACACCGATGCGCTGGCGCTCGCCGCCGGAAAGGGCTCCGCCCAGCTCTCCCACCGGGGTGTCATACCCTTTGGGCAGGCTGCGGATAAAGCCATCCAGTGCCGCCTTTTTGCAGGCGGCTTCCACTTCCTCGTGGGTGGCGTCGCGCTTGGCGATGCGGATGTTGTTCTCGATGGTATCGTCGAACAGTTCCGTCTCCTGCGTCACAAGGCTCTCCTGGGCCCGCAGCGCGGCGGTATTCACGCGGTGGATATCTTCCCCGCCAAAGCGGATGCTGCCGCTGGAAACGTCCCAGAACCGCATCAGCAGCCGCAGGAAGGTGGACTTGCCGCTGCCGGAGCGTCCCGTGATGCCCACGATCTTCTTTTCCGGGATGGTCAGGCTCAAATCATGCAGCACTTCCTCGTCGGCGTAGGAAAAGCTGACGTTCTGTGCTTCGGCCCCGGCAAAGGCCGTGTCGGTGCCGTCGATCACGTCGGCGGTGACGGGCTCCTCGTCCAGCAGGTCCAGCACGCGGTCTGCGCTGGCGAACACCTGGGTCAGGCTGGCACCGAGGTTTGCCAGCGCCACCACCGGGCCAAAGGAGCTCAGAGCCGACAGGGTGCACACCAGCACGCCTTCCACGCCCAGCTGGCCGTTCTGATACAGGCGCAGGCTCACGCCCAGCACCGCAATGACGGTGAACAGGATGAGGGTATTGGTGATGGCCACAGTGAGGCCCTCGCGGTACTTGAGGGCCTTCTGCTTTTCGCCCAGCGTCTCGCTGTGGGCGTTGATGCCCTCAGCGCGGGACGCCGTGTCCTGATACTGCAGGGTATCCCGCAGGCCGCGCAGACTTTCCAGCACATAGCTGTTGGTGTCGGCCAGGGCCTGCCGGTACTCCCGGGCCACCCGGTCGCCGCGCTTGGCGCTCCACACCGGCAGGGCAATGCCCACCAGCAGGCAGCCCGCCAGCAGCACCAGCGCAGGCAGGATGTGGTAGCTTGCCACAAAGCCCGTCATGCCGATGACGCAGAGGATGGCGATGCAGATGGGCGAGATGGTGTGGGCGTAGAACACCTCCAGCGCCTCGATGTCGGCCGTGATGAGGGAGATGAGGTCGCCGCGGTCACGGCCCTCCAGCTTTGCCGGGGTCAGGCGGCGCAAAGCACCAAAGACCTTATCCCGGATGAGGGCCAGCAGCTTGAAGGCGATATAGTGGTTGGACGCCTGCTCGGCATAGCGCAGCACGCCGCGCAGCAGGGCAAACACCAGAATGCAGGCAAAGGCCGCGCCCACGGTGCCCACCGGGCTGGCAAGGCCCAGCGCACGCAGGATGCCAAAGCCGCCGAAGATGGTGATGAAGGTGGCGCAGAAGTGGCCCGCCACGCCCATGACGATGGCCGCCAGCATGATGGGCAGCATGGGCTTGACCAGCACGATGAGCCGGCCCACAATGGCAAAGGGGCTGCGGTGATTTGTGTTCTTGTTCATATCAGGCATCCTCCTTTCCCAGTGTTTCCAGCTGTTTCTGAGCAGTGTACAAGCGGCTGTACGCGCCCTGTGCCGCCAGCAGGTCGGCGTGTTTGCCCTGCTCCACGATGCGGCCCTTGTCCAGCACATAGATGCAATCGCTGTCCACCACATTTGCCAGACGGTGCGAGATGAGGATGACCGTCTTCTTGCCTGCAAGGCTGTGGATAGCGGCCATGATATCGTTCTCGCTCTCGGCATCCACATTGGAAGTGGCCTCGTCAAACAGGTAAATGGGCGTATCGTGCAGCAGCGCTCTTGCCATGGCAAGGCGCTGGCGCTGGCCGCCGGACAGATTGGAGCCGCCCTCGTGCAGGGCCGTCTGCAGGCCGTTCTGGCTGCGGCAGAAGTCCGCCAGGTTCACCTGCTCCAGCGCGGCCCAGAGCTCGCTCTCGGCGGCATCGGGCTTTGCCATGCGCAGGTTTTCTTCCACGGTGCCCTTGAAGATAGTGGCATTGTGAGGCACCACGGTCAAGGTGCGCAGGCGCTGCTCCTGCTGCAGCTCCCCTACCGGCACGCCGCCCAGGGTCACGCTGCCGGTGTAGCCGGTGCGGCTGCCCGCCAGCAGGGCCGCAATGGTGCTCTTGCCGCAGCCAGACTCGCCCACCAGCGAGACGAAGCTGCCCTGCGGGATGGTGAGGGACACCTCGTGCAGGATGGTGCGGTCCTTCTCATAGCCGAAGGTAACCTGTTCCAGCCGCAGGGCGGTGTCCTCGCCGGGCACGCGATCGCCGTCGGCGGGTTCGTCGGCCGCCAGCAGCTTGAAGATTTTCTCGGCCGAGGCCGCACCGTTCATGGCGATGTGGAAGTAGCTGCCCAGCAGCCGCAGCGGCAAAAAGAAATCTGCCGCCAGCAGCACGATGGTCAACGTAGCCGTCAAACTGAGCTGGCCTTTGGCAAAGGCGGACACCGCACTGATGATGCCCAGCCCGGCCCCGCCGTAGGCCATCAGGTCCATCAGGGTCACCGAGTTCAGCTGCATGGTCAGCACCTTCATGGTGATCTTGCGGAAGCGCTCGGCCTGGGCGTTCATCTGCTCGTGCTTCCAGCCGTCGGCCTGATAGATCTTCAGGGTGGTCAGGCCCTGAATGTTCTCGAGGAAGCTGTCGCCCAGGGTGGTGTACTCGCCCCAGTATTTGTTCAGCAGCTTTTTGGCGAACTTCTGCACCGCCACGATGGACATGGGGATCAGCGGCACGCAGCACAGCAGGATGATGGCCGACCGCGCGTGCACGCCCACCAGCAGCACGAACAGGGTGACCGGGGCCAGCAGGCTATAAAACAGCTGGGGCAGGTACTTTGCAAAGTAGGTGTCGATCTGTTCCACGCCCTCGCTGGCCAGCATGACCACCTCGCTGGTGGCCACCGTCTCGGTGTAGTTGGAGCCCAGACGGGTGAGTTTGGCGTAAATATTGCTGCGCAGGGTGCGCTTGACGTCCTTCGAGGCCTTGTCGCTCATGCCGGAGGCCAGCATGGTAAAGCCGAAGCGCAGCGGCACCGTGACAAGGCACAGCACCAGCTGCTGCCACAGCAGAGCGCTGGTCAGGCTGCCCGCAAAGGCTGCGCCGATCAGCCGGGCAACAGCCGTGACGAACACCACGTTGCACAGCATGCCCAGCCACTGGAACAGCACGTTCAGCCCTACATAGCGCAGGGCACCGCGGTCAAAGGAAAGCAGTTTTTTGTTGATCACTGAGCTTTCTCCGTTTCTGCCTTTTCAGCGTCTTCGCCGAACAGGCGGTCGTATTCGCCGGTGAAGATGCGGTCCGGCAGGGCACTGGTCATGGCCAGCGCCGCGTTCCACTTTTCTTCCTCGGTCAGCGGCGCGCTCACCGGCGGGAAGTGGGCCAAAATGTTCTGCAGCTCCTGGTCCACCTGTTTTGCCACCCAGATGCCGCGGTCCGTGAGGTAAATTTTGCCGTAATGCTCCTTGACGATCATGCCGCGGTCCATCAGCAGGTTCATGATGCGCACCACCGAAGGCTTGGTCACGCCCAGCTTTTCGGCGATGCTGCGGGAGCTGATATCCAGATGGGTCTGCGAGACTTCATAGATCGCCAGCAGGTAGCGCAGATGTGCCGACGTCAGTTCCATGCCGATCACTCTCTTTTCTGATAGATTTTCCAATGTTATCCAAAGCTAACTTTTTGTTTCTGAAAAAAGGGCGCGAGCCGAATGTTCCAGCCCGCGCCCTTTGCGGATCATTTCAATGCTCAGTGACAGCCGCTGCAACCGCTGCAGCTGCCATTGCAGCCGCCTTCGCCGCAGCCGCTGCACCCACTGCAGCCGCCGCCATGCTTGTGGGAGTGCCATGTGATCCAGCCCACACCGCCAAACACGATAACCGCCACAATGATGGTAGGCAGATTAAAATTCGCGGCGAGAAATTCCATCATACAAAACACACCCTTTCTGAATGCAAAGCGTTTTTACTTGATCTTGGAGACGTCGATCTTGACCTCGTTGTCGCCCGCATACTTGTTGGGACGCACCATCAGGTAGATGAAGGCCACCAGAACAACAGCAGCCACGATGGTGAAGAAGTTGAAGCCGATCTCACCGGTGATCAGGCCGCCCAGCTGGTACACCACCAGAGCGGCGCAGTAAGCCAGAGCACACATATAACCAATGGCGATGGCGGTCCACTTGCCGTTGTTCATCTCGCGCTTGATGGCACCCATCGCTGCGAAGCAGGGAGCGCACAGCAGGTTGAAGATCATGAAGGCGTAAGCAGACAGTGCGGTGTAATCCTGTGCCACAGCGGCCCAGATCTCGTCGCCGTTCTCAGACAGCTCGCCGCCGAAGTGATACAGGACACCAAAGGTACCAACAACGTTCTCCTTGGCGATCAGGCCGGAGACGGAAGCAACGGTTGCACGCCAGTTGCCGAAGCCCAGAGGAGCGAAGATCCATGCGATCTTGGTGGCGATGGCAGCCAGGACGGAGTTGTCCTGATCCTCGACCATGCCGAAGGCACCGTTCTCGAAGCCGAAGCCCTGCAGGAACCACAGCACGACGGTCGCCAGCAGAATGACGGAACCTGCACGCTTGATGAAGGACCAGCCGCGCTCCCAGGTAGCACGGAACACGTTGCCCCAGGCAGGCACATGGTAAGCGGGCAGCTCCATAACGAAGGGAGCCGGGTCGCCGGCAAAGATCTTGGTCTTTTTCAGGATGATGCCGGAGCAGATGATGGCAGCCATGCCGATGAAGTAAGCAGAAACAGCCACCAGCGGAGAGCCGCCGAACATGGCACCTGCGATCAGGCCGATGATGGGCATCTTGGCACCGCAGGGGATGAAGCAGGTGGTCATGATGGTCATACGGCGGTCACGCTCGTTCTCGATGGTACGGGAAGCCATAACACCGGGCACGCCGCAGCCCACGCCAACCAGCATGGGGATGAAGGACTTACCGGACAGGCCGAAGCGGCGGAAGATCCGGTCCAGAACGAAGGCGATACGGGACATATAGCCGCAGCCTTCCAGAATGGCCAGCAGGAAGAACAGCACCAACATCTGGGGCACAAAGCCCAGGACAGCGCCGACACCGGCCACAATGCCGTCATTGATCAGACCGGAGAGCCAGTCAGCACAGTTCAGGCTGTCCAGCAGATTTCCAACCAGCACAGGGATACCGGGGACCCACACGCCGTAGTCCGCGGGATCGGGCTCGGTGCCGTAGGCATCCAGAGCGGCCTGGATGGCATCGTAATCGGCAGTTTCGGTAGAGACAGCCAGAGTTTCTTCATCTTCCAGCTCGTAGTCGATGGAGCTACCCGCAGGAACGGCAGCACGCAGAGTGGCAATGGCCTCGGCGGCAGCAGCCTCGTCGTAGTCCTCGCTCTCGGAATCCAGAGCGGCTTCCAGTGTTTCATCGCCATATTCGGCAACCAGGGCGGAGATGATCTCGTTGGTGTCGCCGTACTCGTCAGCGGCTTCCTCATAGGCAGAGGTGCCGATGCCGAACAGATGGTAGCCATCGCCGAACAGTCCGTCATTTGCCCAGTCGGTAGCGGGAGTACCCACGGCGATCATGGCGATGTAGTAAACCAGGAACATGACAACGGCGAAGATGGGCAGGCCCAGCCAGCGGTTGGTCACGATCTTGTCGATCTTATCGGAGGTGGTCAGCGCACCGGCGCTCTTCTTCTTGTAGCAGGACTTGATGATGTCCGCAATGTACACATACCGCTCGCCGGTGATGATGGACTCGGCATCGTCGTCGGATTCCTTCTCGGCGGCCTGGATATCGGTTTCGATGTGGGCCAGGGTGTCCTGGGGGATGTTCATCTGAGCCAGGACCTTGTCGTCACGCTCGAAGATCTTGATGGCGTACCAGCGCTGCTGTTCCTCGGGCATATTGTGCAGGACCGCCTCCTCGATGTGGGCAATGGCGTGCTCCACAGGGCCGGAGAAGGTGTGCATGGGAACGGTCTTGGGGCCGGAGGAGGCCTTGATGGCAGCCTCGGCAGCTTCCTGAATGCCGGTGCCCTTCAGAGCGGAGATCTCCACAACCTGACAGCCCAGCTGACGGCTCAGCTCGGCCACATTGATCTTGTCGCCTGCCTTCTTGACCAGATCCATCATGTTGATGGCCACCACAACGGGGATGCCCAGCTCGGTCAGCTGGGTGGTCAGGTACAGGTTCCGCTCCAGGTTGGTGCCGTCGATGATGTTCAGGATGGCATCGGGGCGCTCGCCGATCAGATAGTTACGGGCCACCACTTCCTCCAGAGTGTAGGGGGACAGGGAGTAAATGCCGGGCAGGTCGGTGATGATCACATCATCGTGCTTTTTCAGCTTGCCTTCCTTTTTCTCAACGGTAACACCGGGCCAGTTGCCGACGAACTGGTTGGAGCCGGTCAGGGCATTGAACAGCGTGGTCTTGCCACAGTTGGGGTTGCCTGCCAGAGCAATCCGAATGGTCTTGTTTTCCATGTGACTTACGAAACCTCCTTACTCTACTTCCACCATTTCGGCATCAGCCTTCCGGATGGACAGCTCATAGCCGCGGACGTTCAGCTGGATGGGGTCACCCAGAGGCGCCACCTTGCGGACCGTCACGTCTACGCCCTTGGTCAGGCCCATATCCATGATCCGGCGGCGCACAGCGCCTTCGCCGTGGATCTTGACCACCTTGACGGTGGAGCCGATGGGAACTTCTCTCAACGTTTTCATTCTATTTCCTCCTAACTGCTTAAATACATAAGAAGTTATCAAAAACGGTCAGATCATGATCTTTCTGGCCATTTCTTCACTGATTGCAATGCGGGACTCCTTCACGTTTACGATCACGTTCCCGCCCAGACGGCTGATGACCTGCACATTACCGCCTACCACAAAGCCAAGGTTTTCCAGGTGCTTCTTCACTTCCGGAGAGCCTCCCACGCGGCGGATAATATTTACAGCATCATTGTCTGCAAAGGTCAGCGGCATCATATTTTCCCCCTCTTTCTTCCCATTGAATTCGGTTTTTGATTAGCACAGGCTAATCAAAGGGCTATAAAATAATTAGCTCTCGCTAACTGTCATAGATAATACACCGGATTTCCCCAGTTGTCAACGGGGTTAATTAAGGAAGGAAAAAGTTTGTCAGAACTTTCCAAAAATGCAGTTAGCAATCGCAAACCATTTTGTACACCTTTGGCGGTTTTGCCGATTCGGAAAAATAGTCTGCGGCAGCATAGCCGCCGCAGACAAAATATGCTCAAGAGAACCGGATCGAGCCCGCCATGGTGTCCAGAACCCTCCAGCGCGCCTCCGTCGCGTCCTTTGGACAGCGCAGGATGACGGCATAGCACCCGGAATCGCTCCGGTTCAGAATACACACCTCAACCTGCATGTCCACGCAGACTCCGCGGATCCAGCCGTCAACGCCCGTATCCTCTGTGCTGCTCCATTCCAGAGTTTCCCTGGCCCAGGCAACGGCCTCTGCCTGTCCGGTTTCCCCCAGGTCCACCACGGAAAGGCTTTCCCCAGCCTCGCCATACCAGGTGTTGGCGTCGTGGTAGCCGATGGTCTCCTTCATGGCATTCCGCTCTCCCCAATAGCTCGGGATGTACAGGCTATAGCCGTCAAGAACTTCCAGATGGCATTCCATCATAGATTCCTCGTCCAAATTGAAAACACGATCCACCGGCATATTCAGGGTAACGGAATCGTAAAAATAAATGCTGTCCACCATACGGCACATCACTTCTTCGTCCCAGGTGTCATCGGTGTATTCCATCTGAATCACATAATTCGTGGTCTCGCCCAGCCGGGAAAACACCTCCATAGTCTTTCCTGCTCCTTCCGCGCCGCTGTGTACAGTCTGGGAATAGCGATTGACCAGCTGCAATTCTCCTTCCGTCCTCTGTCGGGTAACAGGCTCCTTTCCAAGATACGCAAGCCAGGACAGGGCATCCATATCTGTACCTGTCCTGATTACAGACAGCCGGGCGTCCGGGTCCTCGTCACAGACCCAGCGGTCCACCGCATACTGCCCGATCATTGTGCTTTCGTAGGTCCACCCGGTGATGGGCACATAGAGGGAAACAGCATCCGTTTCTGTCAGCTCACCGACAATGGGTCCGGATACGCCGCTTCTGCCGGAATAGCCCAGTGTAAGGCAGGAATTGCGGCGGGTCGTTGGAATCTTTTCCGTTCCCGGCATTGCCCGCCACCAGACGTCGTTCGTACTGGAATAATTGTCTCCCTGTGGCATGCGGATCACGGTCTTCCAGCCGTCCTCCCGGCGTTCCAGCTGGCCCCAGCCCCAGTGGCCCCCGTCCAGATAATAAAAGGTCCCGTCCTCTTTCAGGAAACTCATGTCCTGCCTGGTGTATTCCGCGCCGTAGATCCCGTCCCCGTCCTGCCAGAAAATCAGGGTCAGCACATGCTTTTTGTCTCTTTCAAACCGGATGGCCAGCTCCTCCTGGCCGTCCTGGTCCAGGTCGATCTTCACATAGGCCCTAGGCTGTCTCTTAT
>ENA-OZGS01000560-OZGS01000560.1-human-gut-metagenome-genome-assembly--contig:-NODE-560-length-10730-cov-9.928431_pt1 | contig 10730 bp, 9 predicted proteins | sample MGYA00245121_ERZ653667 | MGnify/ENA primary metagenome ERZ653667 (study PRJEB26926, sample SAMN06165248) | human gut metagenome | biome: ENVO:00009003; feature: ENVO:2100002; material: ENVO:00002003...
AGATCATGAGCACCGATATCGAGCGCATCAAGGGCGTCATCACCCCGGAGGATGAAGTCAGCCGCATCTATATCAACTTCTGCAACCCGTGGAGCAAGAACGACTCCTCCCACAAGCACCGCCTTACCTACCCGCGCCAGCTGATCGCTTACCGCGAGTTTCTGAAGGACGGCGGCGAGATCTACTTCAAGACCGACGACGATGATCTGTTCCGGGACAGCGTGGAGTATTTCCCCGCTTCCGGCTACGACATCGAGTGGATCACCTACGACCTCCACGAGAACGAGCCGGAATGGAACATCCGCACCGAGCACGAGGGCATGTTCACCGAAATGGGCATCAAGATCAAGGCACTCATTGCCCGCAAGAAGCCCGGTGCCGACAGCGTGACATGGGTAGACCCCAAGGTGCTCAAGCGGATGGCACGGGAAGCTGCCGCTGCCGAAGCCGCCGCGCAGGAAGGCGAAGGAAATGTCTGACCCCTGTGAGCTGTGCCTGAATAATGTTCAGGACGAATACGGCAGCTATTACTGCGCGCAGGGCGCTGCGCTGGACGAGGACGAGATGGCACGCTATCTTGCGCACAATACCGCTGCCTGTCCCTTTTTTGAGCCGGGGGACGAATATAAGATCGTATCCAAACAGAACTGAAGAACGGAGGTGCCTATGGTAAGCTTTCTTACCGATACCGTGGTATGCGGCTTTTCGCTGTACCATATTCTGGCCTATTTCCTGATCTACTCCTGTATAGGCTGGTGTCTGGAGGTCATCTACGCCGCCGCCACCACCGGTCAGCTGGTGAACCGGGGCTTCCTCAACGGCCCGGTCTGCCCCATCTACGGCTTTGGCATGATCATCGTGCTGTTTGCCCTTACGCCCTTGCAGCACAGCATCCTGCTGCTGTATATAGGCGGCGTCATCCTGCCCAGTGCGCTGGAACTGGTGGGCGGCTGGGCGCTGTATAAGCTCTACCACACCCGCTGGTGGGATTACAGCGATTTTCCCTTTAACATCGGGGGCTATATCTGTCTGGAATTCTGCCTGCTGTGGGGTGTGGGCACGCTGGTGGTCATGCGCATCGTGCACCCGGTGGTGGCCGACCTTGTAGCCCTGATCCCGCCCTTTGTGGGGGTCATCCTCATGTGCTTTCTGTATGCCGTATATGCGGTGGACGTGGTGGCTACCGCCATTGCTGCCTCTGCACTGGCTGATACGCTGGACACCATGGAGCAGCTGGGCGACAGTATCCACGCCGTCAGCGACGCCATGACCCAGCTGCTGGGTACCACCACCCTGAACGCCGACCAGAAACTGGACGAGGGACGGCTGCAATTCAAGCTTGCCGCCGCCGAGGCGCGGGACGCCGCCGAAAAGCGTCCCTCTGCCCGTGAGACGCTGGCTGCCATCCGCGCCAAGGCCGCCGAGGCCAGCGAAGCTGCCCGCCGCGCCAGCGAGGACGCCCGCCTGAACGCTGCCGAAGCTGCCAACGCCGCCCGCCTTGCCGCCAAGGGCACTGCCGAGCGCGCCGCCGAGCTGCTGCAATTGGAACAACTGGCCGCAGAGCTGCAAGCCCGCAGCGAGGAGATGCAGGCGCAGCTGCTGCGCACCCCCCGCATCGTGGGCCCGCGCCGTATGCTGCGCGCCTACCCGAAGCTCCGGCACGGCAAAAAGCTGCGCACCCTGCCCACATTGCGGGAGATGCTGCACCGCGCCGAACAGGAAAACAAGGACGACAACAAGGAACCCAAATGACCCCGAATGCCGCACCGGCGCTGCCGTGTGTGGCATTTTTGTTGCGCTTTGCTCGAATAATGTTGTTATAAAGTGTGAAAAAACTATTTCAAAACGACTGAAACCGTGTTATACTGATTATAAAGTATACAAACCGACCGCAATCGGCTTATCCGTATTGAAACTATCCAAATTGTGAGGAATCGTTATGTCAGAGGAACGAAAGACCAAAACAGATGCCGCCGCACCGGCATCTGCTGCGTTGGAGCGAATCGACCGCAAGGACGCATTTTTACAGGCCCTGCATACATTCCTGACCGCGCATCAGGGAACGGAATGGGCTGTCGCCGCTGTGGATATCCAGCACTTCAAGCTTTATAACGAGCTTTACGGCACCGAAAAGGGTGATGCTCTGCTGGAAACTGTGGCAAACTGTCTGCTGGGTTACAGCAAGCAGACCGGCTATCCTGTGGGCTATTTTGGAAATGATGACTTTTTCCTGTGCCTGCCGGACGAAAAAGCCGAGCAGACCGCTGTGCTTGCCACGCTGCAAGCCTGCATGAATGCCGGCAAACAGGATGTCACCTTCTTTGTGGTAATGGGCGTGTGCCCCGTGCAGGCAAACTCCGGCGCGGATGCTGCTACCCTGTGCAACTACGCGCAGATTGCCGGTGTAACGACAGACAGCGGCTACCTGCACCGCTTTGAGCCCACCATGCTCAACGAGCTGAAAGAACAGCAGCAGCTGCTGGGCGAGCTGGAGCACGCACTGGACAACCACGAATTCTGCTTCTTCCTGCAGCCCAAGTGCAACAGCATCACCCGCGCCATCGTGGGTATGGAAGCGCTGGTGCGCTGGAATCACCCCACCCGTGGCTGTGTTCCTCCCGCCGAGTTCATGCCGCTGCTGGAGCGCACCGGCCTTGTAACAAGGCTGGACCAGTACATCTGGGAATCCGTCTGCCAGACTTTGCAGAAGTGGCAGGAGAGCGGCAGCAACCTTGTGCCGGTGTCGGTGAACGTTTCGGTGCAGGATATCCTGAACTTGGATGTGCCGCAGATCTTTGCAGATCTGGTGGAAAAATATAAGCTGGAGCCAAAGCTCCTGCTGGCCGAGATCACCGAGACCATGGTAGCCGAGGACACCCAGATGGTGGAAAGCGCCATTCAGGGCCTGCACCGCAAGGGCTTCTCGGTGATGATGGACGACTTCGGCAGCGGGTATTCCTCGCTGAATATGCTCAAGGATACCAACGTCGATGCCATCAAGCTGGACATGAAGCTCATCGACATGAATCAGGAGAACCGCAGCAAGGGTGTGCAGATCGTGGAGTCGGTGGTGGATATGGCGCACCGGCTGAACCTGCCCATCATCGCCGAGGGCGTGGAGACCCCGGAACAGGTGTCCATGCTGCAGGCCGCAGACTGCCTGTACTCGCAGGGCTACTATTTCTTCAAGCCCATGCCGGTGGAAAACGCCGAAAAACTGCTGGCAGATCCCACCAATCAGGATTACTGGGATCTGCGCCGCGACCTGATGCGCCGTGACCGCCGGGTGGAGAACCCGAGCACCGAAAAGACTGCGCTGGCGCTGCAGGCCTACCAGATCTTTACCGACAACGTGCTGGAGATCTCGCTGCTGAACCTTGCCACCGGTGCGTACCGGGTGATCAAGCGGGACGCCCGCCTGCTGGGTGCAGATCTGGAAAAAGAAGAAGATTTTGTCAATTACTGCGACCGCTTGGTGAACGAGAAGATCGTGCACGAGGAGGACGCAGACCTGTTTTTGGAGCAGACCGATCTGGAGGCCTTGCGCTCTGTGCTGTACCACGCCACCGCGCCGGAGTTCTACCGCTACCGCGAGAACGTGTCCGGCCAGTATATCTGGGTCACCACAGAGGTGCTGCCCTGCCGGGGCTGCTGTGCCCAGAACCCGTGGGCAACCGTGCTGGTGCGCAATGATGCACAGGCCGACCAGCTCAGCGAGGAGCTGGACTTCTCTTACAGCCACGACACCCTGACCGGCCTTGCCAACCGCAGCCGGTACGAAGCCGACCTGCGGGAGTTGCCCAACAGCGGATACGAATCCGTGGTGTGCACCTACATTGATGTGGTGGGGATGCACGAGGTAAACGAGCATCTGGGTCACCGCAGCGGCGACACCCTGCTGTGCTGTCTGGCAAACGCCGCCCGCAAGTTCTTTGCTACCAGCCGGGTGTACCGCATCGGCAGCGATGAATTTGTCATCCTTACCCCCAACGAGCCGCCTTACAGTGTGTGGAGCACCGCAGACCGGATGCGTGCCTTCCTGAAGGAAAAGGACTACGCCATCTCGGTAGGCATCCAGCAGACTACCGACCTGCGCCATCTGGACGAAGCTGTGGCCAAGGCCGAGGCTGCCATGCGGCAGGACCGGCAGACCTACTACGAGCACAACGGCCGCGCCCGCCAGCTGGAAGGCCTGAACGAAAAGATGGAGCGCACCCTGCAGGAAAAGCGGGATGCCGAGCACTTTTTGAAGGTGCTTGCCCCCAAATACAAGACGGTAATCGTGGTGGACCTGCAGGAGGACACCGTGCGCCCCGTTATTGTGCCGGACGACTTCCAGTCCGTTCTGGACACCTGCGGCGGCTCTTTCCGCGCTGCGTTGACCAACTACCGCGACACGCTGGTAGCGCCCGAGGACAGAGAAAACTTTGCAAAGTTGTTCGATTTCGGTCTTGTGCGCAGCACCGTGTTCAGCAGCAACCTGCTGGAGCACCGCTACCGCAAGACAGATGGCCGCAGCTTCTGCATCCGTGTGACCCCCTACTCCCGCAGCGGCTCCCACATCAACGAGGTGCTGTGGATCTTTGCGGATGAAGATGTAGAGTAAAATATTCTTGTATGCTATAAAAGCAGCCAGACCGCCCGGTCTGGCTGCTTTTCTTTAGCGTGCTCGCCCTCTCAGGCGCTAACCCTCTCAGTCACGCCTGACGGCGTGCCAGCTCCCCCGAAGGGGGAGCTTTGGATATCTGCCGGTCAGCGCAAAAAGCTCCCCCTTTCGGGGGAGCTGGCGAACGCAGTGAGCCTGAGAGGGTTCAGCCCACGTCTTGCAAAAGCGCAGGGATGTGCTATAATAGAAATCACTTATTCCATACAATATATGTGGGTATATGGGCGCGATGCCCGCTGTTCCCGCAAAGCAAGGAGCTTTTCTATGCAGCATCTGTCCCGAACCGTTTCTCCCGCCCTGCCGCACCCCTGCCTGCGGGCGCTGCGGGCGGCTTTTCCGCAGACCATCCCGGTGCTGGCGGGTTATTTTGTGCTGGGGCTGGGCTACGGCATCTATGTGCAGTCCTTGGGGCTGCCGGTGTGGATGCCCATGCTCATGGGCACTGTTGTGTACGGCGGCTCGCTGGAGTTTGTGCTGGCAAGCCTGCTGCTGGGCGTGTTCTCGCCGCTGTCGGCCTTTCTGATGGCGCTGATGATCCAAGCGCGGCACCTGTTCTACGGCCTTGCCATGCTGGAGCGCTATAAGGGCTACGGCTGGCGCAGCTTTTACATGATCTTTGCCATGAGCGACGAGACCTTTTCCATCACCTGCTCGGCAACGCCGCCGGAAGGGGTGGACAAGGGCTGGTTCATGTTCTTTATCACCCTGCTGGATCAGCTTTACTGGGTGGGCAGCGCCGGGCTTGGGGCTGCGCTGGGCACCGTGCTGCCCTTCAGCACCGAGGGCGTGGATTTTGTCATGACCGCAATGTTCACGGTCATCTTCCTGAACCAGTGGGAAAAAGATCAGCAGCACGGCAGTGCCCTGATCGGGCTTGCCGTGCCGCTGGTGTGCTTGATGGTATTTGGTTCCGGCAGCTTTCTGCTGCCGTCCATGGGCGGCATTCTGGTGCTGCTGCTGGCCTTACGCCGTCCGATGGAAAAAGCAGCCGGGGAGGTAGAGAAATGACAGCAGTTCAGATGGGGTTTACCATTGCGGTGTGCACCGCCGCCACCATGCTTACCCGGTTTTTGCCGTTTCTGATCTTTTCCAGCAAGGAGCAGCAGCCGCCGGAGGTGGTGCGGTATTTGGGGCGGGTGCTGCCCGCCGCCATCTTCGGGATGCTCATCGTCTATTGCCTGAAGGGCGTTACCCCGTTCTCCGGCAGTCATGGCATCCCGGAAGCGCTTGCGCTGCTGGCCACCATCGCGCTGCACAAGTGGAAGCACCAAACTCTGCTCAGCGTAGCCGGGGGCACCCTTTGCTATGTACTGCTGGTGCAGCTGGTGTTCTGAAAAAGCGGCTCAGTGGTAGAAAGTGTCAAAGTTCACCTGACGGTAGAACCGCTGCTGCAGCTGGTCAAAGCTTTCGCAGTTCTGCGCCAGCAGCCACATACTTTTGGTCACCACGGCCTCGATGGTCATATCGTGGGCTTCCAAAAAGCGGAAACGGTTGCGCACCCGCTTGCCCACCTCGTACACGCCCACGTCGCTGCCCTCGTAGGTGACCTGCGTGGTCATGATGAGCACCTTGTGGGTGGTCTCGTAGTCGCCCAGCCCGGCGGCAAAGGCGTCCATCAGCTGCTGCGGGATGCCGCCCACGCCGAAACTCTCCACGATGACGCAGTCGTACAGACGGAAGATCTCCGGGATAAGCGCCGGGGACATGCCCGGGGTCAGCTTGAGCAGGAACACCCGGCTGTCCAGCGTGCGGCTGAACTCCACCGGGCCGGTGGGCCACGGCGAGGGGATGTACCGCACCAGCCGGTCGCCCTGCACCAGCGCCAGCTCCGGGAAGTTGACCGAGGCAAAGGCGTCGTAGCTGATGGTCTTGTTCTTCTTGGCGCGGGTGCCCGCGATGACGTGCCCGCCGAACACCACCATCACGCCCCGGCTGCCCGGGTCGATGGCGCAGACCACGCTGTCCCGCAGGTTTTTCTTGGCGTCGGTGATCTCGTTGGAGATGGGCTGCTGCGCGCCGGTAAGGATGATGGGCTTATCCGCGTTCTGGATGAGATAGGAAAGCGCCGCCGCAGAGTAGGCCAGCGTATCCGTGCCGTGGCAGATGATAAAGCCGTCGTACAAAGCGTAGTTTTCCTGAATGGCGCGTGCCATCATGAGCCAGTGCTCCTGCCCGAGGTCGGTGCTGTCGATGCTGCACAGCGCCAGCGTTTCCGGGCAGCACAGCTCCTTCAATTCCGGCAGATGGGCAAGCAGTTCCTCGCTGCTAAGCACGGGTTTTAGCCCCTGCTGGGTGCGCACGCTGGCAATGGTGCCGCCGGTGGTGATGAAAAGCAGACGTTGTTTGGACATAAAGCAAAAGCCCCCTGTGGCAGTAATTTCAACGTGAAACCAGTATAACATACTCCCCGGGGCTTGAACAGTGCCCGCCGCTCAAAAAGTTTTTGCGACCCGGTCACAGAAATCAGCACGGCTCTGGTGTATAATAAGGGCAAAAGAACCATGCAAAGGAGCAACACCATGTCCAACATCGTCATCGTAGGTTCCGGCCCGGCGGGGGTGTCCGCTGCCCTGTACGCCGTGCGCGCCGGGGTGCAGACCACCGTGCTGACCAAGGGCTCCGGGGCGCTGGCGCGCGCCGAAAAGATCGAAAACTATTATGGCTTCGCCCAGCCGGTCTCCGGGCCGGAGCTGGAACGCCGCAGCATCGAGAACGCCCGGCGGCTGGGGGTGCAGTTCGTGCAGACCGAGGCCGTGGGGCTGACATGGACCGACCGTCTGACCGTGGAAACGCTGGCAGGCGCGTACCCGGCAGACGCGGTCATTCTGGCAACGGGTGCTTCCCGCGCTGTGCCGCGCATCCTGGGGCTGACCGGGCTGGAAGGCCACGGCGTAAGCTGGTGCGCCGCCTGCGACGCCTTTTTCTACCGCGGAAAGGACGTGGCGGTGCTGGGCAGCGGCGAGTACGCCCTGCATGAGGTGCAGGCGCTTTTGCCGGTGGTAAAAAGCGTCACCCTGCTGACGAATGGTGCAGCCCTGACCGCAGACTTCCCGCCCGAGGTAACCGTCTGCACCCAGAAGGTGGAAGCCATTCTGGGCGAGCAGACCGTCACCGGCGTGCAGCTGGAGGGCGGCGCGGTGCGGGAGGTATCCGGCGTATTTGTGGCGCTGGGCGTGGCGGGCAGCACCGCACTGGCCCGGAAGCTGGGCGCAGCCGTAGAGGGCAGCCGCATCGTGGTGGACGACAAGATGCAGACCACCGTGCCCGGCCTGTATGCCGCCGGAGACTGCACCGGCGGGCTGTTACAGGTGGCAAAAGCGGTCTATGAGGGCGCACTGGCGGGTACGGAAGCCGCCAAGGCGCTACGAAAGGGGTGAGCCGTATGGCTGAAACATCTCCGCACGCCCGGTGTCTGGCTTGTGCGTTTCCGTTCTGGGAGCAGCTGACCCCGGAAGAGCAGGAGCGGCTGTGCCGCTTTACCCGCCCGGTGCACTACGCCAAGGGCGCCCGGGTGCACAGCCCGCTGGAAAGCTGTGTGGGCATCCTTTTGCTGCGCAGCGGGCAGCTGCGCTCCTATCTGCTGTCCGAGGACGGCAGGGACGTGACACTGTACCGCCTGTTCGGCGGGGAGGTGTGCATCCTGTCTGCCTCCTGCGTGATGGACGCGGTGAACATCGACCTCTACATCGACGCCGAGGAGGACACCGAAGCGCTGTGCATCAGCGCGGGCATCTTCCGGCAGCTGATGCAGGAGAACGTCTATGTGCGCTGCTACGCCTACCAGATGACGGCAGAGCGCTTTTCCGACACCATGTGGACGATGCAGCAGATCTTGTTCATGAGTGCCGACCGGCGGCTGGCCATTTTTCTGACCGACGAGCTTGCCAAGACCGGCGGCGCGGACCTCCGCATGACCCACGACCAGATGGCAAAGTACATGGGCTCTGCCCGCGAGGTGGTGAGCCGGATGCTCAAATACTTTGCGCAGGAGGGCTGGGTGCGGCTGTACCGCGGCGGCGTGCAGGTGCTGGACAAGCAAAAGCTGCAAGCGCTGGCAAGGGGAGAATAAGCTCCTCTTCTTTTTGCGGGGACGATTTTGAATGCGCTCCGCGTTGCTTTGCGCATAAGCTAAGGAAATATTATTTTTAATTTCGGAATACCGGAGCGTCTGCGGACGCTCCGGTATTCCATTTTCACGGGGTGGGGTCGTAGAGATAAACAGCATTTAGACCCCTTCTGTGAAAAAGTGGCTCAGAAACGCCCGCAGGCGTTTCTAAGCCACAAATTATAAAATATTTTTTCCGCTGAAAATGGCTAGAGCACAAGCGGAAGCCATTCCAATCGTTATACGCAGATCAGGAGATCGCGTCCACGTCCCACTTCATGCGGACGGCGTCGGCACCGTCCAGCTTGATGTGCAGCGCACCGGCGTTGTCCAGTACCTGCTCCGGCTTGCGGGCACCGCACAGGACGTGCAGCCCCGGGATCATGCGGGCGGTCATGGCGATGACCAGCTGCGCCATGGTGCAGTCGTACTTCTCGGTCAGGTCGCCCCACTTTGCCAGCAGTTCCAGCGCCTGTGCCCGGCGGGTGGGCTGGAAGCAGGGGTTCGTGTTGCGGGTGCTGCCCTCCGGGTAGGTGGTGTCCATGGTCACCTTGCCGGTCAGAAGCCCCTGCTCCAGCGGGGAGTAGGCCTGTACCGAAACACCCAGCTCCTTGCAGGTGGGCAGCAGCTGCTTTTCAATGCGGCGGGTCAGCAGGCTGTACTTTTCCTGAATGACGTCCAGCTGGCCGTACTTGCAGTAGCCCCGGATGATATCGGAGGTAACGTTGGAAGCACCGATGGCGCGGATCTTGCCCTGCTCCTTCAGCTTCATCATGGCTTCCATGGTCTCTTCCAGCGGGTACTCGCCGAAGTCCGGGCTCTGCCAGTGGGTGTACAGCACGTCCAGATGGTCGGTGTGCAGACGGCGCAGGCTGTCCTCCACGTCCTCGATGATGCTCTTGGCGGAGAGATCACGGTACACCTGTACCCCGTCCACAACCTTGTGCAGGATGGGAGACTCGTGCCGCCACTCCAGGCCGCACTTGGTGGAAAGCACCACCTTGTCGCGGTCGATGTGCTTCATGGCTTCGCCCACCACTTCCTCGCTGTGGTACAGCCCGTAGATGGGCGCGGTGTCGATCCACTGGATGCCCTGCTCCACGGCGGTCTGGATGGCCTTTACCGACAGTGCATCGTCGTTATCGCCCCACCATGCACCGCCGCCGATGGCCCATGTACCCATGCCCAGAAACGGCACGGCAATACCGCTTTTGCCAATATTGATATTCTGCATATACTTTACCCTCCATGCCAGCAGTGTTCCCCGCAATGGGAACCCTCATTCTGATGTCTGGCATTCTATGTTGTATTCTTGGCTGCTATATAAAAAAGGCTGCGGAGCGCAGATGCACTCCGCAGCGCTCTTTTATCAGATGTTGCCGAACTCGCTCAGCTGCAAGCTCTCGTTGTGGGTCTCGGCCCAGCGCACCGCCCAGTCGGAGGTGAACAGCAGCAGACGGTTGCCCTTCATGTCCTCCACAGCCTTGGTGTCGCTGGTCAGGTCCAGATCCCGCAGGTTGTAGGTGTCGGGGTCGTTCTGCACCCAGCGCAGCTGCTCAAAGGGCAGCTGCTGCATGCGGATCTCCACGTTGTACTCGGTGTTCAGGCGGTACTCCAGCACTTCCAGCTGCAGCACGCCGACCACGCCGACCACCACTTCTTCCATGCCGCCGCCCACTTCGCGGAAGATCTGGATGGCGCCTTCCTGCGCGATCTGCTCCATACCCTTCACGAACTGCTTGCGCTTCATGGTGTCCTTCTGCTCAATGCGGGCAAAGTGCTCCGGGGAGAAGGTGGGGATGCCCGCGAACTGGACCTTCTTTTTGCCGGTGCACAGGGTGTCGCCGATGGAGAAGATGCCCGGGTCGAACAGGCCGATGATGTCACCGGCGTAGGCCTCGTCCACGATGGCGCGGTCCTGCGCCATCAGCTGGGTGCCGGTGGCCAGCTTGATGTTCT
>ENA-OZGS01000572-OZGS01000572.1-human-gut-metagenome-genome-assembly--contig:-NODE-572-length-10581-cov-9.772753_pt1 | contig 10581 bp, 9 predicted proteins | sample MGYA00245121_ERZ653667 | MGnify/ENA primary metagenome ERZ653667 (study PRJEB26926, sample SAMN06165248) | human gut metagenome | biome: ENVO:00009003; feature: ENVO:2100002; material: ENVO:00002003...
TACTTTCCCACCCCTCTATACACAAAAACCCGCTGCCAGGCGGGTTTTTGTGTTTTATACAGGTTTTTATGGCTCTGCCAAGGCTCTCCCCTTGGGAGAGCCTTTTTAACTGTATCTTACACGCCAAAGGCCCCCATCTGGCAGATGCCGGATGGGGGCCTTTGGCTGTTTATACTTGAAAAGGGGAGGATAGCCTGATCATTCTTCGGTGCGGGTCTTCTTGAGCAGGCTCAGGATGACCGCACCCACGACGCTGCCGACCGCCAGAGCCACACAGTACATCACGGCGTGGTCAACGACCGGGAATACGAAGATGCCGCCGTGAGGGGCGCGGAGAGCGCAACCAAAGGTCATGGACAGCGCACCAGAGAGGGCTGCACCGATGACACAGCTGGGCAGGACGCGCAGCGGGTCAGCGGCAGCGTAAGGGATAGCGCCCTCGGTGACGAAGCAGAGGCCCATGATGTAGTTGACGATGCCGTTGCGGCGCTCGTCGGGAGTCCACTTCTTGGGGCAGAAAGTGGTGGAGAGGGCGATGGCGATGGGAGGCACCATGCCGCCCACCATGACAGCGGCCATGACCTCATAGTTGCCGGAGGCGAGGGCTGCGGTGCCGAAGACGTAAGCCGCCTTGTTGAAGGGGCCGCCCATGTCGATGCTCATCATACCGGCCACGATCGCGCCCAGCAGGACCTTGGAGGTACCGCCCATGGCGTTCAGCCAGTTGGTCATGGCGGTGTTGATCATGCCCATGATGGGGTTGATACCGCACATGACCACGCCCACGATGAGGATGCCGCCCAGCGGGTAGATGAGCATGGGACGGATGCCGTTCAGGCTGGCGGGGAGCTTTTCGGTGATCTTCTTGAGGAACTCCACCACATAACCGGCCACGAAACCGGCCAGCAGAGCGGCCAGGAAGCCGCCGGAGATGCCGGTGGTCTCACCAGCGGCGATACCGGCGAAGTTGGTGCCGTTCATGGCCAGCACGCCGCCTGCGAAGCCGACAGCCAGACCCGGACGGTCTGCGATGGACATGGCGATGAAGCCCGCCAGGATGGGGAGCATATAGCTGAAGGCCGCAGAACCCACCGTCTTGAAGAAGGCGGCCAGCGGGGTGTTCATGCCGAAGTTGGAGGGATTGATGCTGTAATCGTCCAGCAGGAAGGCCAGCGCTATCATGATGCCGCCGCCCACCACGAAGGGCAGCATATGGGAGACGCCGTTCATCAGGTTCTTGTAGAGGCTGCGGCCAAAGCTGTCGGAGGCAGAAGCGTCCTCCGCGGCCTGTGCGCCGCCCTTAGCGTGGAACTCCGGCACCTCGCCGGAGGTTATCTTATGGATGAGCTCTTCAGGCTTGTGGATGCCGTCGTCCACGCGGGTGAAGAGGACCGGCTTGCCGTCGAAGCGGGCCGTCTCGATCTTCTTCTCTGCTGCCACGATGATGCCGTCGCAGTTTGCAATTTCATCTTTCGTCAGGATGTTCTTTGCGCCGTCGGAACCGTTGGTCTCGACTTTGATGGTCACGCCCATCTTGGCACCGGCCTTGTTCAGGGCTTCAGCGGCCATGTAGGTGTGGGCGATGCCGTTGACACAGGCGGTGACGGCCAGCACACGGTAGCCCGCCTGCTCGATCTCCTGGTCGGTGAAGCTCTCGTCGCCGAACTGGGCTTCTTCCTGCGCGTCGATGGCGGCGAGGAAGTCTTCCGGGGTCTTGGCGGTGCGCAGTTTCTCCACGAAGTCCTCGTTCATGAGCATCTGCATCATACGGGCCAGCATATCCACGTGGAGGCTGCCGTTCTTTGGGGCTGCGATGGCAAACAGCAGGTCGGTCTTGCCGTCGTCCTCGGCATTGTACTGCACCGGGGTCTTGAGGCGGAGGGCCGCCAGACTGGGCCGGGTCACGCAGTCGCACTTGGCATGGGGGACGGTGATGCCGTTATCCACATAGGTCGAGCCCTCGTCCTCGCGCTCATACAGGCCCTTTTTGTAGGCTTCCTTGTCTCTGATGTTGCCGTGGGTCGCCTGCAGCTCCACCAGACGGTCGATGATCTGGCTGCGGTCCTGCTGGGCTTCGTCCAGCGCGATGGACTGTGCCGTGAACAATTCCGTGATTCGCATAGTGTGTCTCCTCTCCTTGTTTCCTTCTACCGCTCAAATCGTCGCCAGCAGGGCGTCGATCTTTTCCTTCTTTGCCAGCCCGAGGCTGAACGCAGTGGCACTGCCGCAGGCAGTCCCCAGACGCAGGGCTTCCAGATAGCTGCCGCTGCGCAGGTAGCCTGCCACGAAACCGGCCACCATGCTGTCGCCTGCGCCCACGCTGTTGACCACCTTGCCCTTGGGCGTGCCGATGCGGTGGACTTCGCCCTTCTCGTCCAGCAGGAGCGCACCGTCACCGGCCATGCTCACCAGTACGTTCCGGGCGCCCTTTTCCTGCAGGGTGCGGGCGGCAGCGGTGATGTCGGCGTCGGTGGTGAGGGTGCGGCCCACGATCTCACCCAGCTCATGATTATTGGGCTTGATGAGGAAGGGGTGATACTGCAGCACATTCACCAGCAGGTCGCGGGTCGCGTCCACCACCGTATGCACACCGTGGCCTTCCAGACGGGCCAGCAGACGCTCGTAGGTGGTCTGGGGCAGGCTGGACGGGATGCTCCCCGCCAGAATGAGGATGTCACCCTCGGCCAGCTTATCGAGCTGTGCTTCCAGCTGCTCCATGGCGCTCTCGGGGATGTCCGGGCCTGCGCCGTTCAGCTCAGTCTCCTGCCCCGCCTTTATCTTGACGTTGATGCGGGTCATGCCCTGCTCCAGGTGGATAAAATCGGTGGTGATGCCCTGCGCGGCCAGACCCCGCTCGAGCCACGCACCCGTCTCACCAGCCACAAAGCCCAGCGCCGTGTTCCGGCAGCCCAGCTCAGCCAGCACACCGGACACGTTGATGCCCTTGCCGCCCAGCACGCAGTCCTCGCCTTTGGCGCGGTTCACCTCGCCCACTTCCAGCGGCGTGTCCAGCCGCACGACGTAGTCGATGGCCGGGTTGAATGTCACGGTATAGATCATTCTGTTACCTCCTTTACCAGAGTGAATTGTCTGTATTTCGGATTCGGACAATGATTCGTCAGGATAGCGCCGCCGGACAGCTCGGCGATGACCGCCGGGTAGATGCGGGCGAACTTCGAGTCATCCACGAGGAACCAGGCTTCTCTCGCCCGGCGCACGACCGCGGCCTTGACAGCCGCTTCCTCGGGGTCAGGTGTCGTGAATCCTGCGTCCAGCGCCACGCCGTTTGCCCCCAGGAACGCTTTCGTGAAGTTGTACTGCTGCAGGCTGTGGAGGGCCGCAGCGCCGATGATGGCCTCCGTCTCGGGCCGCAGCAGACCGCCCACCAGAAAGACCTTGCAGCTCTTCTGGGCCAGCAGACGGGCGTGAGCGACGCCGTTGGTGACGTACCGGGCGTCCAGCGCCGGGCCGCTCAGCTCCCGGACCAGCGCCAGCGTGGTGCTTCCGGCGTCCAGAAAGACGAAATCCTCTGCAGTGATAAGGGCCGCTGCCGCCTTTGCGATACACTTTTTCTGGACGACGGCCAGCGCTTCCTTTGCGGCCATCGTCGGCTCGTCGGCGAGGAACTGGCTGTCCGGCAGGGTCGCGCCGCCGTGTACCTTGTTCACCTTGCCCATCCTGTCCAGCTCGTTCAAATCGCGGCGGATGGTGGACTCGCTGGCATCCAACGCCTCGCAGAGTTCCTGCACCGTCGCGGTGCGCTGCTGGCTCAGCAGCTTCATAATGCGGGAAAGCCGCTCCTCTGCCAACATCTTCATCCCTCCTGTTGCACGTTTCTGCCTGTGTTTGAATCATTTTGGCTGTTTCTGTCTGTATTATAGCAAATTTTCCGTCAAAATCAATCACTTTCCGTCAGTTTATCTGCCAAAATATTTCCGTCAAAATCATGCATTCTGCACAATAAGTGGGATACAACCCGCAAAAGAGCGCAAAAAAATCCGTCCCGGAGCGGTCAGCTTCGGGGCGGATGACGGTTTTGTGGTTTGATTTGACCGTTTTTGACGGTTTTGGTTTTGCCGGAAATGATTTTTCCTTCCGGGTCGGATGCGATTTAGGCGTCCGAACGGGCGTAAGCGTTCTTCATGCCGCTGCTCAGCTCGAAGAGGACCTTATCCAGCGTATCGGAAGCCCGCTTCTTCAGCTCGGCAGCGATGGCGGTGTTGGCCTCCTCCCGCAGGGCGGCGCGCTGGCTTTCCTCGGCAGAAGCGATTTTCTTATCGTACTGGTTCAGCAGTGCGCGGCTGGCGGAGAGGGCGCCCTCCTCGTACCGCTCCACATGGATGAGGCTCTTGGCGTAGGAGGCATCGGCCATGGCGGCGATCATCCGGCTCACCCAGTAGAAGCTGTCGGTGGAGACTTCACCGGTGGTGCAGGCCAGATAGGCCGGGGTGCGCTCGACGTTGGCGTAGAACGGCACCATGGTATTGAAGGCATTGGAGGCGTAGGCGATCCACTCCACAGCGCGGATGTCTTCCGGCACATCAGGCCGCATCTGGATGAGGGCCATGAAGTCGTTGCGGTTGATGCCGATGGAGCGGTAAGCTCCCTTCATGCTCTTGTCGCCGTAGCTGGCGTAGGGGTCGAAGGGAGTCCCCTGATAGTGGGAGGACAGCACATACTTCACATCCTCCGGGGTCAGCTTCCGCTCCGGCACCATGCACCAGGGCAGGTCGTCCGAGCGGGGGCCGTAGTCAGCGGCAGGGCCGTCCCAGACCCAGGTGTTGGGATTGAGGTGGCGGAGCATGAACCATGCGCGGGGGGTGTTGTAAACGTGGTCGGCGTCGTCGTGGCTGCCGAAGGCGTCACGCGGGTTCAGACGGCCATCCAGCGAGAGGTCGAGGTAATTGTCCCGGATGAACTCCCTCAGGTCGGCAGAGCAGAGATAATTCTCCTGTGCGCCGAAAGCGTCGTCGAGGTCGAAGGCGTCGATGCCCAGCTGGTTCGGCATGACCACATAGGAGTCATCCGGCACACGGCGGGCCATCCAGTGATGGCCGCCAATGGTCTCCAGCCACCAGATCTCGTCCACATCCTGGAAAGCGATGCCGTTCATCTCATAGGTGCCGTACTCTTCCAGCAGCTTGCCCAGACGGAGCACGCCCTCGCGGGCAGAGTGGATGTAGGGCAGGACGAGGTAAACAATATCTTCCTCGCCGATGCCGCCGGGGACTTCCGGCTGGCCGTCCCTGGCGGGCTGGTAGACCACCAGCGGGTCTGCGCCCAGAACGCGGGGGTTGGAGGTGATCGTCTCGGTGGCGGTCATGCCGACGTTGGCGGCGTTGACGCCCGAAGCAGCCCAGATGCCCTTGCCCTCCACGGCGTTGGGCATGGCGGTCATCCGCAGGGCATTGCCCGGCAGGGGAACTTCTACATGAGAGATGACCGACTTGTAAACAGCCGGGTGCTCCTCCGGCTGAACGACAACGAACTTTTTCGCGGTGAAGTGGCCAGAGCCGGAATCGTCGTTCCGGGCGATCATGGTAGAGCCGTCATACGAGGCTTTTTTGCCGACAAGGATGGTAGTACAAGCCATAGCTGTTATCCTCCAAAATTTTACATCCTGTATGTATAGTGCTTATTTATACAGTTTCGCAGGCGCGTTTGTTCTGCAAAACCCATTGTATCGCGTTTGGCCTCCGGGCGCAAGCCCTTACATTTCGCCAATGTAGGCAAAGCGCGGCTGACGCTTGCCGCCCCGCTCCACCTCTTCGGCCCACATAGCCGCCGGGCGCACCCAGAGCCCGCCCTCGCCGTACAGAGGGCGGTAGACCACCATTTCCTCTTCGGTCTCGCTGTGGCGGGCCATCCCGATGACCTGATATTCGTTGCCCTTGAAGTGCTGGTAACGGCCCGGCTTGATGTCGTATTGGAACTGGTACATAAAAACTCCTTACAAAAAGCCCGGCCTCAGACTGGTCTGCGCCGGACTTTTCCACTTGCTTCACCCCTGCGGGTGGAAATATTCGTAAATGGTCTGGGCCATCTGCCGTCCGACGCCGGGGGTGTTCTCCAGCTGGTCAGGGGTGGCCTCTTTGACGGCGCTCACGCTCTTGAACTGGGTCATCAGGGCCTTGGCCGTCTTGGGGCCGACGCCCGGCACCTCGGTGAGGGTGGACGAATAACTCTTCTGCTTCATCTGCTGCTTGCGGTAGGCGTTGGCGAAGCGGTGCGTCTCGTCCTGAATGGCGGTGACGAAGGTGAACGTCCCGCGGTTCATGTTGATGGCGATCTCCCGGCCCTCGCTGTCCACGATGGCGCGGGTACGGTGGTGGTCGTCCTTCACCATGCCGTAGAGGGGTACATCGGACAGTGCCGTCCCGGCCAGTGCGGCCTTCGCGGCGCTCACCTGTCCCCTGCCGCCGTCCATCAGGAGCAGGTCAGGCTTCTGGCCGAAGTAGTTGCTGCTCGGCTCGCCGTTTGCGGCCATTTCGGAATACTTTTCGTATTCAGCCGCACGGCGGGAGACGGTCTCCGCCAGCGAGGCGTAGTCATCGGTGCCGGCAACGGTCTTCATCTTGAACTTCCGGTAGCCCGCCTTGTAGGGCTTGCCGTCCCGGAACGTCACCATGCCGCAGACGCTGGTGCCGTCGCCCCAGTTGGAAATATCGTAGCTCTCGATGGTGCGGGGGGGCTTGGGCAGGCCCAGCACCTGCGCCATCTCATCCAGAAGCTTTTCCTCCCGGGCATAGCGGCCGCTCTCGCGGGCCAGCCGCTCGACGGCGTTGGTGTGGGCCATCTCGACGAGGTGCGCCTTATCGCCCCGCTGAGGGACATAGAGCTGCACCTCGCTGCCCCGCTTCTCGTTGAGGGCCTGCTGCAAGGCGTCTACATCCGGCGGCAGCTCGTCCACGGCGATGACTTTCGGTATCTGTTCATCGTCGAGGTAGTACCGGGGCAGAAATTCCTCCCGCACCGCCGCGATGTCGGCAGTATCGTGGAACAGAAACTCCCGTTTGTCGGTCAGCCGCCCCTCCCGGAAGCGGAGGACAGCCGCGCAGACGCTGCCGGGCGTACCCGCCAGCGCTACCACGTCCATCTCCACGTCGGGGTCAACTACGACCTTCTGCCCTGCCGTCACCTTGGTAATGGCGGCGATCTGGTCGCGGATGAGGGCCGCTGTCTCAAATTCCAGCCGGTCAGAGGCTTCCAGCATCCGCTCGTTGAGGGTTTTCAGAATATCCTTTTTGCCGTAGCGGATGAGGTGGACAGCGCTTTTGACGGCCTGCTCGTAGTTTTCACGGCTTATCTTGCCGCTGCACACCGCCATGCACTTGCCGATGTGGGCGTTCAGGCAGGGACGGCCCCGGCCAATTTCCTGCGGGAACCGCCGACTGCACCGGGGCAGCAGAAAAGCATCCATCGCCGTCTCGGCCATCTGACGGGCCGCAAAGCTCGAGGTATAAGGGCCGATATACTCCGCGCCGTCATCCTCTTTTTGCAGCGTGAACGACAGCCGCGGCCACTCGTCCTTTGTCACCTTAATATAGCTGTAGCCCTTGTCGTCCTTGAGCAGGATGTTGTACTTCGGGGTGTGGGCTTTTATCTGGCTTGCTTCCAGCACCAGCGCCTCGAACTCGCTCTGGCAGACGATGACGTCGAACGCGTAGGCGTGGGCGATCATCTGGCTGACCTTGTTGTCGTGAGGCACACCCTCCCGGAAATACTGGCTCACCCGGATGCGCAGACGTTTGGCCTTGCCGATATAGATGATGGTGCCGCTTTTGTCCCGGATGATATAGACGCCCGGCAGAAGCGGCAGCATACAGGCCTTTTTGTAAAGTTCTGCCTTGGTCATCAGGTGTTATGCCGGCCTTTCTGCATCATCTCGGTCTTGGCAATATTCGACGCCGCCAGCGCCAGACCGCACACGTCGAGGGCCACGCTCCACCACTTGGGCTTCCGCTCCGAGGTGAGCAGAAGGGTGATATTGACGATGAGCGTCACCAGATAGACACCAAAAAAGCAGTACCACGGCTTGCCGGAATCACAGAACTCGCCAAACTTGAACAGTGCTTCTTTCGTCGAATCTTTCATGAGGCTGCCTCCTTTATTCTGATGCATCATACCAAAAAAAGCGGCAAGGATGACCCCCGCCGCTCATACACGAAATGGAACTGAATTACTCTGCGAAGCCGGACTCCACCAGCTTGATGAGGCCATCGACAGCAGCCTGCTCGTCTGCGCCATCAGCGATGATGCGGATGGTGGTGCCGCCCACGATACCCAGAGACAGGACGCCCAGCAGGCTCTTAGCGTTCACGCGGCGCTCTTCCTTCTCGACCCAGATGGAAGACTTGAACTCGTTGGCCTTCTGAATAAAGAAGGTTGCCGGACGGGCGTGCAGACCAACCTGATTTTCAACGGTAACTTCTTTGACGTACATAGTAAAACGCTCCTATCTATTATCGTTCGGGAAATGCAATTATGTTTCGCGCCTGTTGCGTTGTGATTATTTTAGCGCAAACCGAAACCGTTGTACAGTCCCCAAACGCATTTTTGGCGGTTTTCCCAAGGATGAGGGGGGCATTTTCCACCTTTTATACAAACACAACAAAATTATTCCCCCAGTGTTGGCGGGGTAATACAAAAGTTTTCAACATTTTTTCGACAGAGGGTCAGCACTCCGACTGTTTTTGTGCTTATCCGGCAGAGTATGACGTTTGCCGCAGACTCCGCTCAACCCTCGTACTGCATCCACAGCAGCGCGCATTTCTTTACAACAGAAGGATATTCCGCAGGGTCAAATTCCATGTCTTTTTCGCCTGTGAATTTCCATCCCATCCGACGATAGAGAGCAATGGCGCGGGCGTTGGTGTCCAGCACGCTCAGGCGGGGATGCTCATACTCTTCCAGCTTTTTGCGGGCGAAGTCCAGCATTTTCTGGCCGATGCCCTTTCCCTGGGCATTCCCAGACACAAAGAGATGCTCAATGCGGCCGGTCTTGTGGTCTACGCTCACCATGCCGTCCGGCACATCTTTCGTCGTGTGCAGGTAGCAGGCCCAGCCGCCTTTTTTCTCCGCCTTGAGCTGAGCGAGAAACTCCTCTTCTGTCAGGCTTGCACAATACTCTTCCGTCCAGTTTCCGGCACAGACGGCGCGGCGTCCCTCCGCAAACAGCTTTGCCGCAGCGGCAAACTGTTCTTCCGTCTTGACGAGGCGGACATTCTCGCCCCGCTTCCACTTGGGCAGCTCGGTGATGGGGTGGCTCTCGCACCACTGTTCATACAGCTCCGGGCGGCGCAGACGGGTGCGCTCCCGGCTCTTTTCGCCCCGCCATGCGTCGATCTTCTGGTGGTCGCCGCCCAGCAGAACGTCGGGTACAGCGCGGCCCTCCCAGACCTCGGGGCGGGTGTACTGGGGGTATTCCAGCAGGCCATCCCAGTAGCTCTCTTCCTCGTAGCCCTTCTGCTCAGCCAGAACGCCGGGCTTGAGGCGGAGGACGCTGTCGGCCACCACGAGGCTGGCCAGCTCGCCGCCGGTGAGGATATAGTCGCCAATCGAGATCTCTTCGTCCGCAAACGCTTCAATGACGCGCTCGTCGATGCCCTCATAGTGGCCGCAGACCAGCGTCAGGTTATCGTACTGGGCCAGCCTGCGGGCGTGCTCTTCGGTGTAACGCTGACCGCCCGCCGTCAAGAACACGATATGCGGGGCCGGGCGTCCCTGTTCCGCTACCTCTTTCTGGACGGCGCGCAGGCAGTCGGCGATGGGCTGGGCATAGAGCACCATACCGCAGCCGCCGCCATAGGGGTAGTCGTCGGTCTGCTTCTGCTTGTTGAGGGTGTAATCCCGGATCTGATGGCAGTGGGTCTCGATGTAGCCGCGCCTGGCTGCGCGGCCGATGATGCTGGCGTCCAGCACCTGCTGGCACATCTCAGGGAAAAGGGTCACGATGTCCACACGCATTCCCATCGCTCACTCCTCCTCCCGCTCACTGTCGAAATCGTCGTCCAGCAGACCCGGGATGGGGGTGACGAGGATATAGCCTTCCGGCGGGTTGCGCTCTTTGAGAAAGGCGTCCACACCGGGGAACATATATTCCTTGCCGCTGGGGGACTTGACCGTATAGATGTCCTGTGCGCCGGGGTGGTCCACGCTGGTGACGACGCCGTACACCTTGCCGGTGTCGGCGTCCCGCACCTCGCAGCCGATGAGGTCGGCCACATACCACCGGCCCTCGGGCAGGGTGGCGTCGCTGCGGTCGAAGTAGAACACCTGACCCCGCAGAGCGCGGGCGGCGTCCATATCGTTCACGCCCTCCAGCTGGAGCAGCGCCATCTGCCCCTGCGGGCGGATGGAGGTGATATTATAGCACTTGCCGCCCTTTGCCGAAGCGTAGAGACGGCCCGTCTTTTTGAGGAAATCCACGCCGTCGCACCACAGCTCCAGCTTCATTTCGCCGCGCACACCGTGGGTGGTGACGACCTTGCCTGCTTCCAGATATTGCTGCATAAATTTGCTCCTGTTCAACCTCTCAGTCTCGCTTCGCTCGACAGCTCCCCTATCGAGGGGAGCCTCTGG
>ENA-OZGS01000581-OZGS01000581.1-human-gut-metagenome-genome-assembly--contig:-NODE-581-length-10501-cov-6.771874_pt1 | contig 10501 bp, 8 predicted proteins | sample MGYA00245121_ERZ653667 | MGnify/ENA primary metagenome ERZ653667 (study PRJEB26926, sample SAMN06165248) | human gut metagenome | biome: ENVO:00009003; feature: ENVO:2100002; material: ENVO:00002003...
CGATGAGCATGCACTGTCCGTCTGCCACAGCAATGCCGCTGCCGTTGGTGATGATATTATCCTCGCCGTGGTTGGAGCTGCGGCGGGAAGTGCGCTTCTGGCCCTTGACCATCAGCACATCCTTATCCAGAGAATCGCAGTAGAAAAATTCCTTCCACTGGTCTGCAAGAGTTCCGCCCAGTGCGCCCATACCTGCTTTGATCAAACCCATAGTAATTTCCTCCTGTACGTTTTATTGTTTTGCTTTCTTCTTTTTTATCATGCAGAACGATTTCGTTTGTAAAAAGGTTCTGCCTGCTCAGGGGTAAGGGTCAGATAATTGATATTATAATCATACTGCAATGCGGCACTGAACGCAAGGCATTTCTAACCGTTGCCACCTGCCTTTGCAGCTTCTTTCACAAAAAAGAACACCGGAGCGTCCATAGAGACTCCGGTGTTCCGAAATAATATTTTTATGCTTATCCCGTGCCCCAAAAGGCTTAGAACCGCCGCCATGTATCCGGCATGAACAGCACCAGCATGGGGAAGATCTCCAGACGTCCGGCCAGCATATCGAAGATGAGCACCAGCTTTGCGGGGTCTGCAAAGCAGCCGAAGTTCTGCATTGGGCCTGCCATTTCCAAGCCCGGGCCGATGTTGTTCAGAGTAGCCGCCACGGCGGTAAAGTTTGTCACCATATCAAAGCCGTTCAGGCTGATGAGGAAAAAGGAGGCCGCAAAAATAAAGATATACGCTGCAACGAACACATTGGTGGTTCGGATGGTCTCGTGGTTCAGCAGCTTGCCGTCCATGCGGGCGGGCGCTACCACCTGCGGGTGCAGAGCGGTCTTGAGTTCCTTAACTAAGGTCTTGCCAAGAATAAGGAAACGGCTCACCTTGATGCCGCCGCCGGTACTGCCCGCACAGGCACCAATAAACATGAGCATGACCAAGATCTCCTTGGAGAGGGTCGGCCACAGGTCAAAATCGCAGCTGGAAAAGCCGGTGGTGGTGATGATGGAGCCCACCTGAAAAGCGGCCTGCCGCAGCGCCTCGCCAAAGCTGTTGTACATACTATAAATATTGGCAGTGATGATACCCACTGCCACTGCGATGACCACAAAGTAGCCCCGCACCTCCTCGCTGGCAGCAGCGCGGCGGAACTTGCGCATGAGCAGCAGGAAGTAGGCATTGAAGTTGACGCCGAACAGGATCATGAAGATGGTCACGACCCACTGGATGTAGGGCGAAAAGCTGGCAAAACTGTCGTTGCGGAAGCCGAAGCCACCGGTGCCCGCCGTACCAAAGGCAGTGAGCATGGCTTCGAACAGGGGCATTCTGCCAACAAGCAGGAACACCAGTTCCAGCACGGTGAGGGCAAAGTAGATGCCGTACAGGATCTTAGCGGTAGACTGTACCTTAGGCACAAGCTTGTCCACCTGCGGGCCGGGGCTTTCGGCTTTCATCAGGTTGACGTGAGAGCCGCCAGTCAGCGGCAGCAGCGAGAGCAGAAACACCAGAACACCCATGCCGCCAATCCAGTGGGTGAAGCTGCGCCAGAACAGAATACCGTTGGGCAGCCCCTCCACGGCGGGCAGGATGCTGGCACCGGTGGTGGTAAAGCCGGAGACCGTCTCAAACAGGGCATCCACGGGGTTCGGGATGCAGCCGGTGAGCACAAAGGGCACCGCGCCCATCACCGAGATGAACACCCAGCACAGTGAGGTAGCCGCAAAGCCTTCGCGCATATAGAACACCTTACTGCGGGGTTTGATGGTGTGCAGGGCGTAGCCGATGCCGGCGCTGACCGCAGCTGTGAGCAGAAACACGCCCAGCACCATCCACTCGCCATACACTAAGCTGGCGGCGGCTGGCAGCAGCAGCAACGCGCCCTCGATCATCAGCACATAGCCCAGCAGACGGAAAACGATCGCATAATTCATAGTCCGCCTCCGTCAGTGCTCCACGATATCGCGCAGATCGTGCAGACCATGCTCCAGCGTGACCACGATGACGTTATCGCCCACTTGGATCTGGTCGCCGCCGCGGGGAATCAGGATCTTGCTGCCGCGGGTAATACAGCACAGCAGCAGGTTCTTTTTCAGGTGCAGCTGGCTCAGGGGCACACCGGTAGCGGCGCTCTCCTCGTGCACCGTAAATTCCAGTGCCTCCACGCGGTCGTCCAGGATGCGGTACAGAGTCTTGATGTTGTTGCCCGCCTCGTTTTGCAGGGCGCGGACGTACTGCACGATGTAGTCACAGGTCATGTACTTGGGGTAGACCACGCTGCCCAGATCCAGCCCGGCCAGAATATCGTCAAATTCCAGACGGTTGACCTTGGTCACCAGTTTGCCGTTGGAGTGCTTTTTGGCAAACAGGGTCAGCAGCACGTTCTCCTCGTCGATGTTGGTCAGCGCCACAAAGGCCTCGGTAGATTCCAGACCCTCGGAAAGCAAAAACTCGCGGTTAGAGCCGTCCTCGTTCAAGATCTGTGCGCCGGGCAGCTGCTCGGCCAGTTCTACGCAGCGGGCGGCGTCCCGCTCCACGATGCGCACCCGCACATGGTTTTCCAGCAGTTCCTGACTGAGGTAGTAAGCAATGGCACCGCCGCCCACGATGAGGGCGTTGCGCACCGGCTGCACCGGCAGATGCAGCTGCTGGAAGAAGGCGTGAGCTTTTTCCTGCGTAGCAAGGAAAGTGACCTGATCGCCCTTTTGCAGCACAAAGTTACCGTTGGGGATGATGACTCCACCCTCACGCTCCACCGCGCACACCAGAATATCGCTCTTGAGCCGGGTGGGGATCTCGCGGATGGCTACGCCGTCCAGTGCATCGGGCAGCGCAAACTTGATCAGCCGCACACGGCCGTCCGCAAAGGTATCGATCTTGCTGGCACCGGGGAACCGCAGCAGATGGGAGATCTCCTTTGCCGCTGCCATTTCCGGGTTGATGATGGCGGAAATGCCGATCTGCTTTTTGATAAAGTCCAACTCGTGGCTGTAAGACGGGTTGCGCACACGGGCAATACCGTGGCAGTGACCCGCCTTTTTGGCAAACATGCAGCAAAGCAGGTTCAGTTCGTCCGAGCCGGTGACCGCAATGAACACATCTGCATCCTCAATGCCCGCCTCAGACAGGGTGGTGATGGACGAGCCATTGCCTACAATGCCCAGCACGTCGTAGCTTTCGGTCAGGTGCTCCACGCGCGCTTTGTTGGTGTCCACCACAGTCACGTTGTGGCCTTCCTCGCTGAGCTGGCGTGCCAGAGCCGTGCCGACCTTGCCGCCGCCCACCAGAATGATCTTCATAAAAAGTCCTTTCTCCTTTGGCAGCCCCTTTTTCCGGGGCATACAAGTACAGCATAGTATATCATATCCCGATGCAAAGTTCTACCGTTTGCCCCGCAAATACAGCGAATTGCTTAAAAAACGACAGTTCTTTTGTGCAAAAGGCCAATTGCAGCGTGAAAACGCAAAAAGGGACTGCCGCACAGCTTTGTGCAGCAGTCCCCTTGGGGCAAAACGATTTAGAATGCCCACCGCATACGCTTTGGGCATCCTCAGTGGAAAAACTATTGTTATAAGAGCAATGCCGGGCCGCCTGCGGGCTGCCCGGCATTGCATTTTCACGGAAAAACAGGGTTTCCCCTGCTGTCAGGTCTCAGTACCGCTCTACGCCGTCCTTGGTGACAAGGGCGTACACCAGCGGGGCTTCCTCCGGCTTTTCCGCGCCGTACACAAGGCCGCTGCGGTACTCAGCGGCGGCGGCCTCAAACTTGTCCGCTGCACCGTAGAAGGTTGCCAGGCTCTCGCCCTTGTGGACGTAGTCGCCGCGCTTTTTGTGCAGGGTGATGCCGGCGGCAAAGTCCAGCGGGTCGCCCTTTTTCTGGCGGCCTGCGCCCAGCAGCACACTAGCAGAACCGATCTTTTCGGCATCGTTGGCCACGATGTAGCCGTCCTGCTCGGCCAGCAGTTCGTAGCTGGCGGCGGGCTGTGCAAACAGACTGTAATCATCCAGCACCCGGATGTCGCCGCCCTGCGCGGCAAACATTTCCTTGCACTTTTCAAAGGCAGAGCCGTCCGCAATGACAGACTCGGCCATAGCGCGGCAGTGGGCGGCATCGCCCTTGCCCGCCAGCACCAGCATATTGGCCGCCAATTGCAGGCACACCTCGGTCAGGTCTGCCGGGCCGTGGCCCTTGAGCACATCCATACTCTCCATGACTTCCAGACTGTTGCCGATGTTGTGCCCCAGCGGGGTGTCCATATCGGTGATCATGGCGGCTACCCGGCGGCCATGATGGGTGCCGATGGCGACCATCAGCTGCGCCAGCTCAATGCTCTGGTCAACAGTTTTCATAAAAGCACCGGTGCCGGTGGTGACGTCCAGCAGGATGGCGTCCGAGCCGGAGGCCAGCTTTTTGGACATGATGCTGGACGCAATCAGCGGGATGCAGCTGACGGTGGCGGTAACGTCCCGCAGGGCGTACATCTTTTTATCCGCCACGGCGATACCCTCGCTCTGGCCGATGACCGACAGACCGATCTGGTTCACCTGTGCAAAAAATTCCTCCTGCGAAAGGGCGGTCTTTGTGCCGGGCACGCTCTCCATCTTGTCGATGGTGCCGCCGGTGTGGCCGAGACCCCGGCCGCTCATTTTAGCGATCTTCACCCCGCAGGCCGCCACGATGGGCGCAATGACCAGCGTGGTCTTATCGCCCACGCCGCCGGTGGAGTGCTTGTCCACCTTGATGCCCGGAATGGGCGAAAGATCTACCATCACGCCGCTGTGCGCCATCACATCAGTCAGCTCAGCGGTCTCCTCATTGGTCATGCCGCGCAGATACACCGCCATCATCCATGCAGCCATCTGGTAGTCGGCCACTTCCCCGCTGACAAAGCCGTTGACAATAGCTTCCAGCTCTTCCCGGGTGTGGGTGCCGCCATCCCGCTTTTTTGCGATCAGATCATAAATACGCATCGTTTCACGCTCCTGTTCTTACTGTTTTTGGGGGCGTTTTATGCCCGGATCTCCTGCCATACGCTCTTGCCGTCCAGCGTGGAAGCGTCCACTTCCAGATACTCGCAGATGGTCTTGGCGATGGTGCCGAAGCACAGCTTGGTGCCCAGATCCGTCCCCGCCTTCACGCCCTTGCCGCAGACCAGATACGGCACATACTCGCGGGTATGGTCGGTGGTCTTGGTGTAGGAGGGATCACAGCCGTGGTCGGCGGTGATCATGAGCAGGTCGCCCTCCCGCATCCCCGGCAGGAAGTCGGCCAGAAAACGGTCGAACTCGGTGGCGGCGGCAGCGTAGCCTGCCACGTCGCGACGGTGGCCGTAGAGCATATCAAAGTCTACCAGATTCACGAAAGCAAGGCCTTCAAAATCCCGGGTCTGCAAAGCCTTGGTAAAGGCTATGCCGTTGGTGTTGCCGGTGGTCTTGATCTTTTCGGTCACGCCCTCGCCGTCAAAGATATCGTAGATCTTGCCCACAGCGATCACGTCCTTACCGGCGTCTTTCAGCAGATTCAGCATGGTGGCGCGGGGCGGTTTCAGGCTCAGGTCGTGGCGGTTGGTAGTGCGGTAAAAGGTGTCAGCGCTGTTGCCAAGGAAGGGGCGGGCGATCACACGACCCACGCCGTACTTGCCCTTGAGCATTTCCCGGGCGATCTCACAGTAGCGGTACAGCTCGTGCACCGGCACCAGTTCTTCGTTGGCAGCCACCTGAAAAACGCTGTCAGCGCTGGTGTACACGATGAGGGCGTTTTCCCGCATGGCCTGCTCGCCGTAGTCCTTCAGCACCTGCGTGCCGGAATAGGGCTTGTTGCACAGTACCTTATGGCCGGTTTTTTGCTCGTACTCCCGGATCAGCTCCTCCGGGAAGCCCTCGGGGAAGGTGGGCAGCGGCTCCGGGCTGACTACACCGGCGATCTCCCAGTGGCCGATGGTCGTATCCTTGCCCATACTCTGCTCCTGCAGGCGGGCAAAGGCAGCCGCCGGGGCATCCGTTCTCTCCCCTGCGGTCACACCGTCAATGTTGAACAAGCCCAGCTTGCGCAGATTGGGGCAATTGAAATTGGGGTGGTTCGCAATGGCACCCAGGGTGTTGGTGCCTGCATCGCCAAAGGCAGCGGCATCCGGCTCTGCGCCAATGCCAAAGCTGTCCAGCACGATCAGAAAAACGCGTTTTTCCATAATGGTCACTCCATTTCTCCGGGACGCACCCCGGAACAGTACTACTTTATTATTCTTATTATAAGCAAAAAGCCTCTCGGATGCAAGAGGAAGCAGCCTTGTGTGGTCTTATCCGTTTTTGCGTTTTGCAGCAGTTTTCCCTGTCAGACAGCACGCAGAAAGCCGCGCCACATCGTTAAAAGTTTTGCAATCTTTCCTTTGGGCATCAGCAGATGCAAAAACTTGTATTCAAGCAAAAATTCCTCTTGCTCTCTTGCACCGGAATGATTATAATAATAGGTGGTAGAGTTTTGGGTTTTTCCGCTCTGCCATACAAACCAACCCGCTGTACCGAGAGCTTTGCTCCCATTGGTCATACACAGCAGCCTGCAGGGATGCTGTGCCGGATATAGGTAAGAGAGAGTTGACGGAGGTATATTGCATGAGAAAGACGAAAATTATTTGCACCCTTGGCCCTTCCACCGATAAGGAAGGCGTGCTGCGCGATCTGATCGCCAACGGCATGAACGTGGCCCGCTTCAATTTTTCCCACGGTTCCCACGAGGAGCATCTGGGACGCCTTGAAAAGCTGAAGGCTCTGCGCGAGGAGCTGGGCAAGCCCGTGGCCGCACTGCTGGACACCAAGGGCCCCGAGATCCGCCTGAAGGACTTCAAGAACGGCGTTGAGAATCTGGTTGCCGGCCAGACCTTTACCCTGACCACCCGCGATGTGGAGGGCACCAACGAGATCTGCTCCATCACCTACAAGGATCTGCCCATGGACGTGGAGCCGAACGGTACCATCATGCTGGACGACGGCCTGATCAAGCTGCAGATCCAGACCGTGAACGACACCGACATCGTCTGCACCGTACTGAATAGCGGCAAGATCAAGAACAAGAAGGGCGTCAACGTGCCCGGCGTGCACCTGTCTATGCCGTATATGAGCCAGCGCGATAAGGATGACATCATCTTCGGCATCCAGCAGGGTTACGATTTCATCGCCGCCTCCTTTGTGCGCACCGCACAGGACGTGTACGATATCCGCAACCTGCTGAACCAGTACGATTCCAACATCCGCATCATTGCAAAGATCGAGAACCGCGAGGGCGTGAACAACATCGACAGCATTCTGGCTGCTGCCGACGCCGTGATGGTCGCCCGTGGTGATCTGGGCGTGGAGATCGACTTCACCGAGCTGCCCGGCATCCAGAAGACCATCATCGACCGCTCCTTCTCCTTTGGCAAGCCCATCGTCACCGCTACCCAGATGCTGGACAGCATGATCGTGAATCCCCGCCCCACCCGCGCCGAGATCTCGGACGTGGCAAATGCCATCTACGACGGCACCTCTGCCATCATGCTGTCCGGTGAGACCGCTGCCGGTGCTTATCCCGTGGAGGCACTCAAGACCATGTCCGCCATCGCCGAGCGCACCGAGCGGGAGAATCACTACCTGCGCGGTCGCCTGATGGAGCCCAACACCGGCAAGATCGCCGTGTCGGACGCTACCGCTCACGCCGCCTGCCTGACCGCCAAGGACGTGAATGCCGCCGCCATCGTCACCGTGACCGAGTCCGGCACCACCGCCCGTCTGCTGAGCAAGTACCGTCCGGAGCAGCCCATCATCGCCTGCGTCATGAAGGAGCAGGTACAGCGTCAGCTGTCCCTGAGCTGGGGCATCACCCCTCTGATGATGCCTCTGGCACACAGCACCGATGAGCTGATCGAAATGTCCACCTCTCTGGCCAAGGAGAACGGCTACCTGCACAACGGTGAGCTGGCCGTTGTGACCGCAGGCGTGCCTGTGGGCGTGTCCGGCACCACCAACATGATCAAGATCCACATGGTGGGCAACTGTCTGGCTACCGGCGTGGGTGTCGGCCCCGAGAACAACGATGTTGCCAGCGGCAAGGCCTGCGTCTGCCGCACCATGGACGAGGTGCGTGCCAAGTTCAAGCCCGGCATGGTGCTGGTGGTGCCCTCCACCAGCAACGAGATGCTGAGCTTTGTACGCGATGCTGCCGCTCTGGTGGTAGAGGAGCCCGGCCTGAACAGCCACGCCGCTATTGCCGGCAAGGCACTGCTGAAGCCCACCGTTGTGGGTGCCGCCGGTGCTACCAGCCACATCCGCGACGGTCTGATGGTGGCTGTGGACTGCGCACACGGCAGTGTGCAGCGCCTGCAGGGCTAAGACATAAAAGGAGAACCGTAGTATGGAACGTATCGCAAGCTTTTGCGTAGATCACACACGGCTGGAGCGCGGGATGTATCTGAGCCGTCAGGACGGCGATGTGCTCACCTGGGACATCCGCATGAAAAAGCCCAATCAGGGCGATTACCTGACCACTGCTGCCGCCCACACGCTGGAGCATCTGTTTGCCACCTACGCGCGCAACAGCGCCGTGAAGGACGGGGTGATCTATGTTGGCCCCATGGGCTGCCGCACCGGTTTTTACCTGCTGACCCGGGGTCTGACCCCGGCGCAGGCATTGCAGCTGACGGTGGAGCCTACCGCTTTATGGCCGATTTTGAGGGCGCCGTGCCCGGTGCCAGCGAGGTGGAGTGCGGCAACTACCGCGATATGGATCTGCCCGCTGCCAAGGCCGAGGCCGCTGCCATGCTGCCCGTGCTGGAAGCGTTGACCGCAGAGGATCTGCACTACTGATCTATGAACCAAAAGGAGCACCGCACGGTTTTTTGTGCGGTGCTCCTTTTCATTGCAAAACGATTTTGAATGGCCTCCGCTTCCGCTCTGGCCATGTCAATAGGAATTTTATTATTAAAGAACAATCCCGGAAAGTCTGCGGACTTTCCGGGATTGAATTTTCACAGGAAAAGGGTTTCAATTGGAAATGGCCTCTATATCTAAAACGATCAAATCAGCCCCAAGGCTGCAAACTCCTTGGCAATGCCGTCCTCATACACCGAGGGAGCAATGCGGTCGCAGCGCTGCTTCAGGCTTGCAGAGCCATTGGCCATACAGACGCTGATGCCGACCACATCGGTCATTTGCAGATCGTTGTCGCTGTCGCCAAAGCCGATGCTGTCCTGCAGGGGCACGCCGAGATAGTCGCAGACTGCCTTGATGCCGCGTCCTTTGTCAAATTTACGGTTGATAAGCTCGCCGTTCACATAGCCGCCGTCCAGACCGTCCAGCTTGCTCTCGCAGAACACAAAGCGATCCTCGTACAGGCGCTTGGCCTCGTCCAAGTCCTTGCTGTGCTCCGCAATATACACGATCTTATACAGCGGTTCGCCCTTGTAATCAGCCAGCGGATTCATGGTCATGCCGTCCTCCATGGCCTTGCGCCAGCGGGCGGCCTCGCTGTTCAGGGGGCCTGCATCCCGGTGAGTGAAGCTCCAGCGCTCGATCATCTTCAGGCTGCCGTAGGTGGCATCCCGCGCTTCCAGCGTGCACTCTACACCGTGGCGCTCCATGGCGCTGCGCACACCCTCTGCCAGCTGCGGCTCCATAGGCAGGTCTACCAGCACCTTGTCCCCGCAGAACACATAACCGCCGGCACTGCATACTGCGCCGTCAAAGCCGTAGTGCAGCAGCGGCTGGGTCATGCGCAGGTTGCGCCCGGTGCACAGAAACAGTTTATGGCCGTTGGCGTGCGCCTTGCGCAGCGCTTCCACCGTGCTTTGGGGGATCAGCATCTCGCCCGGGGGCAGCAGAGTGCCATCGATATCTAAAAAGATCAGTTTTTGTTTCATTTGTTCCTCTTTTTTACAGCGAGCCGCGCTCTACCAGCGTATAGCCCAGCGTGGTCTGGCGCACCGGCGCAGCGTCCGGCCCGGTATGCTCCAGGCTTTGCAGCAGCATCCGGGCGGCCTCCTGCCCTACCTGCTTTTGGTAGAAGCGGATGGTGGTCAAGCCGGGCTGCACTACCTTGCTCGCCCAGTTATCTCCGATGCCTGCAAGGCCGACATCCTCCCCTACCCTGCGTCCGGCAGCGCGCAGCACCTGCAAAGCGCCAAAGGCCACGGTATCGGTCACACAGATCACACCGTCCAGCTGCGGGCAGCGCGCCAACAGCTCCTCCATGCAGCGTTGTCCCTCTTCCATGGAAAAGACAGCGCAGCAGGCGCGGGGCAGACCATCTGCATTTAGCCCCACCTCTCGCAGCGCATCCTGCACACCCTGACGGCGGGCCGCGCCGGTGGCAGCGTCCTGCTCGCTGCCGCCGATGTACACGATATTTTTGCGGCCATGCTCCAGCATCTTCCGGGTCAGGTCGCGGGCGGCAGAGCGGTCGTCGTTATAAACGCAGGGCAGGTCTGCAAAGCGCTGCCCTGTTACTACCACGGGCACACGGCAGTCCTTCAGCGCCTTGCAC
>ENA-OZGS01000587-OZGS01000587.1-human-gut-metagenome-genome-assembly--contig:-NODE-587-length-10472-cov-7.918115_pt1 | contig 10472 bp, 6 predicted proteins | sample MGYA00245121_ERZ653667 | MGnify/ENA primary metagenome ERZ653667 (study PRJEB26926, sample SAMN06165248) | human gut metagenome | biome: ENVO:00009003; feature: ENVO:2100002; material: ENVO:00002003...
GCTCCGGTCTCGTGGGCTCGGAGATGTGTATAAGAGACAGGACTGGGAGTTTACACGACACTGGACAGAGGCCTTTGGCAAGGGGCTGCCGGTGCCAAAACAACAAGCCGTCCGCTTGCCCCATACCTGCCGGGAGGTGCCGCTGCACTATGCCACCCCCGCCGATTACGAGATGGTCTGCGGCTACCGCAAACGGTTCCGGGTGCCGCCGGTACAGGCTGCGCCCCGGCTGTTTGTCCGCTTTGACGGCGCTGCCCATCAGGCGGTGGTGCGGGTCAACGGCAGGGTTGCCGGGCAGCACCGGGGTGGCTATACCGGCTTTGCGGTGGAGATCACCGACCTTGTGGACCGGGAGGGTGAAAACCTGCTGACCGTGCAGCTGGACACCCGGGAAGACCCTGCCATCCCGCCCTTTGGCTTTGTCATTGATTACCTGACCTACGGCGGGCTGTACCGGGAGGTCTGGCTGGAAGCTACGGCAGAAAGCCGCCTGACCGATTTGTTCGTCTACACGCCCACCCTGCATGGGGCTGTGGTGCAGTGGACAGCAGAGCTTACGCCCGCAGCCGCGGCGGTCCGCATCCGGCTGGAGACCACTGAGGGCACTTTGCTGGCAGAGCAGACTGCACCTGCGGCAGAAACCGGGAAGATGCAGCTTTCTGTGCCGGAAGCACAGCCGTGGGATACAGAGCACCCGGTGCTGCATCATGCCGTGGCAGAGCTTTTGAACGCAGCGGGGCAGCCCATCGACCGCAAACAGGTGACGTTTGGCTTCCGCACCGCAGAGTTCCGGGCGGATGGCTTCTACCTCAACGGCAAAAAGACCTTTCTGCGGGGTCTGAACCGACACCAGAGCTACCCTTACATCGGTTACGCCGCACCGGAAAGCCTGCAGCGGGAGGATGCCCGCATTTTGCAGGAGGAGCTGCACTGCACCGCCGTGCGCACCAGCCACTACCCCCAAAGCCAGTATTTTCTGGACGAGTGCGACCGACGGGGTCTGCTGGTGTTCACTGAATTGCCGGGCTGGCAGCACATCGGGGACGACAACTGGAAGGACGCCGCCTGCGAGATGCTGCAGGAGATGCTCTTGCAGAACCGCAATCACCCCAGCATCATCCTGTGGGGCGTGCGCATCAACGAGAGCGTGGACGATGATGCCTTTTACACCCGCACCAATCAAATTGCCCATCAGCTGGACCCAAGCCGCGCTACCTCCGGCGTGCGGTATCTGGAAAAAAGCCATCTGCTGGAGGACGTCTATGCCTACAACGATTTTTCCCACAACGGCGTAACGCCCGGCGCAAAGCCCAAAAAGGACGTGACCCCGGATATGGGCAAGGCGCTGCTCATCTCGGAGTGCAACGGTCACATGTACCCCACCAAGCCCTTTGACGATGGCCCTCATCGACAGGAGCACGCCTTGCGGCACGTCCGGGTACAGAACGCCGCCTACGCCAGCGGTGAGCACGCCGGGTGCTTTGGCTGGTGCATGTTCGATTACCAGACTCACAAGGACTTTGGCTCCGGGGACCGCATCTGCTACCACGGCGTGCTGGACAGCTTCCGCAACCCCAAATTGGCGGCGGCGGTCTATGCCAGTCAGGGTAACGCTGACCCGGTGCTGGCGGTCAGCTCCTCCATGGACATCGGTGATAACCCCGCCGGGCAGCTGGGCACGGCCTACGTTTTCAGCAATGCCCAGCAGGTCAGGCTGTACAAAAACGATGTGTTTGTCACCGCCCTGCGCCAAAGCGAGTGGACGGCGCTGCCCCACCCGCCCTTTGTGATGGACGATACCATTGGCGAACTGCTGGAAACGCAGGAGCATTTTTCTCCCGCCAAGGCCGCCGCCGTGCGGGACTGCCTGCTGGCTGCCGGGAAATATGGGATGCCAAGGCTGCCGCTTGCCTACAAGGTCAAATTCGGCTGGTGTATGCTGCGCTACAAAATGAGCTTTGCAGATGGCGTGGCGCTTTACGGCAAATATGTGGGCAACTGGGGCGGCGAAGCCACCCGCTGGCGGTTCGATGCTGTACAGGACGGCAACGTGGTGCGCAGCGTGACCCTTTGCCCCAGCGCAAAGCTGCACTTGGAAGTCAAGTCCAGCCGGACGGCTCTTCGGGAAAAAGATACTTACGATATGGCAGCTGTCCGGGTGCGGATTCTGGACGAGAACGGCACCCCGGCCCCCTATGCACAGTTCCCGGTGCAGTTTGCGGTGGAGGGCAACGCCGCCCTTGTGGGCCCACAGACCGCCGTGGCAGAAGGCGGCATGACCGGCACCTATCTGCGCACCGTGGGCACTGCCGGAGAAGCCGTGCTGACCGTTTCTGCACCGCAGACACAGCCCGTTGTGCTGCGGTTTACCATTGAAAAGGAGGACGCTGTATGGAACTGACCCTGAAACAAAAAACCGCATTCGGCATTGGTGCCGTGGGCAAAGATATGGTATACGCCCTGTCGGCTTCTTATGTCATGTATTATTATCAGGATGTGCTGGGGCTTTCGGCAAGCTTTGTGGGACTGGTGCTCATGGCGGCCCGGTTCTTTGATGCCTTCAACGACCCCTTTATGGGTGTTCTGGTGGCAAAGACCCGCACTCGCTGGGGGCGTTTCCGGCCGTGGATTTTTTCCGGTACGCTGCTCAATGCGCTGGTGCTCTACGCCCTGTTTGCCGCCCCGGTGCTGGACGAAGCAGCGTTGATGGTCTATTTCAGCGTGATGTACATCCTGTGGGGCGTCACCTATACCATGATGGATATTCCGTACTGGTCCATGATCCCGGCCGTGACCCGCACGCCAAAAGACCGGGAGAACCTTTCTATGGTGGGGCGCACCTGTGCTGGCGTTGGTTCGGCACTCATTGCCATGTTCACCATGCTGCTGGTTGGAGTCCTTGGCGGCGACAGCGAGCGCGCCGGCTTCCGCTGGGTGGCATTGATCGTAGCGGCGATTTTTGCAGTGACAGAGCTGGTGTGCTGCATTTCCATGAAAGAAACCACCCCCAGTGAGATGAAGACCGCCACCGTAAAGGAGATGTTCTCCGCCCTGTTCCGCAACGATCAGGCTATGGTAGTGGTGGGCAGCATCGTGCTGATCAACTCGGCGCTGTACCTTACCTCCAACTTCATCATCTATTTCTTCAAATACGACCTTGGCGGTGCAGGCTGGAAAGCCACCTACACCCTGTTTTCCACCGTGGGCGGTGCGGCGCAGATCCTTGGCATGATGGTGCTTTACCCCTTGCTGCGCAAAAAGTTCAGCAGCACGCAGGTATTTCACCTGAGCCTTGTGCTGGCACTGTGCGGCTACGGCACGCTGCTGGTGTTCTGCCTGACCGGGCTTTCCCATAGCCTTGCCCTGCTGTGCATCCCGGGCGTGGTAGTGTTTGCCTGCAACGGGATGCTGACCGTGCTGACCACCCTGTTCCTTTCCAACAGTGTGGATTACGGCCAGCTCAAGACCGGACGCCGGGAGGAGAGCGTCATCTTTTCCATGCAGACCTTTGTGGTCAAGGCTGCCTCCGGCGTGGCGGTGTTCCTGACCGGCATCGGGCTGGATCTCATCGGTCTTGTGGGCAACACGGAGGAGACCGGCCCGGTGGCAGTACAAAGCGCCGGCACCCTGCTGGGTCTGCGCCTGATGATGACGGTCCTGCCCATGCTGGTGCTGGCAGGTGCGCTGGTGCTGTTCCGCCGCAAATTTGTTCTGACCGACGCCCGCGCTGTCGAGATCAGCGCACAGCTTCACGGGGAGGAAACGCACCATGACTGAAACGCTGCACTGGTACGCGGAAACTTCCGGCGGTGTGCGGCAGGGCGATGCCCCGGTGCACTCGGGCTGCGGTGCGGTGCATCTTTCCGCTGACCTGCCTGCCGGGACGCTGAAAGCCGTGCGTGCCGAGCTGCTGTGGACGATGGAAGCAGACGAGCGTCTGTTCATGAACGGCTACCAGACATGGACCTACAGCCCGGAGCTGGACCGGAACGGAAAGCTGCGCGGCACCGACCATATCCCCGGCTTTCTGCGCAAGAAATACGCCTTTGATCGCTACGGCGATTATCATTTTGCGCCTTACGGACATCAAAAGGGTCAGAACCACGGCTTTTCCTACTGCTATTTCCGCAAGGGCACACAGTTCCGGCTGGTGGCATCGTTGGACGAGACCCCGGGCTACACCATCCTCCGCTACGACAGCGGCAAAGCCCTGCTGACGCTGGAGCGGGACTGCGCCGGGGTGGAGCATCCCGGCGGCAGCTTTGCCCTGTTCGACCTGTTTTTTGCCGAGGGCAGCGAGGCCGAGGTGTTCGACGGCTGGTTTCAGGCTATGGGCATCAAGCCCCGGACTGAAAAGAAGCTGGCAGGCTATTCCAGTTGGTACAACCGCTATCAGAACATCACCGAGGATACCATCCGGGAGGATCTGACCGGATGCCGCAGTCTGCTTTGCCCGGGAGACCTGTTCCAGATCGACGATGGCTGGGAGCCGAAGGTGGGCGACTGGCTGGAAACAGATGCACAGAAGTTCCCCCACGGGCTGAAAGGCATGGTGGAGGAAATTCACGCCACCGGATTTCAGGCCGGGCTATGGCTTGCGCCCTTTGTGTGCGAAAAGGACTCTGCCCTTTTCCGGCAGCACCCGGACTGGCTGCTGAAGGTGGGCGGTGCGCCATGGTGCTGCGGCAGCAACTGGAGCAGTTTCTATGCGCTGGATATCGACAACCCGGCGGTGCTGGACTATCTGCGCCGGGTATTTGACCGGGTGCTGAACGACTGGGGCTTCGACCTTGTCAAGCTGGATTTTCTGTATGGCGCTGCCCCCTTTGGCAACGCCCATGAGAGCCGGGCAGCCCGGATGTACCGTGCTATGGAGCTGCTGCGCAGCTGGTGCGGGCAAAAGACCATCCTTGGTTGCGGCGTACCGGTGATGCCCGCTTTCGGGCTGGTGGATTACTGCCGTGTCAGCTGTGACGTAGGGCTGGACTGGGACGATGTGTGGTATATGCGCCTGTTCCACCGGGAGCGGGTGTCCACAAAGCAGGCTATCAATAACACCGTATTCCGGCGGCAGCTCAATGGCCGCGCCTACGGCAGCGACCCGGATGTGTTCTTCCTCCGGGAGGAAAACTGCAAGCTGACGGCAGAGCAAAAACGCACCCTTGCCACGGTCAATGCCCTGCTGGGCAATGTGTTCCTTACCTCGGATATGCCGTCCCGCTACACACAGGCGCAGCGGGCAGAGTACCGCTGCCTGCGCGATATATTTGAACATGCAGAACAGGTGAAGGTGAAAACGGAAGAGGGGGCGGTTTGTATTCAGTATCTTCTGTACGGCAAACCGCAAAAGTTGCTTTGCAGCCCTTTTTAGAGAGCAGCCGAATATGTGCTTGTATAATCATATTTTATAAACGGAGAAAAACGGCTTATATTGGAGAAAAAACGCATTGCATCGTAAGCAAATCGGTGCTATAATATAAACTGTCGAAAGTTGAATATAAGCAGACGAACAGCCGGTAGGTCGAAAGCCTATCGGCTTTTTTCGTGCTATCTCACAAGGTGCTATGTACATAAAGGGTAGGGTGAATAGATTTGGATAAGGCTTTGGATGTTAAAATTTTGTGAAAGAAACGTGAAAAGTGTCTCCTTTTTGCCCGATTTCGGTGTACATAGTGAAGGCCTTTATTTCCGAGCCAGATGAAAGGAGAAAGTGGAAGTCAGGGATTTATTGCAGTTCAGGGGGAGACTGTCGCTGATCATTTGTCATGCAGCTGCTTCTTTTGCGTTGCAAAATACTTGTTGGGGACACCCAAACCCTTGAACTGCATCCGTTGGATGCAGGATTAGCGTCTCCAAATGAGAAAGTATATGGTTCTAACACATTGTCAGCCATTGGTAAACAACTTTTTCCAGTCAAAAAAGAAAATAGCGATGATTAAAGATGAACATTGCAGAAAAATGTGATACAATAGAAAATGAAAATCCAAACAACAGGAGGAACCCCCTCGTGGCAAATAATGTGAACGTCAAAAAACTGGAAGCTGACCTGTGGGAATCGGCAGATCTGCTGCGTGCAGGCTCTAAACTCACCTCGAACCAATACTGTATGCCGGTACTGGGACTGATTTTTCTGCGGTATGCGTACAGCCGCTTCAAACTGGTAGAGCAGGAGATCCTGAAAGACCGCCCGGTGCGCGGCGGTCGGGTGCTGCCGGTGGAGCAAAGCGACTTTGCCGAAAAGAGCGCACTGTTTCTGCCCAAAGAGGCGCAGTACAATTACCTGGTCAATTTGCCCGCCAACATCCCGGAGCAGGGGCTGACCGGCATCGAGGGCAATCCGCTGAACAGTCTGGGCGAAGTGGTGAACAACGCCATGGAACTGGTGGAGCAGCAGAGCGAGCAGCTGCAGGGCGTTCTGCCGAAGGACTACACCATCTTCTCGGATGAACTGCTGGGGGAACTGCTGCGCATCTTCAACAATGATGCGTTGGACGATGTGGGCGGCGATGTGATCGGACGTATCTACGAGTACTTTTTGAATAAGTTTGCCAAGAATGTGGCACAGGATGACGGCGTGTTCTTTACGCCGAAATCGCTGGTGAAAATGATCGTCAATGTGCTGGAGCCTGCCCACGGCGTTCTGCTGGACCCGGCTTGCGGCAGCGGCGGTATGTTTGTGCAGACCGGCGACTTTGTAAACCATGCAGGCATGATCGCCAACAACACCATGACCTTCTACGGACAGGAAAAGGTGGAGTACAACGCAAAGCTCTGCCTGATGAATATGGCCGTGCATGGTCTGACCGGCGTGATCAAGTCCGGCGATGAAGCCAATACCTTCTATCACGATGCCCACAACCTGAACGGCTGCTGCGACTATGTGATGGCAAATCCGCCGTTTAACGTGGACAAGGTCAAGTCGGAGTCGGCGCAGAGTGCCGGGCGGCTGCCCTTTGGCCTGCCCGGCGTGAACAAGGCCAAGGAGATCGGCAACGCAAATTATCTGTGGGTGTCCTATTTCTACTCCTACCTGAACGAGCATGGCCGTGCGGGTTTTGTGATGGCGTCCTCGGCTACTGACAGTCAGGGCAAAGACAAGGACATCCGTGAAAAACTTATCCAGACCGGCCATGTGGACGTGATGATGAGCGTGGGCAACAACTTCTTCTACACCAAGAGCCTGCCCTGTTCGCTGTGGTTTCTGGATAAGGGCAAGCCGGAACATCTGCTGGACACCGTATTGTTCATCGACGCCCGCAACTATTATACCGTGGTGGACCGCACCCAGAACGAGTGGAGCGACTGGCAGTTGAAGAACCTCGACGCCATTGTCTGGCTCTATCGTGGCGAGGTGGACAAGTACAAGGGGCTTTTGGCAGAGTATCACGCAGAGCTGGCAGACGACCGCCCCTTTGCAGAGATTCAGGCCGCACTGGAACAAAACGTGCAGGCCAAGCGGGAAGAAGCCAAAGCCGCTGTGGAGGCAGCACCCCGCAAAGAGCGCAAGACCACGCAGGAAAAGTTCGACAAGGAGCTGGAAGCCCTCAACGAGAAGCTGACCGTTGCCAAGGAGGCCGTCTGGCTCACCGAAAAGTTTGGCGAGGGCGTTTATCAGGATATTTCCGGTCTGTGCAAGGTGGCTAGCCGCGACACCATCCTCAACGAGAAAGGCGCATCCCTGACGCCCGGCGCCTATGTGGGCATTGCACCCGTGGAGGATGACGGCGTGGATTTTGCCCAGCGGATGAAGGAGATCCACAAGGAACTGCTGGAATTGCAGGCAGAGTCCAACCGCCTGATGGAAACCATCTCGAAGAATCTGGAGGAGATGGGGGTATGAAGTCGAATAAAATAAGGTTAGGTGAACAGTGTGTTGTTACTTCGAGCAAAAGATTTCATTTGTCGGAAAGAATTACTCAAGGTGTCCCGTTCTACTGTTCGAAGGAAATTATTAAGAAGTTCAACGGCGAAGATGTAACAGAGTGTGATTATATTAGCGATGACCTTTATAAAAAAGTGTCAAATGAATTTGGGGTACCAAAAGAAAATGATTTACTTATTACAACGAGAGGAACAATTGGAATTCCATACTTATATAAAAGAACGGATAGGTTTTATTTTGCGGATGGAAATTTAACGTGGATTAAAGATTTCGACTCAAATTTATATTCGAAATTTTTGTACTATTGGTTTCAGTCCTATGAGGGTCGGAAAAAATTTGAAGCACTGGCAAAAGGAACTGCACAAAAAGCTGTTCCGATTTCAGGAATAAAAACACTGGAGATTGAACTTCCATCACTAAAAAGCCAAAAACGAATTGCAGATATTCTCTCTGCTTATGATGACCTGATTGAAAACAACCAGAAACAAATCAAATTGCTGGAAGAAGTAGCCCAGCGGCTTTATAAAGAGTGGTTTGTGGATTTGCGCTTTCCGGGGCATGAAAACACAAAAATTGTGGACGGTGTGCCGGAGGGGTGGATTAAAGAGAAAATAGGCAAAATCATTAAAAAAGTTCACAGAACGAAGCAGATTGTAGCATCAGAGTATAAGGACGAGGGAAGTATTCCAATAGTTGACCAGAGTAGAGCATTTGTTGCAGGCTATACAAATGATTTGGAAGCCCGTGTGGACTTTGGTATACCGATAATTGTTTTTGGCGACCATACCAGAATAGTTAAATTGATACAGTTTCCGTTTGCGAAAGGAGCAGATGGGACACAGTTGATAATTTCCGATTGCTTGGAAATGCCGCAACGACTTTTATACTGCAGTATCATGAATGTCGATTTATCAAATTACCATTATGCAAGACATTTTAAATACCTCAAAGAAGAAAAAATAATGATTCCAACAGTAAAAGTTGCAAATGAATTTGAGAACAATGTGACTGGAATTTTTTCAAAGATTCAAAATTGTAGAGATGAAATTATTCGATGCCAAAAGACAAGAGATTTACTGCTGCCAAAGTTGATGAGCGGGGAAGTGGAGGTGTGACATTATGGACATGCCAAAAGAATTTTATGATATGGTGTGTGCTGACATTAAAAGACTAGACAATGTTCGAAATTTAAGTGCAGAAGAGTTATTTGAACTACATCGTCAGATTGATGCAAGGTATCAAGCTTGCATCAACAAGTGGTGTGATGGTTTGTGGTGCTCTACAAATGATGGAACACATATTGCTTATGGACATTTGGCCCAGAATCCTCAAAAGTATGTGTTATCTAATTTGAAGATGATGAAGGCAAAATTGGAAACATATAAGTACCAGATGAATGCGGTACAGTTGCCCAAGCCGGAAGTTTCCAATTCTCAGGTCGTCAATGTGACCAACAGCGTGAATGTGAACATTACATTTGAGCAGGTACGCAAAGAAGTAGAAGAAATGACTTCACTCACAAATGAACAGACACAGGAAGTGCTGGATAAAATTTCTGAGATTGAAGAAGTGGTAAAGTCCAAAGACAGCAAAAAGTCAAAGTGGGAAAAAGTAAAGCCTGTTTTGGCATGGATGGCTGATAAGAGCTGTGATGTGGGGATTGCGTTATTGCCACTACTGTTAAAACTTTAAAGTATAAAGTTATCTGAGAAAGGAAGTGTTTGCATGAAATATAAGTTTAATTTGATGGCAATTATTGCGGGATTGATTTTCTTTGCAATAGGATTGTTTTTAGCATTGATGGACGCTTTCGTATGGGATTCACCAACAGCCATTGTGTCAAATATTGGGTGCTCGCTTCTTGCATCTGCTGTTGTAGCACTTATTACAGCACTTCTTGTCGATCGTAGAAAGGAGAACCCACTGGACGAGTGGAAAATCTCGAAGATTTACAGCACTCGTGCAGAAAAAAATGCGGATTCCGACCCGGAATTAGAGAGAGCAAGATATCAGGTCGATGCAGTAGCTTTTGGCTTGAGTAATTTTAGAAATGAGTATGAAAACAAAGTTGAGAGTTGCTTAAAGAAAGGAGTTAACTTTCGAATCCTGACAATGAATCCTGAAAGCGAATTTGTTGCCGCGAGAGAAAGAGAAGAAAATACTGCACCCAATCAAATAAAAAAATCGATAGAGGACTTGGTTGTGTGGGCAGATAAATTAAATGCGAAAAACTATAAAGGAAAGATAATTGTCAAAGGTTATAATTGTATGACGCTTGACTTTTACTGGCGGGTAGATGGAGAAGTTTTTGTCGGACCGTATTGGTATGGACAACTGAGCAATCAAACGATAACGTATGCATTTGCAGATGGTGGAAAAGGGTTTCAGCAATATTCAAATTATTTTGAAAAACTATGGGACAATAGCACGTTGTCTGCACCATTAACGGAAGTTGAGAAAATTCGAGTGTCCAGAAAGCGAAAGCATTAAAATGAGGTGATCCTATGAGCCGCGAATACTCCGAAAATGTCCTTGTCCAGAACCTGTCTCTTATACACATCTCCGAGCCCACGAGACCGGAGCCTATCTC
>ENA-OZGS01000597-OZGS01000597.1-human-gut-metagenome-genome-assembly--contig:-NODE-597-length-10321-cov-10.220047_pt1 | contig 10321 bp, 9 predicted proteins | sample MGYA00245121_ERZ653667 | MGnify/ENA primary metagenome ERZ653667 (study PRJEB26926, sample SAMN06165248) | human gut metagenome | biome: ENVO:00009003; feature: ENVO:2100002; material: ENVO:00002003...
TCTACGGCTACGAGCCCATCCGCTACTTCATGCTGACCGCCGGCTACCGGATGCCGCTGAACTACACCGTGGACCTCATCGAGAGCTGCAAGAACAGCCTCGAGCGTCTCTACACCTGCCGTGAGAACCTCGACTTTGCCCTGAGCAAGACCGAGTTCGGCACCGACGAGACGCTGAAGGAGAAGGCCGAGGAAGCAAAGAAGAAATTCTGCACCGCCATGGACGACGACCTGAACACCCCCGATGCCCTGGCTGCTGTCTTCGACCTCGTGAAGGACATCAACACCCTGTCTGCCGCTTCCAGTAAGGTTGCTCTCGAAGCCGGCGCTGCCGCCTTCGACGAGATCACCGGCGTGCTGGGCCTGATGTACAACCGCAAGAAGGACGAAGTTCCCGCTGAGGTGACCGAACTGGTGGAGAAGCGTGCCGCCGCCAAGAAGGCCAAGGACTGGGCTGCCGCCGACGCCATCCGCGCACAGCTCACCGAGATGGGCTGGGCCGTGAAGGATACCGCTCAGGGTCCCCAGCTGAGCAAGCTGTAATCTGAATATCCGATGCAGGGCAGACCTGCGCTTTGCCAAAAGCTGGAAGCTTTGGACGGCGCGGGCCTGCCCTGCTTTTTTGTGGAAAAAGGAAAACGTAAAAATCGACAAAATCCGAAAAGAGTTGTTGTGATATTGCTGATTTTGACAGAACGTGTTTACATCTCTGGCCGCGTGGTGGTATGATAAAAATATCTTTGGGAATAAACAAATCTTCATAATGGGGAGAAAGTTCATGGTGAAACGAATCGGAATGCGCCGTCTGGCCGCGTTTGCAGCGGCTGCAGCTCTGGTGCTGGGCCTCGTGGGCTGCGGGGGCGCTCAGAGCACTGCACAGGGTAACACCGAGCCGGTGAATCTGAGCGTCTGGACATATTACAACGGCGACCAACTGGAGAGCTTCAATAAGCTGGTGGATACCTTCAACAATACCGTCGGCAAGGAAAAGAACATCACCGTGGAGAGCTACAGCCAGGGCAGCGTCAACGACCTCGAGACGCAGGTGATGGCTGCGGCACAGGGCAAGGTGGGCGCTTCTGCCATGCCCAACATCTTTATGGCCTATGCAGACACCGCCTATGCCATGGATCAGATGGGCGAGCTGGCCGACCTTGCTCCCTACTTCACTGACGAGGAGCGCGCCGCCTATGTGGACAGCTACCTGACCGAGGGCGACTTCGACGACAGCGGCAGCATCAAGATCTTCCCGGTGGCAAAGTCCACAGAGCTTCTGTTCCTGAATGATACCGACTGGAAGCTCTTTGCTGCCGCCACCGGCGCACGGTATTCCGACCTTGAGACGGTGGAGGGTCTGGTCAAGACCGCCGAAGCCTACTACAACTGGACGGATGCCCAGACCGATACGCCCAACGACGGCAAAGCCCTGTTTGGCCGCGACGCGATAGCAAACTATATGCTCATCGGCGCAAAAGAGCTGGGCGACACCATTTTTGACGTCAAGGACGGCAAGATGACCATGGGCTTGAGCGAGGACGTGGCCCGCAAGCTGTGGGATAACTACTATGTTCCCTACATCAAGGGCTGGGCCGCCGCCAGCGGCCGCTTCCGCAGCGACGATATTAAAATCGGCAGCATTCTGGCCTACATCGGCTCTAACTCCAGCGCGACCTACTTCCCGACGCAGGTGATGCTGAGCGACACCGAGAGCCACGACATCGAGCTGAAAGTCCTGCCCACGCCGCACTTTGAGGGCTGCGAGAAAGTCTCTGTCCAGCAGGGTGCCGGTATGGCCGTGGCAAAGACCACCGATGCCGAGGTGGAAGCCAGCGTGGTCTTCCTCAAGTGGTTCACCCAGCCGGAAAACAACATCGCATTTGCAGTGGGTTTCGGCTATCTGCCCGTGACCCATGCCGCCAACGATATGGATGCTATCCACAGCAGCGGCCTCGCCCTGACCGGCAACATGGAAAATGTCCTGACGGAGGCCGTGGAGGCTGTGAATACCAATGAAATGTACACGACCAAAGCCTTTGAGGGCGGCACCGACGCCCGCAGCAAGCTGGGCTACAGCATGATCGACCTTGCCACGGCAGACCGCGCCACGGTGGAAGAGCGCCTCGCAGCAGGCGAGAGTGCGGAAGAGGCCGAGGCGGGATTCCTGACGGATGAGTATTTTGAGGCATGGTACCAGAGCCTCTGTGATGCACTGAGCCAGTACGAGGGCTGAAGCGTCTTACAAAAATGAGCGGAAGGAGGGGAAAAGCATGAAACTGCTGATGCGGGATGAAGCGAAGGGAAGAGAGCATACGATTTTCGTCACCATCTTCTCGGCGCTGATGGTCATGCTGGCCATCGTGGTCATGCTGATGGCTTCGGCCACTGCGATCAGCGGCGTTACCCTCCAACTGGATGAGAACGCGGTGGACATCCTGGACAAGCAGGTGGAGAACCGTGCAGGCTACATTCAGGACCAGCTCCAGCAGGCACAGGAACTGACGGATCTTTCGACCTACATCAATGAGACCGCCCAGCAGATGCTGGACGACGAAACGCTTTCCCTCAAGACGCTGGATTCCTGCAGCAGCGACAGCCTGCCGCTGCTGCAGGCTGCAGCCCCCAGGATGCTTGAGACGCTGCGCTCCAAGCGCATTTCGGGCATCTTCCTCATCCTGAATACCCACGACTTCACGGACCGCACCTCCGGAGACCGCCTGCCCTGCGTTTACCTGCGCGACCTCGACCCGGATGCAGTCCCCTCTGTGGTAAACTCGGATATTTTGCTTGAGTGCGCTCCGTCGGAGCTGGTGCAGACCTTTGACATCACTACGGATAAGGCGTGGTCGCCTGCACTGCAGTATCTGGACGGAGAGCAGGATGTGTTTTATGTCCGTCCCTTCCAGACTGCCTACGAAGACGACGAGCGTATGGGGGCGGCAAACTATGGCCGCTGGACGACTCTGCCGTATAAGCTGCTGGGCGACGACCGCGAGGCCATCGCCTACGCGCAGCCCCTTATCCTGGACGACGGCACAGTCTACGGCGTTCTGGGCGTCGAGCTTCTGGAAAGCTACATGGACACCAAACTCCCGTGGGACGAGCTGCAGAACGACCATCACGGCAGCTATCTGCTGGCCTCCACCACCTCCGACCTGCGGGGTGAGGTGCTGGCTCTTCATGTCACCTCCAACACCGGCGAGCAGAGCGTACCGCTGCGGAATGCAAAATGGGAACTGACGCTCCAGCGCAGCAACAACTGCTGGTATTACATGATGGACGGTAAGCCGCAGATCGCCAGCATCCGGCAGATCAGCCTGTACAGCCGCAACGCCCCCTTCTCGGGTGAGCGGTGGCTGCTCGTCGGCGTGGTGGGCGGGAACAATCTGTTCAGCTTCTCCCAGTCGGTGACGAAGCTGCTGGGCCTTGCCGTACTGCTGACACTGGGCATCGGTCTGGCCTGCGCCTTCTTCGTCAGCTATGGTCTGGCACAGCCCGTTGCACAGCTCTCAAAAGAGCTGGTGGACGCACAGGAACAGCGCAAGGCTGTGCCGGAATTTTCCCGCACCGGCATCCGGGAGCTGGACCAGCTGGCGGAAGCCATCGTGACCCTGAGCACCGACAACTACAAGGCGGCGGTGGCCGAGCGCAGCCGCATCGAGCATGAGCGCGATTACGACGCCCTGACCGGGCTGTACAGCCGTCAGGCCTTCTTCCGGGTCTGCGGGGAGCTGTTCGAGAAGCCCAATACTCTCCGTCACGCGGCCCTGATGATGACCGACCTCGACAACCTCAAGACCATCAACGACACTTATGGCCACGACTGGGGTGACGTTTATCTGCGGCAGACGGCCCACAGCTTACAGCAGGGCTCGCCCAGCGGCACTGTGGTGGCCCGCCTTTCCGGCGACGAGTTCCTGCTGTTGTTCTACGGCTATGAGACGCGGGAGGCCCTGCGGGCGGACATCAAAAAGCTGGAAGAGAACTTTGCCCAGAGCAGTGCTACTCTGCCGGACGGCAAGAGACTGTGCATCCGGATGTCCGGCGGCGTGGCATGGTATCCGGAGGATGCACTGGACCTCGAAACCCTCAAGAAGTATGCGGACTTTGCAATGTATGAAGTCAAGCACTCGACCAAGGGCGAGGTACGGGAGTTCGACATGGAGCGCTACCGCGCCGGTGTCTATGCGATGGAGCAGCGCAGCGACTTTGAAAAGCTCATCCGGGAGCGGCGGGTGGACTACCACTTCCAGCCCATCGTCTCGGCTCACGACGGCCATGTGGTGGCCTACGAGGCCCTGATGCGGCCTCAGCTGCCGACCCTGCGTTCGCCGCTCACGGTAATGCAGCTGGCCAGCGAGATGGGCCGGTTGTATGATATTGAGAAGCTGACTTTCTTCCGGGCCTGCGAGTGCTACGAGGAGCTGGAGGCTGCCGGTAAACTGGACGCCGACGCTCTCATCTTCGTCAACAGCATCGCCAGTGTCAGCCTGAGCAATGAGGACTGGGCGAGCTACTGCGAGGCCCACAGTGCCATCCTTCCGAAGCTGGTGGTGGAGATCACCGAAGAGGAAGAGATGAACGAGCGAGAGCTGGAACGGAAGCGGAATGTCCCCGGTTCGTCCGGCGTCTTTGCGCTGGATGACTACGGCAGCGGCTACAGCAATGGCAACAGCCTGCTGACGATCGCGCCCAAGTATGTCAAGGTAGACATCGCCATCATCCGGGGCATTGATACCGATGCCGACAAACAGCAGTTCCTCATGACGCTCATTGATTACGCCCACCCGCGCGGTGTGCAGGTGCTGGCTGAGGGCGTGGAAACGCTGTCGGAGCTGCGCAAGGTGCTCGAGATGGGTGTAGACCTGCTGCAGGGCTACTGTCTGGCCCCTCCGGCGGCAGAGCCGGGGGCCATCGACGAAAAGGCCGCCGAGGTCATCGCCGAGGTGGAGCGCCAGAAGGCCGAGCGGGAAGAAGCCGGGTCTTAAAAAGCAAAAAGTATCGCCCTCTGTATTGGCATTGTGCCGGTACAGAGGGCGATACTTTGTCTATCTTTACTGAATGAAGCTGACGAAGAAGGGGCAGAGCACGGCGGTGAGGACGCCGGCCACGGCGATGGACAGGCCGCTCATGGCACCTTCGACCTCACCCATCTGCAGAGCTTTGCTGGTGCCTACGGCATGGGCCGAGGTGCCGATGCCGACGCCCTTTGCGATGGGGTCGGTGATGTGGAAGATCTTACAGACCACCTCGGCCAGCAGGTTGCCTGCGATGCCGGTGAGGATGACGATGGCACCCGTCAGGGCCGCGATGCCGCCCAGCTCAGCGGCGACGTCCATGCTGATGGCCGTGGTGACGGACTTCGGCAGGAGGGTGGCGTACTGCTCCCGAGTGAGGTCCAGCGCGAGGGCCAGAGCCAAAGCGCTGCCGAGGCTCACCAGCGTACCCACTGAGATGCCCGCGATGATGGCGGCGGCGTTCTCTTTCAGCAGGTCCCATTTTTCATACAGCGGGATGGCGAGGCTGATGGTGGCCGGCAGCAGCAGATAGTTCACCGGGGCGGCACTGACCTTGTAGTCGGCGTAGGGGATGTTCAGCACACTCAGCAGGATGATGACGAAGATGCTGCCCAGCAGCAGCGGGTTGAAGATGGCCTTGCCGGTGGCTTTGTTGAGGAGAGTACCCAGCGCGAAAGCGGCCAGCGTCAGCAGCACGCCCCACGCGGCGGACCCGGAGAGGAAGCCCTGTAAGAGATCAGTCATGTTCGGCCTCCTTCTTTACAGCGCGGCGGCTGGTGAGGGCCTGGGTGGTGCGGCCTGCACTCACAAGGACCAGCACCGTCACCGGGATGATGGCGATGACGATGGGCAGCAGCATCTCGCCCATCTCCGCCCACAGCTCCATGACGCCCGCGGCGGCAGGCACAAACAGCAGCGGGAAGATGCCGGTGAGGAACAGGCCAACTTCCTTGACCTGCTCGAGCTTCACGATGCCGAAGCGGAGCGCGGCCAGGAGCAGCAGCAGGCCGTAGATGCTGGCCGGGATGGGGAGCGGGAGCACTGCGTGGCAGATCTCGCCCAAAAAACAGAACGCCAGAATACGCGCAAATTGAAACAGATAGTTCGTAAGGATGCCTCCTTTGGCTCGACTGAACAGGAAAATACAAAATAAAATACAAGTCAACAGTATAATCCAAAAATCCCTGCGGCGCAACGGCAATACTGGCCAAGATTTTGCCCCTTTGGTGCGGAAAATTGGAGGTTTGGATAGCGTGCCTGCTCCCAAACCCCGCTGGGAACGAGTACGGCAAACTGGAAATTGTTACACTTAAAAAAGCGGAATTTCACCATCATAGTTTTCTGCTTTTTCCAATAGCGGTCCTTTAGCTCCCATCGTAAACGCGATGTCGCTACTGCGGATAGAGAGCAGCTCCATTCCGGGTCTCACCTTCAAAAAATCCATCATTTTCTTCGTAAGAAGAATTTGCCCCTCCTGTGAAATCTCTACCCAGCAGTAGGAACGCCCCTTGTATTTGATAAATTCGCCAGAACCTGCTGAGTAGTCAAGCAACGGTGGAGTATCGTCCAAAATGTGACCAAGTTTTGACGGATGCAAAAGGCCTTTCCGGGTGACGCAGAAGCCACCGGTAATCTTACTTCCGGTAAAAAGATATACTTTTCCTTCATCTGCAATGTGATATTCTTCCATTGCCTGCGGTGGAATCCGCAATGTTCCATCCGTCCGAATGAGTGATTTCCCGAAAATAAATTTTCCTCCCTTATTCATTTGTGGCATAAAAACACCTCCTGAAATTCCGATTTGTTGAGCCGAGTATACCATACCATTAACCGAAAGACCATCCCAGATGCGAAAAAGGCAGGATACCATCGCCACGATGATACCCTGCCTTTGTTTTTTACGAATGGCTCTGACTTACATTGTTCCTGTCCTGTCCCGCCCAACCGAGGCGGTGCAAATGGTGCTCCGGCAGGCGGAGCTTTCTTGGTAGACATTCCTAGCCGTTGGAAACCGCGCACTAAACAACAGCCCACTGGGCTGTTGTTTGCCACGCCTGCGGCGTGGCCGTGCTGTTCTCGTCCTGTACCGCCCACCACAAAAAATCCCCAGACCGAATGGTCTGGGGATGTGGTGGAGCATTGTCCACAGCAGTCGAACCTTTAAGCTGGCATATCGTTGCTGCGGTCAGAGCGCTTTAAGCCGAGAAACGGCGGCACCTCGGAACGCTTCATCCCTTGCTCGTGTGCTTTTTTCAGTTGATATTCGTGCAGAGCAATGCTGTCCAGCAGATCACGCTGATTTTGGGAGGCTGCATAGTAATCAACGCCGAACCGTTTGCAGACAGCACTGAGTTGGTCAAGCATTTCAACAGCAGTAGGGGACATTCGTTTGACTTCGATATCCATAAAAACTCCTTTTCCTAAAGGCGTGAGGGCAAGAATCGTCCCGTGGCCACAAATTTTCAATTCTTGAAAATTCTTGCCCCTTTGGGACAGCTTCTTGTTGGGGCGTGCCTGCCCCAAACCCTGCTGTAGACGGATACAAAAACCCAGAAAACAGCTCCTACAGCTCCTTTAGATGAGGTGTTTTTCAAGGCAATAATGATAGATGCCTTCCTCATCCACAGAACGGCAGCAATCTGTTGCCCTTGCCTTGACTTCATCGAGGGCGTTTCCCATGGCAACGCCTGTGCCGACTGCTTCCAGCATTTCAATGTCGTTTCGGCCGTCCCCAAAGGCGATTGCTTCTGCTTTTGAAAAGCCGTAATGCGCCAAAACAGCTCTTACAGCATTTCCCTTTCCGCAGGACAGCGGAATGATATCCACTGCCTTGTCCCACCATGCGGTTATCTGTGTGGCGTGGGTTCCCAACAGGATGCGTTCGTATTCAGAAGGGCTGCAGGAACACATGATCTGATAGATATCCTCCTCACAGAGCTTGTCGAAATGCTCGGAGATCATCAGCTTCTCGTTGCCGAAGGAAAAATACTGCTCCAAGTCCGGGTCTGTCCCATTTGTCACGATAAAGTGTTCGTTGCTGATGGCAGCCGCCCGGTGCATTTGCTTCAGATTATGCAAAATTCTACGCTTGTCGTCAGCGTCCAGTGGGTTCTTCGAGATCACTGCATCCTTGCTACGGACATAAGAGCCGTTGAAGGTCAGCCAGAGATCAAAATCAACGCCTTCAAAATGTGGGACGGAGAGGTAGCCTCTGCCTGTCGCCATGCACAGTAAGATCCCTTTTGCCTGCAACTGCTGTAAGGTCTGTACGGTTTGGAATGACGGCACCTTACTGCCCAACTTGAGCAAAGTTCCGTCTACATCAAAAAAAGCGATTTTTATCATACGGTTACCTCCAGCGAAAAACTATTTTCCAGAACGCCGGGGAGCAGGGTATAAACCGATCCTCCGATTCGTTTTTCAAACAGATTTTTTAGCTCAAGCGTTTTCTTCCATCGGTCTATCGTTGCCGGATGGACACCGTACCGAAGCGTTACATCTACAAAACGTTTTTCCAAAAGACAAAATCCGGTGGGCAGCGCCAAGGCATCGCATAGCTGTACCAAACGGTCGTAATCATCATAGACAGCGGTTTGAATGAATTTTTCCATAAAACGGAAATCTTCTTTTGAAACGTCAAAGGTTCCGATAGAAGTGTGGATATCCTGGATCATAAAAGCATGAGAAATACAGATCTGTCCAGCCTTTTTCCATCCTCGTTCCATACAGAAACGGTATCCGTCGATCAAATGACGTTCAGAACTTACCCCTGCATAACGCCCGATATCATGCAGCAGCCCAAAGCAGTATGCCTGATCTGCATCCATATTGTTGCATTTGGCTGCTATATTTTTACAGGCAAGGGCTACAAAACGGGAATGTCCGATCCAATTTCCGGGATTCTGCTGCCCTGCCCAAGCCAGAGCGGCTTCTGCTGTATTGCAATTCAGCTCCAAGGGGACCGTCCTTTCTCTCATAGCAAAACGCATCCGAAGATCAAAGGTTTTCAAATATGATATGCACTTACGGATCGTGCACTTCTGCTACTATCATTATAACGCCTACAGCCTAAAAATAATATCTTGATGCTGTCAGATGGTGTTGTTATTCTGCCGTTTGTATCGGTACTGACGTGGCGTGCAGCCGACAACCTCCCGAAAAACTTTTCCGAAATAGCTTGAATTTCCCATACCGCAAGCAGTCCCGACCTCTGTAATAGAAGCCTTGCTTTCCGCCAACATCTGGCAGGCGATCTGAATGCGGTATGCGGTCAGGTAAGCAATCGGGGTCGTATGAAGGTGTTCACGAAAAATGCGATAGCACTCTCGTTCACTTGTGTAGGCTGCTGCTGCCAACTCCTTGACTGAGAGGTTTTCCGGGTAGTGCTCATGGATATAAATCAACATCAGCTTTATTTTATCGTTGCCTCCGGCAGAGTTCCGATTGGAAGAGCTTACAGAATGCGATTGCTCCACAAGCATTAACCATAGCTCGGTCAGGATCTCTCGCAGTTTCAACTCATACCCGAATGTATCACAAGACAAACAAAAAGATTCTTTGAGTCGTTTCAGGATTTCTCGCCCTGCCGCATGATCCGGTAAAAGAGGAAGGATCTCAAGTTGTGGGTCGGATGTAATGGGCAGAATGTATTTTTGCTCGATTCGGCTTCCTCGTTCCCCTGCCAGCAGAGAAACATCGAAAATATGAAGAAGCTGCACGTTCTCTTCCGTCTGAGAAATCGCCCTTGTGGTGTGAAGTACGTTGGAATTGACAAAACCACCGCTTCCCGCCGGGAATACAAGTTTTCCACCTGGTGTGGTGTATTCAACGCAGCCGCTTTCCATGTAGAAAAGCTCTACCGCCTGATGCCAGTGCCATGGCACAGTGCTGCCGATGTAGCGATCCAACGTGGCTCTTGAGGCAGTATATGGAAAGTCCTTTGCAAGCTCCGGGATGCGCTCTTCTCTGCTGCCTGTATGGAATTCTATACAATGTACGTCTTTCATGTGGTGCACCACTTCATTCCAGTTTATTAAGCCGAGTATACCATACCCGCCAATGAAAGAACATCCCTGATATGACGACCAAGTTCGCACAAAGCGAACTTGATTCCGCAAAGCAAAAGGCAGGATACCACCGTCATGGTGATACCCTGCCTTTGCTCGTTTACTGTTCCGAGTAGTCCTTTCGCAGAACCTTCTGTAAACAAAAAACGTACCCGAACCCTTTTTCGTAAAGAATCGGGTTCGAGCACGAACTGTATGGTGGACGGTACAGGACTCGAACCTGTGACCTCCTGCACGTCAA
>ENA-OZGS01000601-OZGS01000601.1-human-gut-metagenome-genome-assembly--contig:-NODE-601-length-10278-cov-16.731292_pt1 | contig 10278 bp, 9 predicted proteins | sample MGYA00245121_ERZ653667 | MGnify/ENA primary metagenome ERZ653667 (study PRJEB26926, sample SAMN06165248) | human gut metagenome | biome: ENVO:00009003; feature: ENVO:2100002; material: ENVO:00002003...
GGAGTCGTCGGCAGCGTCAGATGTGTATAAGAGACAGGCTTTCGGCACTGTTCTTTGTGAACGGTGAAAAAAAGCAGGACCTGTGCGAGGACAGCTATGCCCTCGGCGCGCACGACGGAGAAGTGTTCCTGGGCGTGTTCGATGGCTGCGGCGGCAGCGGCGCAAGGGCGTATGACGTCTATGGCGGACACACCGGCGCGTACCTTGCCTCCCGCATCGCCAGCGGCGCGGCCTACGACTGGTTCCAGAACGAGGAGCCGCCCGCAGCGCTGGAACCGGACATTGCCCGGGCGCTGCAGTGCTACAAGGAGAACGCCAGCGGCAGCAGCGGCATCCGCAGCTCCATGGCGAAGGACTTCCCCACGACGGCTGCGGCGGCAAAGTGCAGCTGCAGCCCGTCCCGGGTGGATGCCGACTTTTTGTGGTGCGGCGACTCGCGCGGCTTTCTTATGACGGCAGACGGCCTGAAGCAGATCACCGTGGACGATGTGCAGCACACCGTGGACGGCCCGGATATGCGCAGCGATGGCATCATGACCAGCGTGTGCAGTGCGTCCAAGCCGTTCCACCTGCACGAAAAGCAGGTGAGCTGCAGCCAGCCCTGCATCGTGCTCACGGCCACGGACGGCTGCTTTGGCTATGTGGAGTCGCCCATCCAGTTCGAGGCACTGCTGCTGGACACCCTGCTCCAGAGCAGCAGCATCGAAGACTGGCGCGAAAAGCTGTTCGGCATCCTGAAAAAGATCTCGGCGGATGATTACACCATGTGTCTGGCGTGCTTTGGCTATGCAAGCTTTGCGGACCTGAAAAAGGCCTTCGAGCCCCGCCATAAGGCCCTGCTGGAAACCTACCTTGCGGTGTGGAACGACAGCACACAGGAGCAGCAGCAACAGCTGTGGCTGGAATATGCGGCGGATTATCTGTCGGAACAGGATGACGTGAAATGAGATATACAGACTACAATGGCTACCTTGTTGCAGGCACACTGAAAAGCGACAACGCCGGTTTCAGCAAGTGGGGCATCGCGCAGAAGGATGGGCAGGACTACTTTTTGAAGGAGTTCCTCAGCCCCGTTTACCCGCAGAATGCGTCCATGTATTCGCCCGAGCAGGCGGAAAAGCGGCGGAAGTATTGCGAAAAGTACGAGGCCCAGAAGACCCTGCTCTACAAAACGATCAACGAAGCTTCGGACGGCAACGATGTGCGCATCGTGGACTTTTTCCGTTGTGAGAGCCACTATTACATCGCAATGCCGTGCATTCCTTCGGAGAAGCTCACGCCGGAGGACGTTGCGCAGATGAGCAGCGCCGGTCAGGCCCAGCAGCGGCTTTTGTGCAAGACGCTGGCCCACAGCATCTGGAAGCTGCACAAGGTTGGCATCGTCCATGGCGACCTCAAGTGGGACAACGTCCTGCTGCAGAAAAGCCAGTCGGGCGGGCTGACCACCAAGATCATCGACTTCGACAACAGCTTTTTTGAAGCTGAACCCCCTTCGGACCCGGAAAGCTTCAACTTCGACGTGGTCTATCTGGCACCGGAAGGCTATCTGTTTGCGGCCGGAGAGGACGTCAAGGTGGGCAAGCCTCTGGATGTGTTCGCGCTGGGCGTGCTGTTCCACCAGATCTTCCAGGGCAGCGTGCCGGAGTTCGTCAGCGGGACCAAATATAACTACCTGTTCGAAGGGCTCCTGAGCGGCGACGAGCTGAAGCTGGGCGACGCCGTCCCGGCGGATATGGCCCGGCTGATTGCGGGAATGCTGGAAACGGACCCGGTGCGGCGGTATTCGCTGGATACCGTGGTGCGGCTGCTCTCCGGCGAGGACATCCGGCCGGAGCAGCAGGCGGAAAACCGCGAAGCCACCCAGAACGACCGGGAGGCAGCGCTGCGCATCAACATCTATAAGAGCACCAACGGCGCCGAAAAATTCAAGCAGGCGGGCAGCCTGCTTTGAGCACAGGAGGAATGCAACATGATGAACTTCAACTTTGACTACAATGTGGACATGGTGTTCTGCATTGACGCAACGGGCAGCATGGGCGGCCTGATCGAAAAGGTCAAGGATAACGCGCTGAATTTTTATCAGGACGTGCAGCGCATGATGACCAATAAGCAGAAGACCATCGCACAGCTGCGCGTGCGGGTGATCGCCTTCCGCGATTACGCCGCCGACGGTGACGACGCCATGATGGTGACCGATTTCTTCAACCTGCCGGAGGAAGAAAAGGATTTTGAGGAGACGGTGCGCAGCATCCACGCTGAGGGCGGCGGCGACATCCCGGAGGACGGTCTGGAAGCGTTGGCCTATGCGATCCGCTCGGACTGGAACAATGCCGGCACCAAGCGCCGCCATGTGATCGTGGTGTGGACCGACGCCCCGACCCACGAGATGGGCTTTGCAAAGTTCCTGCCCAACTACCCCAACGGCATGCCGGAAGACCTGCGCGAACTGACCCAGTGGTGGGGCGACGCCGCCACCCAGGAGCGCGGCTACATGGACCAGAACGCAAAGCGCCTGGTGCTGTTTGCCCCGGAGGCAGAGTACTGGTCCCAGATCATGGATTCGTGGGACAATGTTGCCGCTTACCCCGCCAAGGCCGGTGAGGGCCTGAAGGAAGTGGACTATCAGCAGATCCTGAACATGCTGGCCAACAGCATCGGGTGAGTAAAGCACCTGCAAAATCTTCTTAAAAACAAGCAGCGGCAGCTTTCCAGACGGAAAAGCTGCCGCTGCTTGTTGCATATGTCCTCATGCAGATTCGAACTGCAGGCCTTTCGCTTAGGAGTAGACCGTACATCTGTAAACCCATTACAAAATAGGGTAATATATTCTACTCTATATCAATGAATTTTTTGTTGGGATGTCAACGTATGTAAATGGATTCGAACCTTTTTTATTCTGTGTAAACAGATGTTTATTAGCTGGAAATTAGCTGAGCTAATGAAAAGTGGCCGCTCTATTGTACAACGCTCACCTTTCATTAGCTGGGAGGTGTACGTTTCCCTACGGATATTTGCTTGTATAGCATTCGTGAACCAGACCATACAGCCGTAGCTGGTGTGATGGACAAATGTTTTCAATAGAAAAAGTTCAGAGCTTTCTGCGAGAAAACTCTGGTCTATGTAACAGTGCGAATGGAAATGCGCATTGTCTTGTAAAAGGAAGGGGCTTATGGTATTCTTACTTTAAGTAAGGGAGTGGCAACGATGTGCAGAGCATTTGAAGAAGTGAGAGAAGAAACAAAGCATGAGCAGTCGATTGAAATTGCAAAATCTTTGCTAGAAGTTGGAAAAATGACCTATGAAGAAATTGCTCGGTTGGTTCAGCTTCCTGTTGAAGAAGTAAAGGCACTGGATACAAAGAAACCCGCCCGATTTTAATTCAGTCAAGATATTCTTAAAAACAAACAGCGGCAGTTTTCCCAATCGGAAAGCTGTCGCTGTTTATGTATGTATAGGGGCTTATAAGTTCTTTGCAAGATTTTTGATGAGTTCGGCCATAGAGGGGTTAGCCAGCAATTTGGTAAGTGCTGCTGCCGCGTCGGCATCGACCGCACTGTTTTCAGGGATGGACTGCGCTGTTTGATGGGGCATTTCAGGCTCTGCGCCATGATGCTGGTAGAAGAAATCATCAAAACGCTGTGCATTCAGACGCCGATCATCATCCAAGATATGTGCATACTGCTCTGTGACCATCGAAGCCTGTGCATGGCCGGAGTCACCCTGAACGGCTTTAATATCACCGCCGTTCAGTTTGAGTTTGTATGTAATACTGGAGTGTCGGAAGCTGTGAAAGACCACTTTAGGGAGATTATTTTTTTCAATCAACCGCTTCAATGCACCGCTGATGGTAGACTGCTCGGTTGGCATTCCCAATGGGCCGGCAACTACAAGATTGTAGTCCGTATATTCTGCACCCAGTGCTTCCTTTGTCATATCCTGCTCTGCTTTGAATTCAACGAGCATTTCAGCAACTGTTTTGGGGAGGAAGATGGTTCGGATACTGCTGTCTGTTTTGGGGCTTTTCAGAACCTGAACCGTGGTACAGCGGGAACTCAGCGAGGGAAAACGAGTGATGACATTTTTGTTTTCCAAGGCGTTTAGCGAAGCAATGTCTACACGCTGCAATTCCTTATTTATGTAAATGGAGGCTCGCCCGGCTTCGATGCTTTCAGGAGAGATATCCACGCAATCCCAAGTCAAACCGAGCAGTTCGCCAAGGCGTAGAGAACAAGAGAAGGAGAGGTTGATGCAGAGCCGGAGCCGTGAATCATCACAGACTTCTAAGGCATGGAACAGGGTCTCGGCAGTCCAGATATCACGCTTCTTTGCAGTGTATTTGGGCAAGGTGGCATAAATACAGGGATTCTTTTCCATAAGTTCCCACTTTACAGCCTGCTCAAAGGCACTTCTCAAAATTTTGTGAACCGAACGAACCGTGCCGGGAGAAACGTATTGATGCTGACGCTTTCCACACATAGGGTCAACGGCTTCGTATTTAAGCAGCCGCTGATAATATCCCTCAATTACGCGGGTGGTGAGATCTTGCAGCTTCATTGAGCCGATAAGCGGTATTATGTAGTTTGAAATCAGAGCATTGTTTGATTGATAGGTTGAGAGTGCCCATTTGGTTTTTCCGTACAGGGCAACATATTCTGTAAGCAAGTCTTTTAGAGTTCGGCACTGGGGTGCCACAAAGGTACCGACGGATTCTTTGTATTCGACCTCTTTCTTACGGTTTTTGGCATCTGCAAGGTCGGTAAAGGTTTCCCATTTCTGCTTTAGCGTTCCATTAGTGTGTTTGTAGGTATAGACAACGCAGTAGCTGTTATTGCGTTTGACAATGCTGGCCATTATACATCCTCCTCTACTTTACGTTTGGACTTCAGAACTTCATCGAAAGCATCTTTTTGGATGCGTTTTACCCTTCCCAACTTCATCGTTGGAATTCCTTCTTTGAGAACCCACGAGTCAAGTGTTGGGCGGCTGATTCCGTAGAAAGCCTGAATTTCCTGAAAACTGTAGTATTTCCCATTCTTGGGACATTGCAGTTTTAGCGGCGGCTCCTCATGCGTTTCTTTTTTCGATTTTTGAAGTTGGTATGTAGATTGGCTTTTAAGCCATGCCTTAAAACTTTTTTTGGTAATGCGCGGCCTGTCGGCCACGCGCTCAATGACGAAACAATCTCGGTATTTTTTGCAATCAAGAATCCCATAAACATTCTTGCGTGGGATACCGAGTAGTTTTGCCATTTCCGGGATGGAGATGGTTTGCGCTTCAATCTCCCGGTCACGCTCCCGGTCAGCTGCTGTGCGGTAGCGGCTTTGTGACCGGTACCACCGCTCAAATTCCTCTTTGGGAATCCTCATACAGAAGTCTGTCGTTTCTGTTTTCAACTTGCCCTGTCGGATGAGTGTATAGATCGTTTCGGGTTTCACCTTCAATATCTCGGCGGCGTCAGGAACGGAATAGGACCGTTTGCAAAGTTCCTCGCCCGGTGGCGAACCATTGACCTTATGATATTTGACCTGATTGGCATACCATTTCTCAAAGCTGGAAATAACGATACGCCTTTTGTCGTTTATCAGAATGACTTCAAAGAGATTCTTATGAAGCAGCCAATAGCTGTCTGTTTTGCCAAGGCCGAGAAGCTGCCGCATCTCACGAACCGACATGGTGGTTTTGGTAGTGGCAGGTTCAGCTTTTCCGTATAAGGGAGCCGAAGTATTCCGCATATCATCCATGAAAGACACCTCGCTATCTATGTAAAAGTTTAGCCGGGATTTCTCATCTCGGCTAAAGAATAGCAGATTTCGCGTGAAATGTTGAGGATGTCAAACAGCAGGATTGCGTTCAACAGTGCCATCATTGAGCCATGCTTCAAAGCTGGCTTTGGAAATACGGTAAGCGCCGCTTACCTTGAACCAGCGGAATTCGTTCTGCTTCAGTAGACGGTAGACAGTGGGACGGCTCAGGAGCAGCATTTCCATCAGGTCTTCTACGGTATAGCAGCGGCTGTCCTTTGCTGTGGAAACAGGGGAGGAAACCGAGTTGGGCGAAGGTTCTTCATGGATAATCATTGGATAATACCTCGTTAAATATACTTAAAGTTAAAACTTGAGCGGCAATGCAGCCCGGCGGCTGCCACCATTATAAATAGTATAGACCTGCTGAAGGTACTTCGTCTTGCCGGGAAGGCTTACGCCTGCGGTTCGAGCAAGGCGAAAAATCGTGAACGCATCGACCTGCCGCAGTTTGGCAATCAAGCGGCCTTTGTTATATTCGGAGTGATACAGTTCTACAAAGCGGCAGATGCCGAGCAGGTTTGCGGAACTCATGGAATCGGGTTCTCCGTTCCACGCATTCAGCAAAACATCAAGGGATTCGATATACAGTTCCGGACCCAGCCGGATGAATTCGTGATAGGCGGTTGCAATGCAGCTGATCCGCTGCTTGCCCCGGCCTTCTTCAAAAGAAAGATGAACGCCAGCCAATTCGGTGGCCTGCTGGAATGCAACGGCAGCAGGCTCCCCTGCAAAAATCAGGGCACGGAGCTTCTGCCCTGCACTCAGCCGTTCCGAAATGCCTGTCTGCTGTGCAAACAGGAGGGCTTCTTCTCGTTCTGTCATACCAAAATAAACCTTGCAGCGAATCTGCAAATCTTCGCCGCCGTTCAGAAATTTCCGTGCAGCGATGGTGTTCTGTCCGTCCATCACATAGTAGTGACCATCCCGGAAGCTGATCTTCGGCTCATTGGCAACCCGCTCGTCAAATTCTTTTGCGATGCGGGCAACACGAGCGGGGTGAAGAGCACGCTGATAAGTGTCGCGCGGCACGATCAGTTCGCTGCTGTTCAGGCACATCTCATGGTAAGGTTTTACAACTGCGTTCATCATAAAGGAACCTCCTTCTTCTTTTGCAGAAAATCAATTCCTGATTGGATAATCAAACCGATTTTCTTCTTTTCGTTATCGGATAAGCGGAAACTGGAATACCGTTCATAACAGATATTCCAGCGGAACATAAGCGATTGAAGTGCATCATCCAGTTCTGCGACCATGAACTCAACAGAAGATTCTGTCGGGGTGGAGAGCATCCTTTCCGATATCTGCTCAATGCTATGTAGATCGCCTTTTGTGTGCTTGGCGAGAGCAGGGGGCTGACTGTTCAGCACACGAAGATTCTGAAACTGCTGGGAGAGCAGCTCTTTTGCAGCGGCGAGAACATCCTCCTGCGGAGGAGCCGTAAGGTATTTTCGGAATGACTTGTATCCAATGAACCCAAAGCTGTATTGCAGACACACTGACACTTGCCGCATTTCATATTTGGACAGGTGCCCAAGGTAGCTTAACACTCTGGATTTATCTGCGGGGCGCGGGCTTTCGCAAATCGCCATAGATGGCGCACTCAAAAAACGATTGTGCAGAATAAAATGCGTTGGCATATTTCGCTTTTTGATCTGTGTTGTCAGCGGAACGACCAGAAGAACATTGGAATAAAAATTACCGTCATCGTTTTGGACAACAATGGCAGGTCGGATGCCGCCTTGCTCGGAACCGCTGTAAGGATTCAGATCCATCATGTAGACATCCCCGCGCTTGTACATCCAGTTTGCGGGCATAGGCGGATACTCTTTCTCTTTTTTGCCTCGTGTTGCCAATTTAGATTTCTCCTCTCTATCCGTATATGTAACAGTGGGCTGCTCGCACAGCCCACCCTACTATCTCAAACAGCAAAAATGCTGTGATTTATAGTTCTATACCTTTCCGTATTTGTCCCCGACATCCCCGGAAAACGAAAACTCAGTTTTCGTGTGGGAAATCTTTCAGCCGTCCGGCAGCGTACCGAATCCATAGGGTTCTCACCTCTCCGTGGTTCTCACCGAGCTGCCCGAAGGCAGAAGTATCATTATTCTGTGATGGCTCTTAGCTATGGAGAAGCTGTCATCCATTTACCGTCAACCTACCGCTCATTCCCTCAGTGGGAGATCATCGCATTTGTTACGGACGTGGCTCATCATCACAGGAACGTGACTGAAGAATGCGTGTTCAATTTTCAAGGGGCGGGATAGCTTGAGGGCTGCTTTGAACGCTTGCCGAAGCTATGGCTGTATTGTAACCGATGCGGAACGAAATGAACAGGAACTCAGAGTTCACAATTTTTGAGGAAAATAGGAAGTATCGTTCCTGTTTCTCGATGAACCGTCAAAAATATATTTCCTGACTTTATGTAAGAAATGAAGTATTATACTCGTAAGAAACTAACTTACGAGTATATAAATTCGATAAATACACTTTGGGGAGGGAACAAACTACCACTACTACATTTTCTCGAAAGGCGGATTTACGGACGGACTACTTCAGGCACAGGAACGCGGAGAAGTACAGCTGCTTACCCTTGCCGATATTTTTGAATAACACAAGAAACGCTCTTGCCGGTGTAAAACTGGCAGGAGCGTTTCTTGTTGAAGTGATTATAAAAGACCTTTGATTTTTTCAAGATGATCTATAGCGGCTTGCAGTTCATTTTGAAACTGATCCCTAGAAGGATCTCGGCCCAAAAGAAGATAATCCATACTGACATGGAAGTATTCTGCAATATCGATCAGGATTTTTACAGAGCCATTGGAGCTTCCCCTTTCAAGATCGCCGAGGTGGCGATGGGAAACACCAAGTTTTTCAGCAAGTTTTTCCTGCGATAACTTCGCATTTGTACGCAAAGTAAAAATACGGTTACCAATAGCATTCGGATCAAAGCTCATGTGTGACCTCCAAATTTTCGATAAAGCGTGAGAAGTCGAAAACTCGGAGTTGCTACGGATATCTAGCCGCTTGGGGCATCCACGAAAAACGGACAAACATAAAGCCTGCTCCTTTTTACGGGAGCAGGCTTCCTGAAGGCTAAAAAAATAGCCGGACAACAACCAACTGAGGGATCTTCAAAGAAAATCTCTCAATCAGCTGTTGCCCGGCTATTTGGAGCACGTTTCATACATTGCCTTGCGGCAATGGCCCGTTGCTCGGAGCGAACAGTCCATATTCAGGGTGCAGTGCACCCGTATTTGTTAAAATGACTGGAAAATCACCGGCATCTAAATGCCAGATCAAGTCTCAGGGTTTCTTTGCATCTATTGCACTTCACTTGTAGTATACCTGAACACCCCTCGATTTTTTGGTATAACTTATTTCCACAAACAGGGCAAAATCTCCAGCCTATGCTAAATTCTGCCTGCTGTGTAGTAGTCGGTGCTTTACCGGCAAAGGGACGGTTCTTTAACTGAATCATATTCATTCTCCAAATCGCATGATGTCCAATGGATGGCAGTGGATGGGTTTACCTTTTATAACCTGCATCTGCTGCAGTCTGATCCTGATTGCAGACCAAGAAACCCCAATCCGTCGAGCCATCTCCAGAATTTTTTCATAGTTAGGGTCAGACACTGATTTGTACAGAATCCCATTTGGCAGAGTCAACGCTACACGTTCTATTTCGGCATTGATCAGAAATGTTGGCATCAGCAGCTCTGCTGCAAGGGTATCCGCCTGCCATTCTTCCCACGAGGCCTTTCCGTTTCTCTCCCGATAGGCAATGTGCCCACGGCACTTGACTGCTTTTCCGTAGTCGTTCGGAAACAGATCAGCCAAAATCTGATGTGCTGCTTCATGCGCTATTGTGAAATTCCGGCATCCAGTGCATCTGTCTGCCGCAAGAGCAGAATCGATTACGATATCCCTCGGCATAAATACTTCAACAAGCTTTGTTCCATCCTCAAGGGTTGCTGTGAAGCTACATCTCTGGAAAACCGTTAATCCAAGGATGTGACCATCGCTACACAGCGGCAACATCTTCAGGTTCAGTCCAAGAACAGAATTTGCAAACTGCTCTGGGTTAATAGGAGCGGGGTCATTTTTGCTTATTCCGAAGAGTGCATAGTACATTTCAATATATTTGCCTGCTATGCACGAAAGTTCTGCACGCGATAAGTATCTTGCCATTATGAAGCCCTACCTTCTGATGTGGCACAGTAGGCTTCCACGAACCACTTGCCCTTTTCAAGCCAAAGATTTCGCTTCTGCCCGCAGATTAGACAGGTGAAGCAGTGACCTTTTCCGCCAAGGCGCGATGTGCCATGCCTGACTGCCAAAACACGGTCAATTCCATAAGTGCGAGTCTTGTCATAGTTTATGGCAAGAGGACGGATCTTACCGTCAGGAGTAAAACGAACATCCACTTCGACGTATCTTTTCTCACGGCGAAGGTTGTAATCACCACACATCAGAA
>ENA-OZGS01000603-OZGS01000603.1-human-gut-metagenome-genome-assembly--contig:-NODE-603-length-10261-cov-5.977660_pt1 | contig 10261 bp, 7 predicted proteins | sample MGYA00245121_ERZ653667 | MGnify/ENA primary metagenome ERZ653667 (study PRJEB26926, sample SAMN06165248) | human gut metagenome | biome: ENVO:00009003; feature: ENVO:2100002; material: ENVO:00002003...
GCTCCTTCCGCGTGCAGCTTTTTGGTGCTTCGCCTAAGCCCTTGTTTGCTCCCCAAAAACTTTCTGCGAAGAACCATTTTTTTACTGCGAATCTTCCTCCGCGCGGCAAAACAGCACCGTCAGCACGCCGTTCTGCGCGGATGCATGAATTTGCACCCCGTACGGCAGCAGATTCACAAACGTGAAGTCGCTGTAATTGCCCACGGCGGCATCAAAAAACTGCGGCACATACACCGCACCCTGCTTGCTGTGCAGCGCCCACTCCTCGATTTGCAGCGGCAGCGTCAGCGCGGCGTTGTAGAGCGTCGTCGTCACCTGACACACCCCGCCGCCGTACTCGAAGCCGTCCGTGCTGACATTCGGCGCAAGCTCATAGCCGTTTGAATGGCGGTATGGCGCACACAGCGCGTTGAAGGAGAATGTTTCCTCGCACTCCACCGCCACGCCGTCAATGCGCTTGACCCCTTCGCTGATGTTGTGCTCGCGCGCCGCTGCTTTGCCCTGCCCCTGCTGGTCGCCGTAAAAGGTGGTGAAGCCGCCGATGATGTCACCCGGTTCGGCGGTTTCCCAATCCGCGAAGGGATGATAGGTGCCGATTTCGTCCGTCAGCTGCATCTCGCCGCGCCAGACGGGCAGCAGGTACGCGCCGTCAGCCTGCGCTTCCACACAGGCGATTTGCCCGGCGGACGCGGTGCAGCCCTTGAATTTGCCGCCCGTAATCAGCGTATCCTGCGAAAATTCTACATATCCGCTCATGCGATGCGGCAGATTTTGCAGGGGATAATGCAGCGCATCCAGCGACTGCACGCGGTACAGCCATTCCGGTTTGGCATACCCGACCTTATTGCCGACCTGCACCTTGCACCACGCGTCATCCCATTCCAGAATGAGGATTTTTGTCTTCTTCTGCACGGTGATGCCGCGGTCACTCTCGCTGGGCGTTCGGCGCAGGCTGAAAGTGGTGTAGGAATATGCCTGATACTGCGCTTCGCTGTCCTCGGCGAGGCAAGCGGTGGCGGCAAGGGCGAAAATCAGCAGAGAGGTCAGCAAGACTTTCCAAATGTGCTGCATGGGGTGATGCTCCTTTTCTCTGGGGTGGATGAGGGCTGGAAATGTGCGCCCTGCGTATGAAACGAACGAAGGGGGAGGAAAATTCCCGAAAAAGGGGAATTTGAGGGGGATTTCGGCACTTTCTTATCTGGAAATGCTATTACAGGTTGCTTTTTCTATATTCAACTGGAGAGATTCCGTAAATTTCTTTGAATTTGCGGTAAAAATATGGGACATCGTGAAATCCGCATTCTTCTGATATGACCGCAACCTTCATTTCCGTGTTTGCCAGCAGTTCAGCGGCTTTTTTCAGTCTGTACTGTATTAAGTAGGAAACTGGAGACTGGCGAATGCCATTTTTGAAGATTTGCATACAACTGTTATTGCTTATATGGGCAAAATTTGCAATATCAGAAAGGGAAATCTGGTCAGCATAATGACTATGAATAAAACTCATCATCATTTGCAGGCGAGAAGCATTGAGGTCTCTTTTAACAGGCTGCCCCTGCTGAAGCCTGGATTCCATATTTTCATACAGCACTTCCCAAATGGAGGTCAGCAGTCGCAAAGTTGTCAACTCCCTGAAATTTGGCTGCTCTTGTGTTTTGAAAACTTGCTTCAGCAGTGAAAGTATCTCCTTATGCCATAAAGAAAGCGGCTCAAAAACCAAATAGGGAATGTCGGAAACAAGCAATGGCTTAACATATTGTTGATATACAAAACTTTCTGGTGAAGCTAACAGCACCGGAGAAAAAACAATATTAGGTATCACGGTGGGGTGCTCTGCTGTAAATTGATGTAGTATTTTCGTATTGATAAATAAGCCGCTGCCTGCTGGCAGAGAAAAACGATCTTTTCCGACACAGCAGTGTGCTTCGCCGCTTTGCACATAAACAAATTCAATTTCTTGATGCCAATGCCAACCGAGCGTATGAAAGTCGAAATCCCAGATGTCTTCCAGATAGTATTGGAACGGAAATGCCGGTTGACCGTGGTTTCGCTTTTCCATGAGCGTTTCATCAGTGATGATTTTCAATTCGTTATTATTCTCCAAACATGCCAACCTCCTCTGTATTGTGATATTGTACAACAATAAGGTGGAAAAGTCAATTGCTATTCCAAAATAAACGTGATATTATTCAAGAGAATTCTGAAAGGAGCGCTTCGAGTCATGAAGAACTACAGCAAAACATTAAGAGCCTGCTACCTTGGCCTCATCACGCAAGCAATTGCCGCTAATTTTGCGCCATTGCTTTTTTGGTCGTTTCATTCTGATTTCAACATTTCGCTGGGTCAGATTGCCTTAATTCCTGCGGTGTTCTATGTGACGCAATTGGTCGTAGACTTAATATGCGCAAAGTATGTAGATGCTATTGGCTACCGAAAGTCCATTGTGGCGTCGCAGCTGTTAGCTGGTCTTGGTCTGATTTGCATTGCGGTTTTACCCAATATCGTATCGCCCTATATCGGAATACTGATCGGCGTGTTTTTTTACGCATTCGGGAGCGGCCTTATTGAGGTACTGTGCAGTCCGATTGTGGAAGCCTGTCCCTTCGAACATAAGGAAAAGGTGATGAGCCTTCTTCATTCTTTCTATTGCTGGGGCAGTGTGGGCGTGATTTTGCTTTCTACGCTGTACTTTGCAATTTTCGGCATCGACAAATGGCAGATACTGGCTTGCGTATGGGCAATTATTCCGCTGTATAATATCTACAATTTTGCTACTTGTCCGATTGAGCGTCTGGTAGAAGACGGGCAAGGAATGTCGCTGCGTCAATTGCTGAAAAAGCCTATTTTTGCAGCTGCAATCATCCTTATGATTTGTGCTGGAGCATCTGAAATGTCAATGGCGCAGTGGGCATCAGCTTTTGCAGAATCCGCATTAGGATTAACGAAATCTGTCGGCGATTTGGCAGGGGCGTGCTTGTTTGCAACCACAATGGGAATTTCGCGTATGCTGTATGGCAAATTCGGAGAAAAGATAGATTTGATAAAGTTTATGCTTATATCGGGCGTTATTTGCGTCGTGAGCTATCTTTTGGCCGGTCTATCTGCAATGCCGATTTGGGGCTTAGTTGGCTGTGTCATGTGCGGCTTCTCAGTGGGTATTATGTGGCCCGGAAGCATCAGCATCACTGCTCCGAGGATTCCCAAAGGCGGTACGGCGCTGTTTGCGCTGCTGGCAATGGCAGGGGACATGGGCGGCGCATTTGGGCCGAGTGTGGTGGGATATTTTTCGCAGCATGCCGGAGATAATCTTCAGGCGGGTCTGCTGACGGGCTGTATATTCCCTTTAATCATGCTGGCAACGCTGATTGCAATGAAAAAAATGACCCCCGAAGGATAAAAGCGGATATATCAGGACTGTTCCCAATTGCAGCATAGCATTGCAAACCGCGGCACATGCTCTTCTTCCTTTACAGCCAAATCGGTTCATGCCCCAATGTCGGCACGACCTGCGTCCAGAAAACCTCCTGCGCAAACACCACCGTCGCCGTATTATCGCACGGATGGAACGCAATCCGTCCTTCCCGCTTCACATCATGGTCAAAGACCAGCTGAATCCGCTTCTCCTCGTCAAACCACAGACCCAGCGGCGACAAGCTCCCTGATTCCAGCCCCAGCATCGTCGGCAAGCACTTTGGCGGCGCAAACGACAATCGCGAGGAATGCAGCAGCTTGCTTGTGTCCGCTGTGCGGAAGGGTTTGTCCGGCAGGGTCACATACAGATAGAACGCCGTCTGCTGGCGGTTGCACAAGAGAATGTTCTTGCAGAAGGTGACATCCGGCGCGGCGTAGGGCAGCGCGAGGCACTCCTCCATGGTGAAAACCGCGGGATGCTCGTAAACTTCGCAGGGAATGCTAAGCGCCTGCAGGTGATTGAGGACGCGCGCTTTGTTCGACATGGGCAAAATCCTCCTTTTTCGGCGTGATGGATGGAGAAAAACGCCGCAATTTGCGTGTGTTTCTAAATTCGCCCGGCAGCATTTTCGGCATCTTTTCTTGCACTTCCGCGTCTTCAAACCTCGATTTACCGCCAGTAAACCTTCGGTTTTCATACTTGAATTGCAAGAAAATCTGCTCGAAACTGCATCGGTCTCATTTTAGAAACACACGCTAGACACAGAACGGGCAATTTCGTCAAAATGACGGTGGAAATTTGCCTGCAACCATGCTATAATACGCTTGAATCCAGCAAAAATCAAGAGGAGGTCAGGTTTGGCAATGAAGAGAAGAATCGGTATTCTGACCAGCGGCGGCGACTGCCCCGGCTTGAACGCGGCAATCCGCGGCGTGACCCGCGCGGCGTATGAATTGTTTGACGCGGAGATTGTCGGCATCCATGACGGCTATCGGGGTCTCATCACGGGCGACTATCAGGAGATGAAGCGCAGCCAGTTCTCCGGCATCCTGACCCTTGGCGGCACGATTCTTGGCACGGCGCGCACGCCCTTCCGCGATATGCGCAAGATTGGCGAAGACAACGTGGACAAGGTTGCCGCGATGAAAAAGACCTACAAGGATTTGAAACTTGACTGCCTTGTCACCCTCGGCGGCAATGGCACGCACAAGACGGCGAACCTCCTTTCCAAGGAAGGGCTGAACGTCATCGGTCTGCCCAAAACGATTGACAACGACCTGTACGGCACGGACTTCACGTTCGGCTTCCACACAGCGATGGACATTGCGACGGAGGTCATCGACCGCATCCACACCACGGCGGCGTCGCATGGGCGCTGCATGGTAGTGGAAATCATGGGCAACAAGGCGGGCTGGCTGACGCTGTATTCCGGCGTGGCGGGCGGCGCGGATGCCATCCTGATTCCCGAAATCCCCTATAAAATTGAAAAGGTTGCCAAGGTCGTCGAGAGCCGCGCCAAGAGCAACAAGGGCTTCACGATTATCGCCGTGGCTGAGGGCGCAATGACCCCTGAAGAAGCAAAAATGGGCAAGAAGGAACGCGAAGCCAAGCGCGCGGCGGAACATTTCTCGTCCAGCGCGTATGTAGCGCAGCAGCTCCGCGACCTCGTGGGCGTGGAAGCGCGTGCGGTTGTGCCGGGTCACATCCAGCGCGGTGGCAGCCCGAACGCCTACGACCGCGTGCTGTCCACGCAGTTTGGCGTCCACGCGGCGGAACTCATCCGCGACGGCGTGTACGGCGTAACCGTGGCGCTGAAGGGCAACGAAATCACCCACAACAAGCTCTCCGACATTGCCGGCGTGCCGAAGCTGGTTCCGCCGGACAACACGATGATTACGACCGCCCGGAATATCGGCATCTCGTTCGGTGACTAATCATACTGCTTTATCTGGAAATAGTATAATTGCACAAGCGGCTGCGGAAGGACAAACCGTTCTTTCACAGCCCTTTTTCATGTGCGAAAAGCAAAACGGAAAACGAAGTTGACAAATTCCTGTAATGTTGTATAATGGAAACAAAAAAAGATGCTGACAAGCACGAAAAATGGTGAATTACACACCGTCAGCAGAAATTCGTAATTTCAAAAGGAGGCAGTCTATGCGCTTTTTCCACCTGTCCGACCTCCATCTGGGCATCAAGCTCTACGAGCATGACCTGCTGAAAGATCAGAAGGCAATTCTTGATGAAATCGTCGCGATGACCTGGCAGTATCAGCCCGACGCTGTTGTTTTCGCGGGAGATATTTACGATCGTTCCGTGCCGCCTGTCGAAGCGGTTGCGCTGTTTGACGACTTCATGACGCAGCTCCGCGCGGCGCTCCCGAACGGCGAAATCATGCTGATTTCCGGCAACCACGACAGCGCGCAGCGGCTCGATGTCTTCCGCAGCGAACTGTCTGATCGCGGCATCCACATGATTGGCAATCCGCCCATGCAGGAGGGCGAAACCATCGAGCGCGTCACCCTGACGGACGATTTCGGTGCGGTGAATTTCTACCTGCTGCCGTTCGTGCGGCCGGGCATGGTGCGCCTTGTGACCGGGACGAAGGAGAACGGCGACAATTTGAGCTATCCCGAAGCATTTTCGCGTCTGCTGGCGCTGTCGCCGCTGAACCCCGACGAGCGGAACGTGCTGGTCAGCCATCAGTTCTTCCTGCCCGATGGCGGCGACGCGGAGAACATCGAGCGCGCGGAGAACGAGGTGAAGCAGGTCGGCAATCTGGATGCAATTCCCGCGTCGCTGATTGCGGATTTTGACTATGCCGCGCTGGGGCACATCCACAAGCCGATGAAGGTCGGCAGTGAAACGCTGCGTTACTGCGGCACGCCGATGCCCTACTCCCTCAGCGAGGAAAATCAGCAGAAGGGCATCTTGATGGTGGAAATGGGCGCGAAAGGCGACGTGCAGACGACGGTTTTGCCGCTGCACCCCGTCCATCAGGTGCGGAAGCTGCGCGCGACGCGGGAAGCGCTGCTGTCCGGCGCGAGCGAGGATTTCGTGTCCATCTGCGTGATAGGCGCGGAGGCGGCGGAGATGGTGGGTCTGCGCGAGCTGCTGCGGGAGAGGTACCCGAATCTGCTGGAGCTTCGGCGCGAGCGCGAGGAAACGGTGGAGCTGGCAGCCCTGCAGGAGCGCACGGAAACGCTGACCCCCTACGAACTGTGCCTACAATTTGCAGGCGAGCGGCTGAACGCCGAGGAAAAGGCGCTGCTGACGGAGGTCATGAACGCCATGAAGGAGGAAAACGCATGAAACCGATTCTTTTGACGATGCAGGCCTTTGGCTCTTACGGCGAGAAAACGGAGATTGACTTCCAAAAGGGCGGCGATTTTTTCCTCATCAGCGGCGACACGGGGTCGGGCAAATCCACCATTTTCGATGCAATGATGTTCGCGCTCTACGGCGAAGTGAGCACGGTTGGTATCAACAAAGACAAAAAGAAGAATGAGAAACTGGACGAAATGTTGAGCCAGTTTGTGGATGTGCAGAAAACGAAGCCGTATGCCTCGCTTATTTTTACGGCATACCAGCACGGGCAGGAAGAAACGTACACTGTTAGGCGGACACCACGGTATACACGCCCTGCCAAGCGGGGCGACGCGAAACTGCAGGATGAACGTGAAACGGTGGAACTCCTGATGCCGGATGGGTCGCAGTATCCGGGCAAGCTGTCGGAAACGAACCGGAAAATCGAAGAGCTTGTGGGCTTGACGGCAGACCAGTTCCGCAAAGTGGTGATGATTGCGCAGGGCGAATTTATGGACTTCCTGCGCGCGGGCAGCAAGGAAAAGACGGAACTGCTGCGCGATTTGCTGAAAACGGACTACTATTATCAGTTGAGCGAACGCCTGAAGACGCTGGCGAAGGAGAAGAACACCGCGGCGAAGACCCAGCGGGCGAAGCTGTCCCTGATTGCGGCGAATGCGGTGACGGAGGGGCTGCCGGAGGAAGATGCGCAGGCGTTGGAAGCGGCGAAAGGCACGGTTATCACTGCAAAAGAATTGCAGCCCGAACAGGTGGATGCGCTGGTGGATGTGCTGTCCGGCGTGTGTGCGCGTTTGCAGCTGCAGCAGGGTGAATTGGCGCAGCAGCAGACAGCAGCGCAGAAAGACCGCGACGAGTGCATGAAGCGAATCGAAGCCGCGAAACCGTTGATGGATCGCTTTGAAGAGCTGGAGAGCGCGGAAAAGACACTGCAAGAATGTGCGGCACAGGCAGCTGAAATTGAGGAAAAGCGCGGGCTGATTGGCAAAATCCGCGATGCGTGGGCAATCGAACCGAAGTATCAGCGCATGAAGGACGCACAGAAGACATTGACGGATGCACAGCGGGAATTGGCAACGAAGCAGCAGGAACTTCCGCAGTTGAAGCAGACGGCGGCGGATGCGGCGGCGCTTCATCAGCAGATGGAAAAGACGAAGGATGCGGCAACAACGCACTGCGCGGAGGTTGAAACAAAGGTCGAAAAGGCGCTGGAAACCTTTGCTGCGCTGGAAAAGGCGGAAAAGGCGCTGCGTCAGGCGGAAGAAGCGGATACGAAGGCGAAGACGAATGCGGAATCAGCCAAGAAAGCACTGGATGATTTCAAGAAGCAGGAAGACGCGTGGCGGACGCAGGAGGCGGAATTGCAGGGCGCAGAAGCCGCTTATGAGGTCTGCAAGCAGCAGAATCAGCAGTATCGCGACCTGAAGAAATCGCTGGAGGACTTGCACGGCAACCAGAAAGACATGCAGGAGAAAGCAAGGCAAGCAGCGGCAGCGAAGGACGCGTATGCCAGCGCAACGCAAAAATATCAGCGGGCACAGAATGAATATGATGATTATCGCTTGGCGTTCCTCAACGCGCAGGCGGGCTTGCTGGCGCGTGAACTTGCGCCCGGAAAGCCTTGCCCGGTCTGCGGCGCACTGGAGCATCCCGCGCCGTGCCAGCTGACGCAGGAAAATCAGCAGCTGAACCGCGAGCAGCTGGAGCGGCGGCGTAAGGCGGCGGATGACGCGGCGAAAGCGCAGGAAGAGAAAGCAAAAGAATCGGAATCGGCGCGAGTCAAGCTGACAGAGCGGCAAAAAGCCGCTGAAGAAGCGGAAAAGAAGCTGGTAGAGAACGCGACGAACATCCGCGAAAATGTGCCGATGGCAACGGCGGCGGACGTAGAAGCGATGCTGACGGCGTGGCTGCCGGAACTGCAAAGCGCGTCGAAGTCGGTTCAGGCGAAGGTGGACGCACTGAAGAAAGTGCGGGAGAATCTCGACGGCGCGAAAGCAGAGCGCGAAAAGCTGGAAAAGACAGCATCTGCCGCGCAGGAGACGGCAAAATCCACCGCAGTGAAAAAGGCTGAAGCAGAAAAAACGTGGAAGCTGCATCAGGAAGAACTGTCCAGCAGCGCATACCGCACGCGCGGGGACGCGGTGGCACAGCGCACACAGGCGCAGGAAGCAAAGCAAAAGGCGGAAGCGGCGGCAAGTCAGGCTGCGGAAAAAGAACGCCAGGCGCAGAAAGCGGAAACGGACTGCGAAACGCAGATTCGGCGGCTGAACGAGGAGATGCCGCAGAAACAGGCGAATGCGGAAGAATTTAACCAGCAGTATCAGCAGACGATGGCGGAAAAGTCGCTGGATGAAACGCAGTGGCAGGCACTGACGGAAATCTATCCTGATGTGAAAATAGCTGACCGCTTGCAGGAGGAAGCCGAAGCGTTTAAGGAGAAAAAAACCGCAGCAGAGGAAAAGCATAAGACGGCGCAGAACGCCATTGCCGGGCGGGAAAAGCCGAACATGGAGCAGCTGAATGCGGCGTTCGAGGCGGCAAAAGCAGCATGGGAAAAGGCATCAGCAGCCCTGGAAGCCGCGAAACACCTGCGCTTGAACAATGAAAAGGTGCTGGAAGATCTGCGCGAGGGACGCGAACCGCTGGCGAATGCGTGCAAGGCAGCAAACACCGCGCAGCACCTTTCGGACGTGATGGCGGGCACCGAAAGCGGCAACCGGATGAATCTGGAGACGTTCGTGCAGCGCAGCTATATGGAAAAAATTCTGTGCGACGCGAACCGGCGCTTCCGGGATATGTCGAACGGGCAGTTTGAACTGAAGCTAATTAACGTCGAGGACGCGGGCGAGGGCAAAAACAAGGGGTTAGACTTGGAAGTGTATTCCATCGTGACGGGCAAGACGCGCTCCGTCAACACGCTGTCCGGCGGCGAGTCGTTTATGGCGGCGCTGTCGCTGGCGCTCGGTATGGCTGACCAGATTCAGGCGGCGACGGCGGCGATTCATCTGGATGTGATGTTCATCGACGAGGGCTTTGGCTCGCTGAGCGACAACGCGCGCAACGAGGCAGTCAATATATTGAAGGAAATGGCGGGCAAGCAACGGCAGATTGGCATCATTTCGCACGTTTCGGAGCTGAAGGACGAGATTGAAAATCAGCTGATTGTGAAGAAGGACGACCGCGGCAGCCACATTTCTTGGCGATAATGAGCGGATCGGGCATCCGTGGCGGAGAAAGGCTGCGGATGTCCCTGCTCTTTTGGCGGACAAAAGGCAAATGATGAACGGGAAAAGTTCGCCATATAGCAACGAACAATGGACTGCTAAATACAGCAAATTTGTTCGTCTTTCTAAAAAGTCTTGAAAAAAGCCCAAAAACAAAAGAAAAAAGGGTTGACGCAGGGCTGAAATTGTGATAAGATAACAAAGCTGGTTGCGCGAGCCGCCTCAAAGGCGCTTGCGAGACCGGTACGAACCTTGAAAACGATACAGAACAATAACAACGCAAACAAGACAGTAATTCCGA
>ENA-OZGS01000605-OZGS01000605.1-human-gut-metagenome-genome-assembly--contig:-NODE-605-length-10254-cov-7.430827_pt1 | contig 10254 bp, 10 predicted proteins | sample MGYA00245121_ERZ653667 | MGnify/ENA primary metagenome ERZ653667 (study PRJEB26926, sample SAMN06165248) | human gut metagenome | biome: ENVO:00009003; feature: ENVO:2100002; material: ENVO:00002003...
CGAGATAGGCTCCGGTCTCGTGGGCTCGGAGATGTGTATAAGAGACAGAACTTCCTCTGCCTTTACTCCAAGAGCCTTGGCGTAGGCTTCAGTAGCCTTCTGTGCCAGCTGATCGGAAAGATCCACATTCGTCTGACCATCGCAGCCCGTCAGCATTGCAAGTGCCAGAACGCCCGCCAGAAGCAGCGTCACAAGACGTTTGATTTTTTTCATAATACATCCTCCAAACAAAATATCTTACAGAACCTTTCCGAAATCTAAAGAACCGGAGCGCTTATGTTTATTTTACAACGCCCGCCTTGCCGCGTCAATGTACAGACCACCTATATTTTTCAGCTATTTTTTGAACGGAGCGCAAAAAGCCCCGGGGAGCGGGGTGCTCTCCGGGGCGGGGTGATTCAATTACTGTGCAGCTTTAATTCCAAAGCCAATGGCAACATAGGTCTTGCCGCCGATGGTCTTTGCGCCGACGCCCAGCGCAGTAAGCTCGACTTCCTTATTTTGAGAAGCTGCTGCGGCCTTAACAACATCCCAAGTGGCTTTCAGAACGTCAAGGTTCATTTTATCCGGCGTAATAGTCTCTGCCTTGTCCGCTTCATAGTAGAACTTCACATACTTTTCGTTGGTGGACTGCGCCGTGTCGAAGCAGACCATAACCTCATTCACGGTATTTGCACTCAGCTTTTCTGCTTTCCAAAGTGTATCCTTATTCAGAGTCTCTGCGCCGCTTACCTCTTGGATGTAATCGACAGCCAGCTTCTTGATGGCGGCATCGTTATTGAAATTCACACCAAAAGTCTCATTCAGTTTTGCCATATAGGCCTGCTCAACCTTAGTCTCAAACTCTGAGCTGCCGGGGGTGCCGGGTGTACCGCCGCAAGCGGTGAGCATTGCCAGTGCCATGATACCGGCCAGAAGAACAGCCACAAGACGTTTCATCTTTTTCATGTTAGATTCCTCCAAATAAAAAATTTACAGACTTTATCCGCGCCCCAAAAGCCCGGATAGCTTATGTTTATTTTACAGCATCTCCCTCCCCCGGTCAATGTACAGACTGCCTAGATTTTCCAGTTGTTTTTGAGCAGATACGCCAGCCTGTTGGATACAAAAAAAGCCCCGGAGGGCGGGTGCTCTCCGGGGAAAGAAATGTGTAATTATTCTTTACTTATTTGACATTGGGGTTCCTGATCTGGAACGAAATTGCCAGATAGGTCTTGTTGCCGTCAGCCTGAACAACTACGCAGACATGAGACCAAGCACCATTAGCCTTCACATTCACGTCAGCACCGGGAACCTTTTGTCCAACTTCCTTGGCGATAAAATCCAGCAGGCTGAGCATGATTTTACCATACTCGTATTTCGTTGTTGCAGTGACAGTCAGGTATTCATCTTTCTCGCCATCCACATGGACATTCGCCATAAACATTGCGCCCAAAATGCTGAACTTTGCGTCAGCGATATCCTGATTCAGGATCTCCATCGTCTTTTTGCGGAGCGTGTTATCATTCTCGCTTGCGGTCATCACGCCCTGCTTCTTGAGAGAGTCGATCATCTTGTTCTCTTTTGCCTTTGTTTCAGCATTGCTGCCACCGGAACAGGCGGTGAGCATCACCATAGCCATCACACCTGCCAGCAGCAGGGCTACGAATTTTTTCAGGTTCTTCATAAGGGTATCCCTCCAATCAGCTTGTTTGTGGATATGTTTCTTTTTTCCCGAAAGGCTTTCGCAACCATCGTTGCCTTTCTGCCCTGATTATATCCGACAGGTGACGGTTTTGTCAATCGGAATTATAGCTAAACTTCCCGAAACAGTTTCGTCAAAAAGGATGAAAACAAGCGGGATTTGTTGCAGTTTTGGTATATTCTGGAATAAAGTCCGTCGACAATCTACGGAATCTCCGTTTCCCTGCCCCGGCGGCGCGGTTTTGCCGGGTGCGGGGTTACTTAAATTTGGATATATGTTGTGTTGATGGCGTTAACTCCTTTTTTGAGGAGCGCCCCCTCAGTCAAGCCCTGTCGGGCTTGCCAGCTCCCCCAAGGGGACGCCTTTTGGCAATGCCGCAAAGTTTCCCGCCACCGCTGAAGCCGTCCCCTTGGGGAAGGTGGCTGCGACCAGCGGGAGCAGACGGAAGGGGTATTTCCCCCATTATTTTGCCTTTTTACACATTTTCACCACGTTTTAGTGGTAAAATCATGTCCGAATTGAAACGAACTTGGAGGAAGTACCCATGCAACACTGTCCCGCCCGCGCGGCACAGCGGCTGGCGGCGGCAGTTCTGGCGCTGGTCTTGCTGCTGTGCGCCTTTTTGCCCCGTGCCCACGCCGCTGCGCTGAAAGAGAAAAACGGCATCCGGCTGCTCAGCTTCGACACCAGCCACATCCTTTCCATCGGCAACCAGACCTCCGGCAAGTGCAGCCTGTACGCGCTGCGCTACGCCCGCACCATTCTGGACGGCAAGGTGTGCTCCGGCAGCGGGATGTGGTCGAACGGTGCGGTGTGGTCCGCAGCGGGCTACACCGGGTACTCCGGCACCCGCGCCGAGTGCCTGAAAAAGCTGTACAGCGAGCTTTCCGCCGGGCGTCCGGTGATCGTGCACCTGAAAAACACCACGGTGAGCGGGGTCAAAAGGCACACGAACCGCACCTCTACTTATGAATACCACCTGACCGGCTCCGGCTGGAGCGAGGTGAACTACCCCCACATTGCCACCAGCAGCACCTACGGGCACTGGGTATGCGTGGTGGGCATCTCCCCCACCGCCGACCCGGAAAACCTGACCGAGAGCGATTTCTACGCCCTCGACCCCGCCCGGGTAACGGCAAATGGACGGCTTGCCGTCACCCGCCTGCTGGACGATACCCTGTGGGTGGAAAACTCCCCCCTCAAGGTGCTGGGGTAAAAATATAATATGATAGAAACAGAACGCCTGACACTGCGGTGTCAGGCGCTCTGTTTCTATTCAGCTCTTTAATATCCCTTCACCGAGAAGCCGCGCTCCCACGGGTCGGGCGGGATATTCTTGCTGCGGATGCCGGTGATCTGGATATAGTCGCTTTTCTGGATCATGGCGAACAGGGAGATGAATTTATCCGGGTCGCCCTGCACTTCCAGCGTCACGCTGCCGTCGTCCTCGTTCTGCACCCAGCCGGTGAGCTCCAGCGATTGGGCCGCGTAGCGGGCGCGGTAGCGGAAGCCCACGCCCTGCACCTGCCCCTCAATGGAGTAGCGGCGGCGCACCGTGCCTTCCGGCAGAGCGGGCGGAACAGCACCCTTTGCTTTTCTGGTCAAAAAATCGAACATCTCAGATCCCCCTTTGGGGGAATGATGTACTGCGCTGCGCGCAGCATGATGTGCTTCGCAATGATGTTCCGGCTGCGCCGGAAATGATGCAGCCGCCGCAGGCGGCCATTGTGCCGCAAGGCACACATCATTTGCCCGCAGGGCAACATCATTTCCCGCAGGGAACATCATGCCGTGCCGCAGGCACGGTGCATCATTCCATTACAGCTCCTGATAGGCGGTCATGAGGGCCGGGATGAACTGCTTTTTGCGGCTCACGACGCCGGGCAGGGTGAAGCTGCCGTCGTCGGCGGGCTGGGTCTCAAAACCGTCCGCCAGCACTTCGGCGGCGTAGCGGCCGCTGCTGATGACCACGCTCTCCTCTTTGGGCACGTCGGTGAGCAGCATGTAGATGTCCTCCACGTTCTGCTTGTTGCGGGCTTCTTCGAGATAGGGCTGCAGCAAGTCCTCGGCGGCCAGCAGGTTCTTGCGGGTCATGTAGCTGCCCTGTGCCACGCCGAAGCGGATATCGCCGCACATGAACACCTTGAAGTCCTGCAGGAACACTTCCTCGGCGGTCTTGCCGTCCAGCTTTTCACCGGCTTCGAACATCTCATTGGCAAAGGTGTTGATCTCCACCCCGGCGATCTTGGCCAGACGCTTTGCGGTGGCCTCGTCCAGCGGGGTGCAGGTGGGGCTGCGGAACACCAGCGTGTCCGACAGGATGGCCGCCAGCAGCAGACCGGCGGTCTTCTGGGGGATCTTCACACCGTTTTCATCGTACATCTGGGTGATGATGGTGGCCGTGCAGCCCACGGGCTGGTTGCGGAAGTAGACCGGGCCGCTGGTCTCCAGACTGCCGATGCGGTGGTGGTCGATGATCTCCAGAATTTCGGCCTGGTCGAAGCCTTCCACGGCCTGGGTGGCCTCGTTGTGGTCCACCAGGATGATGCGGCGCTTGCGCAGCGCGATGATGTTGCGGCGGCTGACCATGCCGCAGTATTTGCCGTCCTCGTCCAGGATGGGGAAATAGCGGTGGCGCACCTTCGCCATGACGCGGGTGACATCCGCCACCGGGGTGACGAGGGTGAACTTCATGATGTCGTCGCGGGTCATATAATAGGAGATGGGTGCACACTGGCTGATGAGCTTGCCCACGGCATAGGTATCCTCGGGCGTGGTCATGATGGCCACACCGGTCTCCTCGGCGATGCGCTGGATGGTGCGGCCCACCTTGGAGCCGTTGCAGATGATGAGCAGCGCGGCTTCCTTTTCAATGGCGCACAGCTGGCTCTCGTAGCGGTTGGTGAGGATGACGATGTCGCCTTTCTCCACCGTGCTCTCCAGCATTTCCGGCGTGGCCGTGCCGATGCGGATGCGGCCGGTGGCGCACACTGCGTCCTCGCTGCCCACCACCATGGTGCCGTCCAGCGTTTCAAGGATGTTCTTATAGCTGGTCTTGCTCTTGGCGAGAATTTCGGTATCGAACACGTCCATGTTGGCCGTGGCGATATCCTTCACAGTGATGACGCCTTCCAGTTCGTTGTCCGCGCTGGTGACAGGCAGGGTGTCGATCTTCTGATCGCGCATGATCTCCCACGCTTTGCGCAGGCTGGTGGAACCCGGGATGCCGGGCATCTCGCGGTAATCCACATCACGAATTTTGGGGTTCACGTCCGTGCACATGCGCGGCGGTTTGACGCCGAACTTTTTCAGCACGAACTCGGTCTCCTGGTTCATTTTGCCGGCGCGGCGGGGCTCGCAGACCAGATCACTGGTCTTGTTTTTCAGCTCTGCATAGGCGATGGCGGAGCAGATGGAGTCCGTATCCGGGTTGCGGTGGCCGATGACCACGACTTTGTGGGCTGCTTTGGGCATATTCTTCCCCCTTTGGGTCCTTATTACCTTATATATCTTATCTCATTTCCCTGCGGCGGGCAGCCTCCTGCACGAAGCCGCCTGCCGTGGCTTTATTGTAGCACAATTGCCTGCGGGGGTAAAGAAAAACAAACATGCCGCAAAACCACTTTTTATTGGACAGAATGCTTGACATTTCGACAAAATCCCGGTATGGTTGAAGCAAAGGAAAGGAGCGAACACCATGAAAAAGATCCTCTGCACAGCCCTTGCCGCCTGCATCCTGCTAGGCGGCGTGCTGGCCCTGCCCGCATTTGCCGAGACACCGGCTGCCATCCCCGCCGACCACGAGCCCCGGGTGCTCAACGAGCTGAGCGGCAACGCCGCCTTCATGCGCAACCTGAAGGCGATGCTGACCAAAACGGCCACCCCCTTCCGCGTCAAATCTGCCAAGACCAAGAGCCCGGCGGACGCCGTCGGTGCAGCCCCGGCCGAAGGTGCCGTGGCGACGCTGCAGCTCTGCACCTCCTTCCACCCTTCCGAAGCGCCGGTCAATGTGGACGGCCATGCGTTTTTCATCGTGACCAACGTTTCGGACGCCGACCTTGACGTGGGCGGCCTGCTGATCGCCCCGGGCACCGCCATGACCATCGGCAGCCGTGCCAACCGCGACGAGCACGGCGGCCTGTGGTACAACCTGGAAGGCTTCTACAATTACTACATCGACGACTATTACCCGGATGTGCACAGCATGCAGGTGTCGCTGAGCCAGGAGCAGCTGGACGCCTTCAATGCGGCACTGCCCAACTGCGACAAGTGGTCCGGCGTGTACAACTGCGTGGCCTTCACCACCGCCATCTGGAACGCCGTGTGCGCGGACAGGCTGTGCCCGGTGCTGCCCACCCCCGAGGAGCTGACCCACAGCATGTCCGGCTACGAGGGCAAGGTGACCGAACACCCGGAGATCCCCTACGACTATGTGGTCTACTACGGCTACCCGGCCACCCGCAGCCAGGATTACCAGTAAGCAGCTTTCCGAAAATCCCCTGCAGAACGGCTTTTGTGCGGCCGTTCTGCTTTTTTCTTGTATACATCTCTTGTAATTTCGGCGGCGGCGGTGTATCATAAAGGCGATGTATCCAACCGTTTTATGCCGCCGTCACGGAGGAACCTATGACAGCAACCAAACCATCCCAGTTCAACAAACCGCCGCTGTTCACCCGCCAGCAGCTGGTGGCCCTGCTGCTGCCGCTCATCGCAGAGCAGGCTTTGAGCGTGTCCATCGGCCTGGCCGACACCCTGATGGTGTCGTCGGTGGGCGAAGCCGCCGTTTCCGGCGTGAGCCTTGTGGACAGCTTCAACACCCTGATGATCCAGATCATGAGCGCGCTGGCCACCGGCGGCGCGGTGGTCACCAGCCAGTACATCGGCCGCGGGGAGCCGAAGGACGCCAAGCGCGCTGCAGCGCAGATCTTGTTCATCCTGTCCAGCTTCAGCTGCCTTGTGGCGGCGGTGGTCATCGTGGGCCGCCACGCCATCCTGCGGGGCATCTTCGGCTCCATCGACGCGGACGTGATGCGCTACGCCGAGACCTACTTCCTGCTCTCGGCCCTGAGCTACCCCTTCATCGGCCTGTACAACGCCGGGGCCGCGCTGTTCCGCGCCCAGGGCAACAGCAAGGTGAGCATGATGTCCAGCCTTGTGATGAACGTGGTGAACATCGGCGGCAATGCGGTGCTGATCTACGGCTTCCGCATGGGGGTCATGGGCGCGGCACTGGCAAGCCTTGTGTCCCGCGCCATCGCCTGCTTTGCGGTGCTGTACCTGCTGCAGCGCCCCGCCTGCCCGCTGCGGGTGGATGGCTTGCAGGCGCTGGCCCCGCAGGGGCGGCTCATCCGGCAGATCTTACGGGTGGGCATCCCGGCCGGCATCGAGAACGGCATGTTCCAGATCGGCAAGCTGTCGGTGTCCAGCCTGACTTCCACCCTGGGCACCGCCGCCATCGCGGCCAATGCCGTGGCGAACACCACCACCACCTTTTTGAACATCCCGGCCAACGCCGTGGGCATGGCCGCCCTTACGGTCGTGGGCCAGTGCCTTGGCGCGGGCGAAAAGGACCAGGCCGTGTACTACTCCCGCCGCCTGATGCTGTTTGCCTACTGCGGTGCATGGTTCATGAACATCTCGGCCTTCCTGTTCGCCAACAAGTTCGCGCTGGGGCTGTTCAACCTCTCGCCGGAGGCCTACGCCATGGCGCTGGAAGTGATGGTGTGGTTCAACATCATCTCGCTGTTCATCTGGCCTTCCAGCTTTACCCTGCCCAACATCCTGCGCGCCGCCGGCGACGCCCGCTTCACCATGACCGTGAGCATCGTGTCCATGTGGGCCTTCCGGGTGGGCTTCTGCTACCTGTGCGTGCTGGCCTTCCACGGCGGGCTGCTCTCCATCTGGATGGGCATGTATCTGGACTGGGCCTTCCGCTCCCTGTGCTTCTTCGTCCGCTTCGTGCGCGGCAAGTGGCTGGAGCAGCATGTCATCTGAGCATCGTTGTTTTTCAAAGAGCCTGCCCTTGGGCAGGCTCTTTTTCTGCGCCTTGTGCAGGAAACCGGCCTTCTGGTTCGTATTACAGGCAGAAGCGGATTTCATCCCCCGGATTTTTACGCATTTCGCACAAATAATTCGCGTGAATTTTAACAATGTTGTCCTCTTTCGTTCTTGTTTTTGTCACACGCCGGGCGTATAATTTCTTATCGCTAAGAGTTTGCCCAACCGCAAAAAGGAGGCTTTTTCAATGAAACGCAATTGGTTTTCGCGCCATCCCATCGCTTTCATGGCGCTGTATTTACTGTTATATCTCTCTGCATTCAATTTTCTGAACACCCAGATCCACATGCCCCATGTGCTGGTGCACTGCCGCCTGGACGACCTGATCCCCTTCTGCAAATATGCCGTCATCCCCTACTTTGCATGGTTCCCGTGGATCCCCTTCACCCTGTTCTTCCTGCTGTGGAAGGCGCCCCGTGAAGACTTCTGGCGGCTGTGCCTGCCGCTGTTCGGCGGCATGACCCTGGCGCTGGCGTGCTACGTCATCCTGCCCACCGGGCTGAACCTGCGCCCGTACTATGTGCCGGGCAGCGACATCTTTGCCCGTGCGGTGCGCTTTTTGTACCGCACCGATACGCCCATCAACGTGTGCCCGTCCATCCACGTCTTCAACTCGGTGACGCTGCTGCTGGCCTACTACCGCAGCCGCCTCTTTGAGCGGCCCCGCCTGCGCTGGATGCGCCCGGCCGCTGCCGTGCTGTGCGGTTCCATCGTGTGCTCCACCGTGCTGCTCAAGCAGCACAGCTGCATCGACGTGGTGCTGGGCATCCTGCTGGCACTGGCGCTGGATGCCGCCTTCACGGCCGCTTCCGAGTACAGCGAACTGCTGCAGACCCGCCGCGTATGACCCTCTCCGTCAAGATCTTCGATTTTGCAAGCTCTCCCTTTGGGAGAGCTTTTTTGTTTCAAAACGCACAGCTGTTTTCCTTAACCGCCGTTTCGTGAAAAAGAGCTCCAGAAAAATCCACGGATTTTTCTGGAGCTCAAATCATCAAAAGCACTTCCGCTGAATATGGCCAGAGCGAACGCGGCGGCCATCAAAACAATCCCTCCGGCAGGCAGACATCCTCTTTTGGCACCTTTGCCCAGGAAAACTCCGGGATGAGGCTTTCCGGCGTGCGGGGCGCGGGCTCCGGCTGCAGGCCGTAGGCATAGGCCAGCTTGCCCACGATTTCCTCGGCGGTATACTTTGCCCGCAGGTTTTCCAGGCTCTGGTCGCCGTCGCGCTTCGACAGCCGCCGCCCGTCCGGGGCCAGCAGCAGCGGGCAGTGGGCAAAGGCTGGAGCCTGCAGGCCCAGCAGACGGTACAGGTACAGCTGCCGCGCCGTGGAGGACAGCAGGTCCGACCCGCGCACCACCTCGGTGACGCCCATGCGGGCGTCGTCCACCACCACCGCCAGCTGATAGGCAAACACACCATCGGCGCGGCGCAGGTAGAAGTCGCCGCAGTCCCGCAGCAGGTTCTCGGTGTGTTTGCCCATGCAGCCGTCCGTGAAGGTAATATCTTCATCCGGCACCATCAGGCGGTAGGCCGGGGCCTTCTTTTTGCGCTTTTCGGCAATTTCGGCAGGCGTCAGGCTCCGGCAGGTGCCCGGATAGATGACGTTGCCGTCCGAGGTGTGGGGCGCACTGGCCGCGTGCAGCTGGGCGCGGGAGCAAAAGCACGGGTACACAAGGCCCATGGCGTCCAGTTTCTGATATTGTTCCGTGTAGATCTCCGCGCACTCGCTCTGATAATAGGGGCCATGCGGGCCGCCGGTGCTGCCGCCTTCGTCCCAGCCAAGGCCCAGCCAGTCGAGGTCCTGCTCCAACAAATCGGCATAGATGCGCGGGCAGCGCTCGGCGTCGAGGTCCTCGATGCGCAGCACGATGCGCCCGCCCCGGCTTTTGGCGCTGAGCCACGCCAGCAGGCTGCAGGCCAGGTTGCCCAGGTGCAGCCGCCCGCTGGGGCTGGGCGCGAAGCGCCCGGTGACGGTTTCGTTTTTATTTGTCATGGGAAGGGTTTCGTTTTGCATGGTGATCCTTTCAGCCGCCGGACGATTTGAAATGCCCCCCGTTTCACTCTGGGCATCTTCAGCGGAAATGTTATTTTTATTTTGAGAATTTGAAAAATCTGCGGATTTTTCAAATTCTCTTTTTCACGGGTGGGGCCGTAACGGCAAACGGCATCTGCTGCCGCTGGCTCCCTGCGGGAGCATCCGCGTCAGCGGGGAGAACAGGCAGCCCGGCGGGAAGCCAACCCTCTCAGGCGCTTCGCGCCAGCTCTCCCGAAGGGAGAGGTGTCACCGAAGGTGACGGAGAGGGCGCTCTCGCTCCCCTGCGGGGAGCTGCCGCCGCAGCGGCTGAGGGGCCTTGAAATGGCGGAACACAAAAAAGCGTTAAGCGAAGCGGCTAGCTTTTTTGTATGGAGCCCATCCTCTTTGGGGTTGAAAGGGGCGAGCAGCCCCTTTCTCGTGGGTCCAGCGCGTCGAAATCGCTGGCACTTTTCTGGTTCTCTTTTGGTGTCAAAAGAG
>ENA-OZGS01000606-OZGS01000606.1-human-gut-metagenome-genome-assembly--contig:-NODE-606-length-10239-cov-5.599666_pt1 | contig 10239 bp, 4 predicted proteins | sample MGYA00245121_ERZ653667 | MGnify/ENA primary metagenome ERZ653667 (study PRJEB26926, sample SAMN06165248) | human gut metagenome | biome: ENVO:00009003; feature: ENVO:2100002; material: ENVO:00002003...
GCAGCGTCAGATGTGTATAAGAGACAGCAATTACGGTCAGCACAAGTATTGCAAGCACTCCCCAGCAAATTATATTTTTAATTATCCGCAGGGTTTTGCGAAGCTTTGATTCATGCCTTTTCTTTATTCTATTTTTTGATTTGGGGTGTTCGGTTGTTACAGATGTCACTTCAACCGCATTTTCAAAATCGTTATTTTTATCCATAAATTCCTCCACGGCAAGTTGCCGTTTCCAGTTCGTGAAGACAGTTTGTTAAATTCAAAACATATTTCGCCCGAATGTAACATTGCAATCGTTCGTACAAACACAAGCTATCCGTTAATTAACATATTTTATATAACGAAAATGCGTATATATTCGTCAAAACGGGCGGATTTTATTCTCTGCTACCGATTATAAATTATAATAAAAAAGGGCTGTAAAAACAACCCTTTTGTAAATTTAAAAATTTAAAATTTAAAGCGAGATGTAAACACCATCAAGCGTGTATCTTATTGTTGATGACGATTCATTCTTGATGTACCAATACACCTTTGAAACCGTAGGTCCGTCAGTAGCTGTCGGCTTGATTTCAAGGTTTGTCACAATAGGTGTGTCTATTGGATCTGTGCTTGCAGGTGTAACACTGATTTTCGTGGTTACGGAATAGGTATCTCCATATGCACCGCCCTTAATTGTGGTTGTGAGCGTTGCAGTACCCTTAGCCACAGGAGTAATTACACCGTTTTTATCGACTGTAAACACGCTGTCTGATGATGACGAATAGCTTATACTGTTACCTACATAATCTGTTCCTGCAACAAGGCCTGCGTTAAAGGTTGAACCAAGCGAAATATTTGCAATGCTGTAATAATTAATGAAATTGGCATTTTCTGTAATAGGCCATAATTCATATCGATGATTATTCAGTTTGTCCACATCGGACAAAATTTTAACATCATATGCAACCTTTGTTGAAAGTTCTTTACAGCTTGAAAGTGATATATACGGAGTTGCATTTGCACCTGTTGGATCATTGTTGGCATACACCTGTATAACAGTTGCACTTGTAGGAATATCACCGCACAAAACTCTGTTGCCCGTTCCTTTTACATATGTCATCACAACTGCGCCCTTCCAGCTTGGTGTACTTACACTACCTGTACCATATCGGATTCTGATTACAGTAGTTGAATCTTTCCATGATGAAACATTGTTTGTTTCACAATACATTCTGTACTTGTCAAGAGTAGTTTTCGTATATGTACTGTTACTACCGACAATATCATTATAAGACCTATATGTCTTGAGCGGTTTGTTGACGCCGACATAAAGTCCCGACGCAGATGCCGTACCGCTTGTTTTCAGACCTTTTATAAAAAGCGAAACATTCTGTTCGGCATTGCCCGAGTTAGAAATTTCGGTGCAAAAATATCTTCTCTCACCTGCCTGCAGAGAACCGCCGAAATCAGCAACTTCATTTTCACCGAAAGTAGAGCCGTCATTACTTGACTCAACGGTTTTGATGCTGATGTTCTTACCGTTGCTGATTTTGTACTGACCGCTCCACCTGAGAGAGTTACCCGATTCGGATTGAGGACGGCTGAACCATGAAAAAGTCGTGGTCACACCGCAAAGCAGACAAAGTACAAGTCCGAGTGCGATTACAATTGCAAATTTTGATTTCTTCATGGTTTCACCTCCGTAGAATTAATCTCTTTTTTGTTCGGTTACAGTATATGCTCCATTGCCACCGCCACTTACATAATATGCGTTCACACTATCTTTCAAAGTAATATCAACGGTCTTTTCGTTATCGTTACCGTTATTGAAGATAACTTTCGTAAAACTCTTATCGATGTCGATGTAGTAAACATCCTGTTCCATTGTACCATACTTTTCAAGAAATGTCATTTTAACACCTGGATATTTTGCATTTTTACTGCTACTATCATTCCAAGCGTAGCAATGAATTGTGCCATTCCACTTGTAACTATTTCTAAAATACAATCTTCTTGTATTGGCTTTTACAAACTTTGCATAATAATGAATCGAAGAATTTACTAAAATACTGAGTTCGGCATCACCTGCAACCTCATGTATGCAGTCGCTGTCGGAATACCAGCCGGCAAACTGATAACCTTCATTGCAAACAGCTGTTGCCTTAATGGTTGTCTGGTCGGAATATGTATTTGTTACGGCACTTGTGTGCACAACACCGCCAACGCTGACTTTACCGCCTGTAAAACCGTTTGTTTCCTTAGAGCCTGCTGAATTATAGCTTACGGCATCAAGAACAACTTCATAGCTGGCAAACGGGTAGGTTGTCCATTTGCCGAAAGCTTGATCAGTATCACCGGACGATGTTATTACATAGCAATTACAACCGGAATCCCTACTATCTATATCCTTTGTCTGTACAAGTTTATTATTCCATTTGTTTTGCGAGTCATAACTATTATCGCTTGTGTTCTTCATCTTTACAAAAATATAATTTTCACAAGAAATCCAATTATAATCGCTCTCATTTGTAATTTCAGCCTTGTAAACATTCCCCTCAACAAGAGTCATGTCAAACCAATGTGATGTACCACCTTGCCACATATATAAGGCAATACTTGATGTATTTGCACCATTGTTATATGTTTTCCATTCATTAGGAACTTGCAGATAAACATCACGCTTTTGTTCAACTTCAAATTTAGCATAAACAGTTGTATTAGCCTTGATAACCGTTGTCAAAGGATTGTTTTTGTAATCGCCTGTATACGGTTGTGTACAGCCAATGTCTGTGTACCAACCGCTAAACGAATAACCCGACTTTGGAGTAGCTGTCAGTGCAACACTCTCGCCCCACTTTGCAACAGTAGAAACTGTGCTTGCGGCTGTTATGTCTCCTGCCTGAACAGTACCGCATGCATTGCTGACTGCTCCGTTAAGTACGGCTGAGGCCTTTACCTCAAATTCTTTAAGCTTGAACCTTGCATGTAAAGTAAAGCTATCTTTGATGTTTTCACAAACATAAGTTGCCTTGTTGCTGACCGGAGTAACGCTTGAATCGTTATACCAACCGTCAAAGTCATAACCCTCGGCAGGGGTTGCAACAAATGTTGCACTTCCGTCATAATCCACCGAAACTGTAACTGCAGTTGACGGTCCAACTTCTTTAGGTGCGGTAAACTTTACCGTACCTACTGAATCACCGTCAACAACTGCGTTGACTGAAAATGACTGCGGCTTAAACAATGCGTAGTATTCGCAATCGGCATCGACATTTGTAAGAACAAGCTGTTGTTCCGATGCTACAGAGTTTGTACATTCCCTGTCGGAATACCAACCCATAAACTTATAATTTGGCTTTGTATTTGCAACAAGAGTTACGCTATCACCGTTGGTAACCACCGCAGTTGATGTTGCACCTTCCTGCGAATCGCCTGCCTTAACAGTACCTGCTGTATCGACAATATTTCCGCCGAACACAGCATTAGCGGTAACTTTGCGAGATGATACATCCGAAAACTTTGCATACAGAGTCAAATCCTTCTTTATTGCCGCAGTTTCCACTGTCTTATCTGTGTACTGACAATCATTAAGGATCTTGCTGTCTGCCTTTATACTGCATTGCGGATCGGTAAACCAACCCTTAAACTCATAGTTGGCATTTGCTTTAGCCGTGAGTGTGGCAAGCGTACCCCACTCAACAGTTGTCTCTATCTTTGCGGCAGGGGTATCAGCTCCAAGCTGAACCGTACCGCCTGCTCCGTCGATATTTCCCTCTGTTACTGAATAAACTTTGAGATTAAGATTGATAATCTTGAATTTTGCATACAGAGTATAGTCAGCCTTTATGCTGCTTACTTTGTACGGAGTCGTTTTACTGACAAGTGTCTGACAGTTTTCGTCCGAATACCAGCCGTCAAATTCATAACCCTCGCCTGCATTCGCAACAAAAGTTGCAGAACCGTTGTAGTTTACCTTGACGGTAACGCTTGTATTAGAAGCCGCGGATGACGGTGAAGAAAACTGTACTGTGCTGTTTTTCTTATCATTCGGATGATTTGCAACCGCTGTTACCGAGAACTGCTTAATCATAAATTTGGCATAATACAAATGATTTGCCTGAATATTCTTAATTGAAAGCGTAAGATCCTGACTTTCCAGTTTTGTGCAATTCTCGTCAGAATACCAACCCTTGAAGTCATAGCCCTCTTTTGGAGTGGCTGTGATTGATGTGTTTTGCCCCTCAAGGTACGAACCGACAGTGTATGCGCCCTCTTCGCCATCTAAAATCTTAACAGTACCACCTGTGCTGTTTGCAACAGCTCCGTCCGAAACAGCTTTTGCCTCAACTTTATACTGTCTTTGGAATTTCGCATAAAACTTATGCTCGGCTGATGTATCATTTGCCTGGTAAGCACCGTTGTTGAGGGTAACGGGAGCTTTAAATTCGGGGTCAGAGTACCAACCGATAAATCTGTATTTGTTACTGGTCGGTTTTGCATTAAGAGTGACGGTTGTACCCTTTGTAACCTTAACGCTTGTTGCGCCGTCCATACCGCCTGTTACGCTTACTGTGCCCATTACGGCATTATTATCCTTTTCATCCGTACATGTAGAATAAACAGAAACAATAGCCGGAGGTGCCCAGTAGCCTGTGTTTTGTGAAGTAATAACATAGTTCACCGAAAAATTTCTGTTCGGTGCGCTGATGGTGTAATCTTTGCCGTTGTAAGTAAATTTGAATGTAATCGAATGTGCTGCATTGCTGTTAGGATTGGGCAAATATGCAACCCAACCGCGGAGTGACGCATTGTCATTCGGTTCAAAAGTCATTGCTATCGGAGTTGAACTGTCCTTAACATACATATCAACCGCAAGATACTTTCCGTCAACCTGTGTCATCGGCAATGTATTTCTGTCTTCACTTGAGAGGAGAATTTTCTGAACCCCTCCCCATGTGCCGTAACCGTTATCTGACGAATCCTTATATCCGTAGGCTGTAAATGTCTGTGATTCGGCATCAACACCAGCTTGCAGAGTTGTTGTCCATTTTGCAACATAGCTGTTCTGCGGATTTGATGTTACTGTTGATTCACAGCTGTATAAGGTAACTGTTGCGTTAGGCTTATCTGTATAGTTTGAACCGAGTTTAATAAAATAATTACCGCTCGAATCCTTTGAAAGCTTTTGATACTCGTTTTTGCCTTCCTGGTTAATCCAGATTGCACGATTGTTTTTGGTAGCCCAACCCGCACCGAGAGATGGATCGCCCGTTGTTTTATCGTAAAAAGTCAATTCTCCTGCCTGGGGACTCTGAGTGATAAGCTTGAAGTTTTCAATTGTAACAGTCTGTCCGGCATACTTTGTTTTTCTGCTGTCATCCTGTAACCACACACGCATTGTAACCTTATGCGGTTTTGAATCTGCCCGAACGGTAAAAAGAGGACTTTCTGCTGTTAAGCCCGTGTATGAATCGAAAGATTTTACACTTTCCTGTTTTTTAGTATTCAGGCTTGTACCGGAAACAACCTCTGCCGTGCTGTTGCTCTTACCGCAGACAACCGTATTACTGCCGTCACAAACAAATGAAACACGAAGCTTTCCCTCGTCTGCATCAGCATCGTTAACCTTGATTGTGGGAACCTTATCAAAATAGAATGACGCCTTTGTTCCCTTTGCGGTAACATTGAAAGAAAAATCAATGTAGTTGACATTCTTATCGTTTACAGTAGCCTGTCTGTATACACCGGACGACTCGCCGTTTGCAGTTAAGGTCGGAAAATAAACATCTGTGCCGTTTGCGCTTGTTGCAGAGGCAAGGTGAACATCGCCTGCCTGACGAAAATATTTTGTAAGATCAATTGTATTTCCGTCATAGCCTTTACCGTAGCCAATGTTAGCGTTGGTAAACACATAGTTATCAATTGTACCGTTGTTCAAATCAAGCTTAATGGTTGAAATTGTTTCCACCCATGCAGAAACCGACACAATAGCGATTGCCAACACTTCAACAAGTGCCACAATGCTTAAAATCAAGCTTTTTCTCTTTTCTTTGCCCGACTTTTTGCCGATTGCAAGCTTTTCTTTAAAATAAGCCGCCAAAAGAGCAAATCTCTCTTTCATTGTGACACCTCCTTTTTATATTTTGCATTATTAATTATACGTTGCGGTATCATCGTTGTTTACTTCATAAGAAACATTGAACGATGTGGAGAATATATATTCATTCTTTGCCGGAATAAGCAGAGTGTGATTACCTTTCTCGTTCACAAACTTAAATCCGATAACTCGTGAGCCTCTTGGCGCACTGCAGTTATCAAGGGCACATCTTGAACCGCCAGAATTAAACTGCATCAAATGTTTTGTTTCTTTGCCATCATATTTATAAACTACATAAGGTTCATATTGTCCGCTTATAAGATAATTTCTGAGCCACTGTTTATTATCCGGAATGTTGAGATATACACTTGTATTTATTTTTGGATCTTCAGAAGATCCTCCTCCGCTTGTCGGAGTTGTGGTTGAAGGTGTTGTTGTTTCAACAGTTGAGCCGCTCGGACTATAATCCCAGTATCCGATACAAGGGGACAGTCTTTCAAAAGTACTGTCGGTTTTACCATAACCGTTACCTCTCTTAGCAGTATAAACAAGGCTGCGGTTACCGTTTACAATTCTGCTTTCCTGTAACGGATACAAACCAGGGGCTTTTATCCAACCTTTTGCCGTAGGGCTCAATTCGTTATTCACATTATCCTTGGTGTGCCATGAGTTATAGATTATATTATTCGTTGTACTGAATCTGAAAAAACTTATATCTGTTATTACATCTTTTGGTAACGCAGCTGTCCATGTATTATATCCGTCTACCGAACCAAGATATTTCATAACGACAGTTTTCTGAGTTGTATCAGTATCTTTATACTGCATGGTAACTATACAGTCATCTGTTTTAATCCACGGAGTATTTTCGCCCTTATCACCTATTGTTTTATCAATAAAGGTGATAGCCTCCATATCATTGTAGTTACTTTCGAGTTCAACATCAATGGTAACCGATGCGCCTGCATACTTATCATAAACAGACTGATCTTCATACGCACCCTCAAACCACGCTACCAATGTTACATCAAGAGGTTTCTGACCTAAAAGCGTGAACAAGCTTTCGCCTGAATAGAAATAGAAATCAGAAAATGTCTTGCATGATGAAAGCTTCGTAGCAGGAGAGCCGACCATATTTGTTGAGCTTACTGCATTATAATTTTTAGCATGCTCGTCAATAAGAGCACTTGGATCAATTACAGTAGGAGTTTTACTGCTGTCGGTAATAAACGCAAGTCTTAACGGACAAGGATCATAGACCTTCTGATCGACAGGAACGCCTTTATCGTCACGAATAATCTCGGTTGAGCCGTCAAACTTACCGAGAACAGTTTTACCGTCTGCCGAAACAATTGTTATATTATAACCTTTGACATAAACATTTGTCATATCTGAATCGGCATTAAGCTTAAAATCCTTATATACATATGTTTTATTCCTGTCGCCTGCAGTTCCTTCACGGAATTTCATGGCAGATGTTGAATCCTTAAAGTTGCCCTCTGACGGGAAGAACATATTCCTTCCGTCAACACTTGAAGCCTCTTCAAGCTTAAAGCCTTTAACAACAAGGTGGTTTGAAAGATCTTCCTGACCGTCATTGACACGGAGTGCCGCACTTGACTCAAGTGAAAACGCCTGAGAATTAATACTTGCCGTATCTTTTACGGTAAACCATGCCACCGTTGTCACAAGCACAAGAGTAAAAACAAGGAACAATGATACATATGAAATTGCGAGCTTTTTTCTGCCGAGAAGTCTGTTATCGGAAAGTGCAAAAAACGAGTTCTGCATTCTTTCTTTCAGTTTCATACTTCATTGCTCCTTTCCTGATTTTTATTTATTGTTGTACATCGCCCTTTGAGAGAACAAGGTTTGCTTTAAACTTTCCGTTTACAAGGGCAAGTCTTGCCTCTGCGTCTTCGCCGTCAACCCACATATTACAGGTTACCATTCCTGTATATATGCCGTTTTGAGTTGTGTCCTTTTCCAAAGACAAAGTCATAATTTTTTTCTTTTCACCAAGCTCATATGTGTAATCTCCGTTGGATGTAAAGCCGTTGCTGTTTGCAACAAAAACCTGGCTGAGTGGTGAACCGTCGCCAGCGGAAACGGACGTTTTAACCCATTTACCGTTTTTCACATAATAACCATGCGAATATGATTCGCCCTCACTCTTGTCTGTGTCTACAGAATACTTTGTTGTATCTGAGTTTACGTTAAGAAAAATGTTCGGAGCAGGAATCCACAAAAGCTTTGTTTCGTGAGTATTATAATTTGCAACCGAAAACCTTACCGCACCGGTTACGCAATCTCTTGAAATTCCCTTTGAGTCACCGCTTTCACCGAAATCACTCTTATTATCTGCATTTTCACCTGTAAGATTTTTTGCATTCGGACTGATTTTAGATTTACTGTCCAGATAAATATCGAACTTGGATTTTGAACGAACATACAGGTCAAAAGAAAGGTAGTGAACCGAACTGTCGGCATGATCCCAACCGTCAACATCAAGAATAGGAGAAGCAACTCCGTTTTCCTGTTTGAGGGGCGGCTTATAAAATGTGTATCCGTCGCTCGAAACCTCAGTCATCTTGATATCATCAATAAACGAATAATTTTCGCTGTTCAATTCAATCGTATTTTTGTACGCTGCGTCATTCGTCGGAGCCGGATCGCCGTGCTTAACAACAGCAATTTCAATACCGTCAGGCGCATGACACTCAATGTTGATGCCGTCGGCATCTGATGACTGCTTATTAGTGAACCACGCCTGAATGCCATAAAAGGCGGCAAGTGCAACAGTGAACAGAACTATTAAATTTTTAGCAATCATTCTGCCCGTTTTTCTGTTGGGCGCAGTAGAATTTTTCATTTTTGCCCCTTATTCTACACTATAGTAAACTGCAACAAATCCGTCCGCCTTCAATGTTTTGTTATGAACAACAGTTGTTTTTTTGCCTGTTGACTCACGAACAATGTTTTCAAAGTTCATTGCAAACGGTCTGTCAACTCCTGAGAATGTTATCACAAGCGGAAGCCTTCCGGCACTTTTCAGCTTTGAACACAAATCCGAAAAAGCAACTTCAAGGTCTGCCTGCTTTTTATAGATTTTGTAAACATCTGCACCGTTACGGGAATATCCTGCAAGCATAACACCCTTTTTGCTTCTGCAAATGCAAAGTGATCTTACAGACTTTTGAGCGTCCATAAGCTCGTCTGCAATTGAAAGCTTGCCGAATTTTGCAAGCTCTTCGGCATATTTAGAAACGACAGCAACACTGCCGAAGCCGTAGTCACGAACGAACAAATCGCCGACATCCTTAATCGACCTGACTTCTTCCTTTGCAAGGCTGATTTTTTCGCCTGCTTTCTTTTCGGCTTTGCGAATTTCAGCCTGAGCCTCTTTTTTAATCTCGGCAACCTTGGCTTTCATACGCTTCTCGCAAGCCTTTTCTGCCTGCTCAACCTTTTTGTCAACCGACTTATAAGCCTTTTTAAGCTCTGACGCATGAGCGGCGTCATTTGCGGCTGATGATTTAAGGTTGGCTTCCTTAATTTCAACAAGCTCATTCCTGTGAGCCTCTTCCTTATCGGCAAGTTCTTTAAGATGCTTTTGCTCTGTTTCATTTGCCTTTGCCGCAAAATCCGCATTCAGCTTTGCTACATAAGTGTTATGTTCAGCCTCTGCATCATTGAATTTATGGTTAAGCGATTCAACCTCTGCCGAATGAGCATCGTTCATCTGCTGTTTTTCTTCAGCAAAATCAGCATTCATTTTGTTGACTGTTTCCTTATGCTGAATGCGTTCGGTTTGGAGAGTATCAGTGAGCTTCTCATTTTTGTCAGACAAATCGGTAATCTTACGAGCGTCCTCTTCAATCTGCGCATGACATTTTTCAAGGTTTTCCGTAAGAGCCGTAATCTTTGCAAGCTGTTCGGCAACCTGAGTTTCAAGCTCTGCAATATGAGCTTTCTGCTCGGCGATAACAGTTTCCTGTTCTTTCACCTTTGTCTGCAGACGAGCATTCTCCTGCACAAGCACGAGAATTCTGTCATTTAATTCTACTATTTTTTTATTGAGTGTGTCAATAGTCTGATTGAGTTCATCAATCGTTTTATTCAACTCTTCAATCTGTCTCTTATACACATCTCCGAGCCCA
>ENA-OZGS01000609-OZGS01000609.1-human-gut-metagenome-genome-assembly--contig:-NODE-609-length-10213-cov-4.423213_pt1 | contig 10213 bp, 10 predicted proteins | sample MGYA00245121_ERZ653667 | MGnify/ENA primary metagenome ERZ653667 (study PRJEB26926, sample SAMN06165248) | human gut metagenome | biome: ENVO:00009003; feature: ENVO:2100002; material: ENVO:00002003...
AACGTCCGGCAGCACCGGGGCCAAGGCCTCGCCCCAGCCGAAGATCCCGCCCTGGACCGTAATTTTAACCACCAGGGTTTCCATGTTCTTGGAGTAGGGGCAGCGGTATTCCTTGCGCAGGTAATAATCATAGGGCGTATTCAGGCCCGCGTTGTCCCCAAGATAAACATGCTCCTTCCGCACCCGCAGCGGAAAAACCTCAATTTTTTCAATCTGCATTTCCATACGCTCCATTCTCGGGGGGTACCCAGCCGGAAGACTGCTTCCAATTTACGGCCACCATTCCGGCGACGACGGCCATGCAGCAGACGGTAAGTACCACGCTGGGGGCCACCGTCAGGATGGTAGACAGCACGACCATGACCACGCGCTGCCAGTTCTTGATAGGCATAAACATACAGCCGATCACACCGGCCGCAATGCCGACAATGCCAAACAGGGCCTGGGCGATTGCCCAGACGCACGCCAGGGCGCTCCCTTCCAGGATCAGCCCGGGGTTGAACAGGAACGCGTAGGGAATGATAAACGCCGGAAGGGACAGGCCCACAGCCAGCCAGCCCGTCTTCATTGGGGGCGATTTGGCCAGGCCTGCGGCGGCGTAAGCGGAGATTGCCACAGGCGGCGTAATGCCGGAAAACACGCCGAAGTAAAGAGCAAATAGATGGCTTGCCATCGCGTTGCAGTTCATTTTGATCAGGGCCGGGACCGCAATGGCCGCCACCATGATATAGCACGCGCTGGTGGGAAGTCCCATGCCCAGCACAATGGAAGCCAACATGACCATGGGCAGGATCAGGTAGAGATTGCCCTTGCCCAGATTGATGATGATGCTCGCAAACTTCACACCGATGCCGGTCTCGTTGGAAACGCCGATCACAATACCGGCCGCCGCACAGGTAACGGCGATCATCACCGCGGAGCGGCCGCCCTTGGCCAGGGTCTTCACCAGGCTCTTGACATCCACACGGCCCCGCTTCTCAATAAAGAGGATGATGACGATGGAAACAATGCCGTACAGGGCTGCCTTGTAGGCGGAGAATCCCGCGATCATTGTCACCAGAATGACGATCAGAGGCGCCGCCATGTAGCCCTGGCGCAGCAGCAGCGTTTTCCAGGATACAGCGTTTGCATCTGGCTCCACGCCCTTCAGTCCGATCCGGACCGCTTCAAAATGAACGCCAATGAAAACGGCAACAAAATAGAGAATGGCAGGAATTGCCGCTGCGGCGCACAGACTGATATAGGAAATGTCCACATACTCCGCCAGCAGGAAGGACGCCGCGCCCATAACCGGCGGAAGGATCTGGCCGCCGGTGGATGCGGAGGCCTCCACCGCACCAGCGAACTCCGGCCGATAGCCCGTCTTCTTCATAAGCGGAATGGTATATGCGCCGGTGGAGGTGACGTTGGCAGTAGAGCTGCCCGAGATCATGCCCATAAGGCCGCTGGCCACGACCGCCATCTTTGCCGGGCCACCCTTTGCCTTGCCCGTAAGGGCGAAGGACAGATCAATAAAGAACTGTCCCGCCCCGGAGTAATCCAGGAATTCTCCGAACAGCGTAAACATAAAGATGAACGTTGCGGAGGCCGCCACCGTGGAGCCGAAAATACCGTTCGTGGTCAGGCTCATCTGTTCCGCCATTCTGCGCACGGTGGTTCCGGTGTGGCGCAGCTTTCCGTGCAGGTACTTTCCGAAGAAGGCATAGGCCAGCGCGACCAGGCAGACAATGACCATGCCCCACCCGGCGACCCGCCTCGTGGCCTCCAGCACCGCAATGATCAGAAACACGGCTACAATATAATCAAGCGTTGTAATGGGGCTTACAAAGGGGATGCGCATAATGAGGCGGTCATACGCGATCTGGCTGACATAGATCATCGCCGCCAGCGTCAGTGCGAACCAGGCAAAATCAATGACGGAGATCTTTGAAAGGCGGCCCTTCTTGGACGTGGGGTAAATCAGGAACGCCATAGGAAGCAGGAACATCATGTGCGTCGTCCGCATTTTATACGCCTCAAGTATTCCCGTCGCCGAAACGCACAAATGGAAGCAGGTCGCCGCCAGACCCAGGAAGAACAGGATCTTCCCCGCCAGGTCTGCCAGCCCTTTTTGTTTCTCTACCGTATCTGCCATAGAATCCTCCATTTTTCTGACGCTCCCGGCGCGGCCGCCGGGAGCGTTCCGGATGTGGTTGGGTGATCAGTCGATGACGCCCGCTTCCCGATAGAAGCGTGCCGCGCCAGGATGTAGCTCCGGCTCAATGCCGGCAATACCGCTTTCCGGTCCGGTCATATAGTTCGCGAAGCCGGAATTGACATTGCTGAGGATCTCGATGCCCTCTTCGCTGTTCAGGAACTTGGTGATCTCATAAATCACGTTTTCGTCCGCGTCCGCGCTGGCGCAAACGGTGATCACCACACCGACGGTGCTCACGTCCTCAGTGACGCCCGAATAGGAATCCGCGGGAATGGTCTTCACGAGATAGCCCTTCTGGGACAGCGCGTCCACCGCGTCCGCATCCAGGTTCAGCAGCTTGATCGACTTGGAGGCCGCCACCTCGGAGATCGTTGCATAGGGAACGCCCGCCAGAACGGATACGGCGTTCAGCTGGCCGTCCGTAAACAGGGTGGAAGCGTCGCCGATGTTCAGGTACTCGACCTTTCCGCCCCAGGAAGCAATGTCATCATAGGTAACGCCGTAGAATTCGAAGATCTTGCGGACCAGCGATTCAATGCCGCTGCCCTGCTTGCCCACGGAGATCTGCAGGGGATATTTCTGCTCGACCACTTCCTTGAAGGTGTTCACCGGGCAGTCCGCGGGGACGGCCACGTGCAGAACAGACTCCATCACGGAGGCGACACCATAGAAGTTTGTGATCGGCTCCGTAAACATGCCGGTACCGGTCAGGGCTTCATGGATCGTGTCGGACTGGGAATGGGCAATGACGGTTTCCCCGGCGCTGAGCAGCGCCAGATTGGAGGTTGCCGCGCCGACCTTGACCGTGCAGGTGATGTCCGGCGCGAGGCTGTTGATGTACTCGCCGATCTGAATGCCCATGGCGTAGACAGAGCCGGTCTCCGCGCCGAAGGTCATCACAAGATCGTAATTCTCAGGCAGCGCGTTTTCCGAAGCTTCCGCAGTTTCTGCCGCGCTTTCGGTCGTGGCAGCCGCCTCTGTCGGTGCGGAAGCACTGGGCGTAGTGCTGCTGCCGCAGCCGGCAAAGGCTGTCGCGGCCATGCAGAGTGCGAGAATGGAAGCGATTAACTTTTTCATTTGTATCCTCCTTGTTAGTTGTGTTTATTGGTTTTTACATTCGTATTATAACATCTTCATTCATAATATGCAATAGTAATTTATCATTTTTACGATGCGGCTTATATTTTTGGATTAAACGTCAAAAACAAGTGGCTTTTTTTGTACGGATTGCATAGTGCCTGCGTATTGGGACAGACGTGCAAAAATCGCCTGCGGCTTTTGCGAGCCGCAGGCGATTTTCGCATGATTTGATTTGCATCACAGATAGCCGAGCTTGTTGGAAATCAGTGCGGCCGATTCGATGACGACCGCCGCTACCTCTTCTTCATGCTCCTCAAAGCTCTCGTTGTTGAATTTTCCGGAAACACTGAGACCGGCTACCACCGCCCCAGACCTGTTCCGGATCGCTGCCGCGATACAGGCGCTGCCCAGCGCATGCTCACTATACTCCGTGCTGTAGCCCGTACGCCTTATTTTATTGATCTGCTCCATCAGCACGTCCAGGGAGGTGATCGTATCATAGGTGTACGAGCGCATCCCCTTCTCCTGCATGACCGCCGCGATCTCCCCGTCGCCCATGGATGCCAGCAGGATCTTCCCGATCGCGGTACAATGCAGCGGATTGGTGTATCCGACCATGGTGTACATTCTGGGGGACATCCGGCTGTCCACATGGGCAAGATAGTACATTTCGCCGTTTTCAAGCACCGCAAGGTTCGCCCCCACCGCATACCTCTGCTCCAGACGGAACAGCTCCGGGAGCGCCTGCTTTCTGAGCTCGCTGTGGTTCAGGGCCACGCTGGACAGGGTGATGATCTTCTTTCCAAGCTGGTAATATCCGGAATCCCCATCCTTTTCCAGGTATCCGTAGGCAACCATGGTATTGATCAATCTTGAAACATTGCTCTGCGTCATCTCTACGCGTCTGGTAATATCGATCACCCGAAGCGCAGGCGTTTCCGGCGTAAAACAGTTTAAAATATCAAAAGCCTTTGCCAGGCTGAGTGTCAATCCGCTGCCTTCCTTTGCCACCGTTCTTCTCCTTTACAGTTCAATTTTGAGCTTCACCACTGCTCTTACGCACTTTTCGGCAACGCCGTCCGGCATGGAGGGCAGGTGGCCGTCCTGGGGGAAATAGACGGCAAAGGACTTTTCCGCCAGATGCAGCTCACTTCCGTTCCCATGGAACGCAAAAAATTCAATATCTTTGACGGGATTGTATTCCGTTTCCGTTTTCAGCGTTTTTCTGGGCGCGTACCACTGATTTTCGCTTCCGCTCAGCATGCACTGGATGTCCAGATACCGGTCGTGGGCCTCGTAGCGCGGGTGGTCCTTGGCCTTCGGCGCATACTCGGAGAGCAGAACATACAGATTCTCCCCGTCGATCTCATACCGCCCGGGAGCCTTCGGCTCCGAAAGGCATTCGTTCAGAAACCGAAACGCCGCCTCCATACGCGGATGCAGACCGTAATACTGCCCGCAGTTTTCCAATGTGTCAACAATCATTTGAAATACCTCCTTGAAGTCAATATCCCCCTGCTTATTAAACCACACATTTCTGAAAATATCAACCCTTTATTCGCATTGTGAATATATTATTTATATAATAAATAATTCGTTCCGATTTTTCGGGTGACATTTCAGCGCAGCAATGTGCAAGCGCCGCAGTAAACGTAAGCGCAGCTGCAGCCAGCCGTGCAGAAAAGCAAAGTGATTTCCATTCTCCCCCACCTTTCCCTCAAAATAACTGTCATTTCTCCCACATTTCCGGTGATACTATGACTGCGGACGAAAACCGCGAAAAGATACGGAAAGAAGGAGAAACATTATGAAGAACAGCAATCAGATCAACGTTCCCCAGGCCCGCGAAGCGATGGACAAGTTCAAAATGGCCGCTGCTCAGGACGTTGATGGTCCGGTTACCTATTGAACCGCAATAGACCTCTCTCAAATAATTAAATCAACAGACGGTTTTCCAAAGTCTATTGCGGCACTATTACTACATCTGTATAAGCAAATAGGTGTTGACTTACAATACAAGGGGCTGTCTCAAAACGATTTGTCAAAATCGTTCGAGGCAGCCCCTCGTTTGGCACAGGCCAAGGAAAAAGCGACCAATTATACCCAAAAAACAGTACACAAGACCAGAGGGGCAAAGTTTGCCTCTCAAAAAGTGTACTGTTTTTCTTTTTATGCGCTATGCCGCCCCCGGAACAAGCAGGTGGTTTCCCAACCGGCCTGTTTGTATTTTATGGTGCAGTTTCAGTATGTTAAAAGCCATACTTACAAGACACCATTCCACCATAACGTTGGCGCTGCCTCTGGTCAGGAAGCGGCGGAAGTTCATGTCTTCCTTGACCATGGCGAATACGCCCTCCGCCTGGATGGAGCGGTTGATCCGGAGTAGAATTCCTTCATCTGTGGAAATCTTTTTCTCCATCGCCTCGCGCTGTTGGATGAAGTATTTGGAAACATTCAGCCGCTTCGTGCGGTCTTCCAGTGGCGTTTTGTCCGTCTTCTTTTGACGGATACACTTTTCTTTGACCGGGCAATTTTTGCAGTCCGCACATTCGTAGACGGTGACTTCCTGGACATATCCCGTATCGGATTTCCGCTTTTTTACCCCTACTGCCTGCAATTTTTTACCCTGGGCGCAGGTGTATTCATCTTTTTCCGCGTCATAGGCCATATTTTCTCTGCGGCTAATGTCATTTTTATACTTTCGTTTCTTTTTCTGCTCATGGTCAGATGGTTTTACAAACAGAGAAAGCTGCTCACTTCCATCCACATAGTTGTAGTTTTCCTCACTTTCATACCCGGAATCTACAACTACCCGCTGTACCGGGTGCACATTGCACAACTTTTTTAGGAACGGAATAAACGTTTTGGTATCCGTTCTGTCCGCAGAGATGTAATTGCCGATGATATATTCACTGACAGTTGCCACATTTACGTTGTATCCGGGTTTTAGCTGTCCATTTTTCATGTGGTCTTCTTTCATCCGCATAAAGGTTGCGTCCGGGTCGGTTTTGCTGTAGCTGTTCCGTTCACCGCAGATGTGGATATCCAGGTTGTAACATTTCAGCTTTTCAAGCCACTCATTTATGGTTTCAATGGCCTTTTGCAGCCCGGACTTATGGTGCCCTTTTCCTTTGACAAATGTGGTGTTTGTCTCTGTTTTCCTTGCATACAGGCACTTTCTGAGCTTCTTTAGTCTCTGAACGGTAATGATATATGGCGCAACGATTCCGGTCACGGAGGCCTCCAGCAGCTTCGGCAGTTCTTCCGCGATGTTTTCGCCAAGCTTCGCCTGACGTTTTGTGACAGCAGTTTTCCACACAAAAGAATACCGATTTGCGTTGGCTTCTATTTTGGTGCCGTCAATGAATACGGCAGATTCCTCAAAAGAGATCTCTCCCCACTGGACCAGTAGCTTGACCATTTGATTCAGCAGATCCTCCACCGCGTAAGGAAGATGCTCCTTGCGAAACCGCGCGATGGTATTATGATCCGGCGGACGATGCCCTTCCAGCAGATACATGAAATTCACATTCTCACGGCAGCCACGTTCCATTTCTCGTGTCGCGAACATTCCGCGGAGGCAGCCGTAAAGAACGATCTTGAAAAGCAGACGCGGTGAATACTCGTTTCTCCCTAGCCGGGAGTAGGTCGCTGTCAATCTTCTATAATCCAACTCCTCCGTGACAGCGTTGAGCAATCTCACTGATTCGTCTGACGGGATAATGATTTCTAAATTCATGGGCAAGCAGACTTGATATTCAGTCCCGTTTGCTGTATACTCTACTTGCGTTTTGTTTTCTTTCACACCTAAATAATACGCCAAAACCCGGCTCTACACAAGAGCCGGGCCTTTGCTTTTTTTGGGGGGGCCGCCTTTTAGTGAGACAGCCCCTTTGCTCGATTACTACACATTAAGAATGTTATGTGGTGTACCACATAATGTCTGCAATGAGGAAGGAAAGATTAACGGCCTGCCCCTGAACCGGGCCATCCGGGATGCGAATACCGGAGATATTGCGGATATTATCGCCGGTACTTTCTTCATCTGCGATTGCAGCGGAGAATCCTTCGGCAGCCTTTCCTCGGAGCAGCAGAAGCGGTATCTGGAAAAATACCGTCTCCCGGAACGGTTCTTCCGTTCAAGAGACGGCATTGAATCTGTGCCTTATAAGCCTCAAAATCGGGAGCGATGAATCCTACGGAGGAGCGGAGGTGATGCCCATTTGAACACAAAATCCACATCGTCCTGTAGCTGCGGCAAGCCCAGGACTACCCCTATTTCCCCGGAGGAAAAACGATGGCTGAAAGAAAAACTGTACCAGTCCCGTTACGATGAATGTATGCAGACCCGACGGGAGGCATGGCTGTTTCTTCGGCCCGGTCATAAGAAGAGCTATTGATAGGAGGTTTGTCTTTTATAGAGCAAGCATCGCAGCTTTTTCAAAGCTCATATTACGGTGATTACCGCCATAATGATTCCCGGAGATTGCTTCCAGTCCATGATCCCGATATTTCGCCACCAGTTGGCTCACATAGGCTGCATGGAAGCCCGTTGCCTGCGAAACCTCACTGAGTTCCATACCCTCTGCTCGCAGTTCAAGTGCTTTCAATCTTGCATCCGCACGTTTGTCCTTTGTCTCTCTGCGTGCTGCCTTTATTGCGGCCATTTCCTCATTGCTGAATTTATAGTTCGATGCCATTATTCATCACCCAGATACAGTATAGCATATCGGGTAAGACAGTTAAAGTGTTTTACTAGATTTTAGTATCAGATAGACCCTAAGAAGATATAAAACTTCCTCGTGGTAAATATTGCACAATCCGCTGCCCCAATTTACCTGGACTTCTGGCTCATCAAGTACTTACCCATACGTTTCACCTCCGATATAAAATCATTCTTGCCATAGTTATACTGTATTCGACAGCACACCTCCAGTAATACTTTCAAACAGAAAAAGCCCCCGGTTCTGTAGTCACACAGAGCCAGGGGGTAGAGGATTAAAATGCAATATCCTTGATATAAACAAAAAATCCGAACCCAATCCCCACAGGGAAGAAGTTCGGATTTCTCATGTTTGGTGGGGGAAGGTGGATTCGAACCACCGAAGCTATAAGCAGCAGATTTACAGTCTGTCCCCTTTGGCCACTCGGGAATTCCCCCATATTCACTTTGCCTTTTGTGTGGAGCCGGTAGACGGACTCGAACCCCCGACCTGCTGATTACAAATCAGCTGCTCTACCAACTGAGCTATACCGGCAGGTGTTCCGCTCACGTAAGGCTTTTGTATTATATCATGAATCCGGAAAATGTCAAGAGGGCATTTTTACAGATTGTCCACTGCTTGATTCCATTTCATTGTTCTTCTATTTTTAGTAATTTTGTAAAAATAGGAGGCGCCCTTATGGAACTGGACTACGCACAAATCGGCAAGCGCATTGCCGCCCGCCGAAAAGAGCTAGGGCTCAAGCAAACCGAAGTTTGTGACAAGGCTGGCATTCATGACAAATATCTATCCTGTATTGAGCGGGCCACCTCCATTCCCTCCCTGGAGGTCGTCATACGTCTAGCTCAAGGCTTGGATACCACCCCGGACTTCTTTCTGGTAGGCAGCGCTCGCCACGAAAGCAACGCCTGGCAAGGCACCGCAGAGCTGCTGCGCAATATGAGTCCCCGGAAGCTGGAGCTTGCCATGATTCGAAGCCGTGTGCGGTCTGGAATGGCGAATGCCAAAGCCAAAGGGAAGCAGATTGGAAGGCCGCAAGTAACCGCCCGGGATTTGCCCGCCACATTTTTGAGGCATTACCCGGCATACCAAAAGGGGCAGTTGAATGTTTCAGAATTGGCTAGGGTTTGTGGGGTGAGCAGGACAACGGTTTACAAGTATATCGGGCTGTTGGAGAAATGAAAAGGCAGGGAGCCAAATGCGGTTCCCTGCTTCTATCTATGAAGGTCAATTCTTCATTTATTTTCTATTACCACCATATTCTTCATTGCAAATAAAGACGATTCTCGCTTTTCTTCAGGTGCTGTCAACTACAAGCATCAGCTTCATTTCCTCTGGAAAGGCACTGCCTTCCATGACGGAGTTTTTCGCAATCTGTGATTATTTTGGCATTACGCCTATAGAGTTTTTCGATACCCAAAGGACCAACCCAAATCTATCCAGAGAGGTTTCGACACTGATTGAGCAATTGAACGAAGCTGACCTTGCTTTAATACTGGCAAATGTGAAAAGGCTTTTGCAAAAATAGGCTTGCATTCATGCCTGTTTTTATCCACAGAATGTCACCACCTTGAAAACTTTTCCACATAAAAAAATCCACAGCCCCTCCCCACTTTGCGGGAAAGCGCTGTGGATTTTTTCATTCAATACTGCGCCGCCTCGGCGCTCTTGAGCTGCAATTGCAGCCTGTCCGCAATCAGGGCGATAAACTCACTGTTCGTGGGCTTGCCCTTGGTGTTGCTCACCGTGTAGCCAAAGAAGCTTTGCAGGGTGTCGAGATCGCCCCGGTCCCAGGCTACCTCGATAGCGTGGCGAATGGCCCGCTCTACCCGGCTTGGGGTGGTCTGGAAGGTTTTGGCCACCTGGGGGTAGAGAACCTTGGTGATGGCGTTGATAACGTCCATATCGTCCACCGCCAGGATGATGGCCTCCCGCAAATACTGGTAGCCCTTGATATGGGCGGGGACGCCGATCTCGTGAATGATGTTCGTGACCATGCTCTCAATGCCGGTCCGGTCCATCCGGCGGGGCGCGGGATACCGGGGGCTCTCCCCTCCCCGGATCTCCTCCATGCGCTCCACAAGGATATTCATATCGCAGGGCTTGAGCATGAGGTATCGAACCCCCAGACTGGCAACCGCTGCGGAAACATAATCCGTCACAACTGTCTCTTATACACATCTCCGAGCCCACGAGACCGGAGCCTATCTCG
>ENA-OZGS01000626-OZGS01000626.1-human-gut-metagenome-genome-assembly--contig:-NODE-626-length-10017-cov-17.050391_pt1 | contig 10017 bp, 8 predicted proteins | sample MGYA00245121_ERZ653667 | MGnify/ENA primary metagenome ERZ653667 (study PRJEB26926, sample SAMN06165248) | human gut metagenome | biome: ENVO:00009003; feature: ENVO:2100002; material: ENVO:00002003...
GGTGAATTGAAGCGTATACTATTTGTGCCGACAGGAGCACTTCTTTCGCCTGTCAGCTTCAATGAGGGAGAGTCAGTACCGGGAATTGCACATGGTGTGGTGCTTGAAGCTGCAATTTGAAGCTGATGGCTTCACATATATAATAGTGTTAACGTGCCGTTTTTGGGGGAGGGGCTGCACGTTCAAAAAATAGAAGAAAGGCGTAAGGATATAATGGATTATGTAAAAGCATTTGTGGTGGGTGGTATAATCTGCGCCATCGTACAGATTTTAATGGAAAAAACAAAGCTCATGCCGGGCAGAATTATGGTAATGCTCGTGTGCACGGGAGCGCTTCTTGGCGCCGTCGGCATATATGGGCCATTTTCAAAGTGGGCAGGCGCCGGTGCCAACGTACCGCTTTTGGGCTTTGGCAATGTACTGTGGAAGGGTGTGAAGGAGGCAGTGGACAGCGAGGGTTTTATTGGCTTGTTTAAGGGCGGCTTTAAGGCTTGTGCGGTCGGAGTGTCGGCAGCACTAATCTTTTCGTATATCGCGGCACTCATCACGAAACCTAAGTTAAAAAGCTGATTAATTTCAGAATAATGCATAATTAACAGTAAATTGCCCATACTATCTCCAAAACGAAAAGGAGACTGATACAATGAAGAAAATGAAATATTTATTGGCACTTTGCCTGATACTCGCTGCTGCAAGCGCTTTTGCAGCCTGTGGAAATAATAGTAATGTGGCAGACACTTCAATGGTTGAAAATACACAAAGAGGTGGCTCTGTCGCCGACGATGCCGGTAAAGCCGGAAAGGATATCATAGATGGCGCCGGAAATGCCGGCAAGGATGTGATAGACGGTGCAGGCGATGCCGGAAAAGATGTGATAGACGGCGCAGGCGATGCCGGTAAGGATGTAATAGACGGCGCAGGTGATGCCGGCAAGGATGTAATAGACGGCGCAAAGGATGCCGTAGATGATGCCGGAAATGCCATAAAAAAGAGTGTTGATGGTGGAAACAACAACTAACAGCTATTTATAAAAAGAAAACAGTCACTATATATGCTTCAATGACTGCAAAAACAAAAGCACCGACAACATCGCTGATAAAATGCACACCTGATATCACACGGACACAGGCAATGATAGCTGCAAGGACTGCAAGCAAAATGCCGGTGAACCATAAAGGCGAGGCAGCAGGTGAGCATATTAAAACGGTAAATGCAATTATAAATGCAGAAAAAACATGCCTGCTTGGAAAAGACCTGCCGTGGGTATCCTTTGTAATGACAGGCGGCATATCAAATTTTTCGTATGGGCGTGGTCTGTTTACGATATATCTGAAAACCGATACTGCAATAAAGCCGACAAGCGGAGCAATGATTGAGAGTGCAAGCATATGACCGGCTGTAAAGCACAGATACAGTACGTATACAGGGTATGTGATAAAAACTAAATAGGTGCATATTTTATTGATTAATTCAAGCTTTCGGGCTGCCCTGTTATTTTCACGGAATGGGGCAGTCATTTTTATGTATGTATTTTTTTTCATGATTATTTTCCATCGTTTATTTAAGAAATATTGTATTGTAACTGTCTGGAGTGGTGTCAACTGCCCTTGCGGTACTGCAGAGGTGTCATGCCATAGTGCTTTTTGAAGGCTCTGTTAAAATATGACAGGCTTTCAAACCCCACTTCACCGGAAATAGAAAGCACCGAGCTGTCTGAGCTTTGTAAAAGTCTCGCAGCCATGGTAAGGCGGTAGTCATTTAAATAGTCAACAAACGATGTGCCCATGGTTTCTTTAAAATATCTCATAAAATGAGACTCGGAAAACCCGGCTACATCAGCGATATCGGCAATGGAGATTTTGTCGGCATAATTATTTTCCACATATTTGAGCACAACCTTCATCTTATCAAGAGTCTTTTTGCTTTTTATTGGCTTTGTCAGATTACGGCAGCGGTTATCAAGCACAAAAAAGAATTCGTAGAGCTTGCTCTTTATATAAAGCTGATAGCCCTGCGGCATCGTCTTGCAAATCTCATCGCATGCATCTATTGGAGCCACGACATCATCGTAGTATGGATATACCGGGGTAAAAACCGTCGGAACTGTGAATCTGCCGGCTAAGAGAGGTGTAAGAAAATCCTCCTTGGTGTAATCGTACTTTCCGGGAAGCAGCATCGACAGGGAAAATATGATATTTTCGTACTCCATCGATTCATCCATATATTGGTCTATAGAGTGAAGCTGTCCCGGCAGTATCAGCACCAGGCTTGGCGCTGTGACATGGTACTCCTTAAAATCAACAGATATATGACCGCAGCCCTTCTTTATATAGATAAGCTCCATGTCGTCGTGCCAGTGCAGCGGAACTCCGGAAAAATCAAGAGGAATAGAGCACAGGTAGGTATTGTATGGGAACGTAAGCTCCACATGTGTTTTGTCTTCGTGATAATTTTCATATTCTAATATATTCATGATGATATTTTAGCATATTATTTATTGAAAAGCCACTAAAAATACCGAAAAATGATAGGATTGTGCAAGTTTTCGACTGTATATTGCAAGAATTGTGCAGTGTAATGGATTATACTTGATTCATCAAATGACACAAAGAAGTTAAGCACGCTAAATGAAAATTAGTTAATTTGACACATTGGCGTGTATACATGATAACAGATTTGGGAGGAAATCAAAATGGCAATCATGCAGGAAATCGAAACAAAGCTTCAGAAGGGAATCAGCGTTAGTACAGACGAGGAAGTATACTACGCATTACTTGAGCTTGTAAAAGACAAGGCAGAGAAAAAGGTTTCAAACAAAGGAAAGAAAAAGCTCTACTACATCTCAGCAGAGTTCCTTATCGGAAAGCTTTTGTCAAACAACCTTATCAACTTAGGTATCTACGATGAAGTTAAAGAGACTCTTGAGAAAAACGGAAAGTCACTTGCTGAAATCGAGGAAATCGAGCTTGAGCCTTCACTTGGAAATGGAGGACTTGGACGTCTTGCAGCATGCTTCATAGATTCAATCGCAACACTCGGACTCAACGGAGACGGTGTAGGCCTCAACTACCACTACGGATTATTCAAGCAGGTATTTGAGAACAATCTCCAGAAGGAGACTCCAAACCCATGGATTACAAAGGAGAGCTGGCTTACAAAGACAGATATCACATATCCTGTAAGCTTTGGCGGATTCACAGTACAGTCAAGACTTTACGATATCGACGTAGTTGGATATAACAACCGTACAACAAAGCTTCACTTATTCGACATCGAGTCAGTTGATGAGTCAATCGTAGGCGACACAATTGATTTCGACAAGGATGATATCAAGAAGAACCTTACATTATTCTTATATCCTGATGATTCAGATGATAAGGGACGTCTCCTTCGTGTATACCAGCAGTATTTCATGGTATCAAACGCAGCAAGACTTATCCTTGCAGAGGCAGAAGCAAAGGGCTCTAATTTACATGACCTTGCTGATTATGCAGCAGTTCAGATTAACGATACACATCCATCAATGGTTATTCCAGAGCTTATCCGTCTCCTTCAGGAGAAGGGCATCCTGATGGATGAGGCTATTGAGATTGTATCAAAGGTTTGTGCATACACTAACCACACAATCCTTGCAGAGGCTCTTGAAAAATGGCCAATCAGCTTCTTGGAGAAGGCTGTTCCACAGCTTATGCCAATCATCCGTGAGCTTGACAACAAGGTTCGCGCAAAGGTAGCTGACGAGAGCACATACATCATCAATGACGGTCTTGTACACATGGCACACATGGATATTCATTTCGGATATTCTGTAAACGGTGTTGCATACCTCCACACAGAGATTTTAAAGAATACAGAGCTCAATAACTTCTACAAGTTATATCCTGAGAAGTTCAACAACAAGACAAACGGTATCACATTCCGTCGTTGGTTAATGTCTTGTAACCCAGAGCTTTCAGCATACATCACAGAGCTTATCGGTGAAGGCTGGAAGAAGGATGCAAACGAGTTAGAGAAGCTTGGCAATTTCATCAATGATGACACTGTTCTCACAAAGCTTGTTGACATCAAGAACGCAAAGAAGACAGAGCTTGCTTCTTACTTAAAGAAGACTCAGAATCTCGACGTACCTGACAATTCAATCTTTGATATCCAGGTTAAGAGACTTCACGAGTACAAGAGACAGCAGCTCAACGTGCTTTACATCATCCGTAAGTACTTTGAGATCAAGGCAGGCAAGAAGCCATCTACACCAATCACGTGCTTCTTCGGTGCAAAGGCAGCTCCTGCATATATCATTGCAAAGGATATCATCCATGCAATTCTCTGCTTACAGCAGATTATCAACAATGATCCTGAGGTAAGTCCATACCTTAAGGTATTCATGGTTGAGAACTACAATGTAACATTAGCTGAGAAATTATTCCCGGCTGCAAATATTTCAGAGCAGATTTCTCTTGCTTCTAAGGAGGCATCAGGAACAGGAAACATGAAGTTCATGCTTAACGGTGCTATTACACTTGGAACAAGTGACGGAGCAAACGTAGAGATAGCTGAGCTTGTCGGCGATGAGAACATCTATGTATTCGGTGAGGATTCACAGACTGTTATCGACAGATATGAGAGAGGCGACTACTGCTCTAAGGATTACTATGACAAGGATGCAGACTTAAAGAAGGCTGTTGACTTCCTTGTAAGTGATGAGATGATGAAGGCTGGTTCTAAGGAGAACTTAGAGAGACTTTACAACGAGCTCCTCAACAAAGACTGGTTCATGACATTCCCTGACTTTGAGGATTACTGCAAGACAAAAGAGAAGGCTTACGCTGATTATGAGGATAAGAAGGCTTGGGCTAAGAAGATGCTTGTCAACATCAGCAAGGCTGGTTTCTTCTCTTCTGACAGAACAATCAAGCAGTACAATGATGAAATCTGGCATTTAGAGGCTTAGAATTTTTCTTCCTCCTTTAAATACAAATTGGGCTTAAGAACTCCTGCGGGTGCATACCGCGGGGGTTCTTTTTTTGCTAGAGTACGGGACGTAAGCGCAGGGGACGGCGGGCCCCTGGCAGAAATGTAAGGGCGGGATTTACAAGTTTGGCAAATACATATATAATAAGGGGAAGAATATACACATGGAGAACTATTATGATAAAGAATAAATTTATGGCACTCACGCTTACCGTAGTGCTCACAGCAGGCATGCTTACCGGCTGTGGCTCCGACGACAAGGCAAAGGACAAGGATGCGTACAGACAGTATGGCATCAACTGTATAGAGAACGGCAGCTATGATGATGCGGTCGATGCTTTTCAGAAGGCACTGGACCAGTCGGTGGGCTCAGTGGGCGCAGAGGAGCTTGACATATGTTATTATAAGGCAAAGGCACAGTATTTAAGCGGTGACGTGGATGGAGCAATTGATACATATACGGCTATTATCGACTATAATAAGGATTCTGATGCATACTATCTGAGAGGCTGTATATATTTTGCCAAGAATGATACAGACAAGGGCTTGAAGGATTTTAAGACGGCGCTCAGTGAGAATGATGATAATTATGAGCTCTATCTTGGCGTTTATGAGACCCTGTCAAAGTATGGCATGAATGACCAGGGAAAGGAATACCTGGATAATGCCTTAAAGCTTAAGGCAAAAACTGCTGATGACTATATGCAGAGAGGCCGTATATACACCATGCTTGGAGATTATGATTCAGCAATAAAGAGTCTGCAAAAGGCTATTGATGAGAAGCTTGTCAAGGCAAACTACTATATGGGTGAGGTATATCAGAAGAAGGGCGACAATGACAGCTCGCAGAAGTATTTTAAGAAATACCTAGACAGCGGTGAGGCAGATTCGTATGATCTGATGAATATGGGACAGGCGCAGATGGACAATGGTAACTATGACACTGCGATTACTTATTTTCAGAACGCACTTGAACTTGAAAGTGTGCCGAACAAGCAGCAGATAACAAAGGCTATGATTATAGCATATGAGTATTCTGGCGATTTTGCCACAGCAAAGAGCAAAATGGAGGAATACATGAAGGATTATCCTGATGATGAGGATGCAGCAAGAGAATATCAGTTTTTGGAGACTAGATAGATTATGGCAGATACTATTAAGATAGAGGATATTGAGGAGAGAGTGGTGCTCGTCGGAGTGAGCGAGCAGGACGGTGATGATGCGGATGATTCACTTTCAGAGCTTGCGGAGCTGGTAAAGACAGCAGGTGCGACAGTTGTAGGCACACTTATCCAAAGAAGAGAAAAAATTCATCCGGGCACGTATGTCGGCACCGGCAAGGTGGCAGAGATTGCAGAGCTTGTGGAGAGTACAGGGGCAACAGGCATTGTGTGCGATGATGAGCTGAGTCCGGCACAGCAGAAGAATCTGGAGACGTACCTTGACACAAAGGTTATGGACAGGACACTTGTTATTCTTGATATTTTTGCATCAAGGGCCACAACAAGTGAGGGTAAGATACAGGTTGAGCTTGCTCAGCTCAAGTACAGATTAAGCCGTTTGTCGGGACTGGGAAAGTCCATGTCAAGGCTTGGCGGTGGAATAGGAACAAGAGGTCCCGGAGAGAAAAAGCTTGAGGTGGACCGCCGTCTCATAAATGACAGGATAGCACAGCTTCGGAGAGAGCTGAAAGAGGTTCAGAAGCACAGAGATATCACAAGGGCAAAGCGTGAAAAAAATAAAGTACCGGTTGTTGCGATAGTAGGATATACTAACGCAGGTAAATCCACGCTGTTAAATCACCTGACAGAGGCAGATGTGCTTGAGGAGGATAAGCTCTTTGCAACGCTTGATCCTACAACGCGTATTCTTGCGCTTGATGGCAAGCAGCAGGTGCTTTTAACTGATACGGTCGGGTTTATCAGAAAGCTGCCGCATCATCTGATAGAGGCCTTCAAGAGCACCCTTGAGGAGGCAAAGTATGCTGACATCATTTTCCATGTGGTGGACGCATCAAATATGCAGCGGGAAAAGCAGATGTTCATAACTTACCAGACATTGGATGATCTTGGTGTAAAAGACAAGAAATTTGTCACACTTTTTAATAAGCAGGATGCCCGCACAGACAACGAACCGCTGCATGATTTCAGGGCAGATTATACTCTTAACATTTCAGCGGCAAAGGATCTGGGATTAGATGAAGTAAAATCTCTTTTAGAGGAGATATTAAGAGAGAACAAGGTATATATTGAGAGAATTATCCCATATGATAAGGCTGGCGTGATACAGCTCATCAGAAAACAGGGTGAGCTTGTGTCGGAGGAATATGTGGCTGATGGGATACAGATAAAGGCATATGTGCCGATGGAGGTGTACGGCAGGCTCGATTAGGGTGCTGCTTCGCTATATCATTATAATAAGCGAGGAATTTAAAATGTCGAAAACGCGTTCAATCCGCTGGGACAAGCTGGACAACACAGCAAATCTGTTCCCTAGTATAGCGGGGGAGAGCATGACAAATGTATATAGGATCTCAGTCACCTTAACTGATGAGATTGACAGTGAAAAGCTGCAGGAGGCACTGGATATAGTGCTTCCGAAGTTTGGTCTGTTTAACGTGAGACTCAGGATGGGAGTATTCTGGAACTATTTTGAGGAAAATGGCAAAAAGGCACCAAAGGTGCATGAGGAAAATACATTTCCGTGCAGATTTATAAGACCGAACAAGAATCACAGCTATCTTTTCAGGGTGACATACTATAAGAACAGAATAAATCTTGAGGTATTTCATGTGTTGACAGATGGCATGGGCGGCATAAATTTCCTTAGGGAGCTCACCTACCAGTATCTGCGTCTCACACATCCGGAGATTGCAAAGCTAAAGGGCGATTCATTGACGCAGGGCACATCCTTAAATAGAGAGGACAGCTTTGTAAAGAACTACAAATCAAGTAAGCCAAGTGGCTTTAACAGGCAGAAGGCGTATCTTTTAAAGCTGGAAAAGGTACCTGATGGAGAGTTTGGGCTGATACATGGCATGATGCCTGTATCACAGCTGAAGCAGGTCTGCCACCGCTATGGAGTTTCCATAAATGATTATCTGGTAGCATGCTTTGTGTGGAGTGTGTATCAGGAGTGTTTTCACGGCATGCCAAACGATATGCCTGTCAGGGTTGCAGTTCCTGTGAACCTTCGTCCTTATTTTGACTCCGTGACCACAAAGAATTTTTTTGTCATGATATCTGCTGAGTTCAGACCGCAAAACAGCTCCTACACATTTGAGGAGGTGCTTAAAATAGTGACGGATTCCATCAATTCACAGATTTCGAAGGAGCATCTGGAGGATCTTTTCTCATACAGTGTGTCAAATCAGAAAAATATCCTGATGAGACCGGTGCCTCTTTTTATAAAAAATCTGGCAATGAAGGCGGTCTATACGCAGTCGGCACTGGCAAACACCACCACTATCACCAATATTGGAAATATAAAGGTGGAGCCGGAATACGAGCCGTATATAACAGGCTTTTATTCCTTTATACCAATGTCCAAGGGACAGCCTATGAAGGGCACCATATGCTCCTACAAGGACACGCTGGTGTTTACTTTTTCATCTATTCTGGCCGATACGATGATTCAGAGAAGCTTTTTTAAGAAGCTTGTAAATGACGGAGTGGAAGTGACAATTGAGACAAATGGAGAGTATTATGACTAAATGCATGAAATGCGGTGTGTATATTGCAGACAATACAGATAAATGCCCGCTCTGCCAGCAGGTTGTGGCACCGGTTGAACTGTCATCGGACAATCATCAGGGCACTGAAGGGGTTTTTGAACAGCATAATGATGTGCCGGATAAGTGCGTAAACGATACAGATAGTGTAGCAAAGAGGGCAGATAGCACAGCAAACCATGACAACGGTACGAGATATCCTGACGTCAAGGGCGCATCAAGAAAATACAGATTACTGGAAAATATCATATTGTTTCTGTCTATAGTAGGACAGATTGTGCTGACAACTGTTGATTACATGACAGACCATGAGATAAACTGGAGCTTTATAGTGCTTCTTGTTGTAATCTATGCGAATGTGACGCTGCGTCTGGCAATAGTCGGAAGAAACGGATATATTTTTAAAATTGTAAGCACATTTGTGTTCACGGTGCTGTTTCTCGAGGGCATAGACCTGCTCACAGGAGCCAGTGGCTGGGCACTTACATTTGTTTTCCCAAGCGCCATACTGGCGATGGTTCTTGCAACAATTATACTTATGATAGTAAACATAAGAAACTGGCAGAGCTACATGATGATGCAGCTTTTTCTTGTGCTGATGAGCGTGATTGCGATGATACTTGTGGCAGTCAAGGTCATATGGTTCCCATATCTGGCAATGGGAGCGATGGGCGCATCGCTGTTTTTGTTTCTCGGAACACTGATTATCGGTGACAAAAGAGCCAGAACAGAGCTGAAACGGAGATTTCATATATGATAGGCTTTCATGGAATAGGAAATTCGCATATGTTTGAGGATGAAGAGATGGGAAACTACCATCCGGAAATTGAAAACGGCGATAGTAATGGTGATAATGAAACTGGAATAATAGGAGCTTTGGGTAATAAGCTTGAAAAGACCTTTAAGAACTCATTATCTGCCATGAAAAGTGAGCATGTGGAAAAAGTCCATAGCAATGCAGCTGTGGCAGATGAAGAAGTCAGTATACAGGGAAAAATACTTGCTAATCTGATGGGACATATCACAAATGACCTTGCAATCGGCAAAAAAATAAAATCCGGAGAGCTCAGGAAGCGCATGAAGGAACCTGCATGGCTTGTTCCGGACTGTTTTGTAACAGAGGATATAGATATGGGCGGTTTCACTATGAAGCTTTTATCTTCAAAGGAAAACCCAAATACAGAGCGTGTGATACTGCAGCTGCATGGTGGTGGATATATGGGGGCAGTGCGCAATGCATATTATGTATTTGCAGGCCTTTATAATGAGGTAAGTGAAGGCTGCTCAGTGCTCACGCCTGACTATCGCGTGGCGCCGGA
>ENA-OZGS01000641-OZGS01000641.1-human-gut-metagenome-genome-assembly--contig:-NODE-641-length-9852-cov-7.382872_pt1 | contig 9852 bp, 8 predicted proteins | sample MGYA00245121_ERZ653667 | MGnify/ENA primary metagenome ERZ653667 (study PRJEB26926, sample SAMN06165248) | human gut metagenome | biome: ENVO:00009003; feature: ENVO:2100002; material: ENVO:00002003...
CTCAACCGACCTAAAATCATCTTGCGGCAGAGAGAAAAATTCTACTATTTTTTATCTTATAGCAAAAAGCAAAACAGCCAGGCCCACGGGCCTGGCTGTTTTGCTTTTTCATAATACTTTCGCGTGAAAAAGTGGTTTAAAAAATAAAGTTTCCGCTAAAGATGGCCAGAGCAAAGCGGTGCCCATTCAAAATCGTCACCCCTTCGCCGGGATGGCAAAGCTTTTGTTGTCCGCCGGGTCCCAGTAGAGCAGCTCTACCCGGCCGCCCTGGGCCAGCAATTTTTCTTTCGGCTCCTGTTTCTGCCAGCAGCGCTCCAGCAGCTTTGCAACGTCCGCATCCGCTGCCACCTTTTCCGGGCAGAGGGCGCTGCCCAGCCAGTGGTCTTCGGCGTACAGGCTCAGCACACCGGCCCTGCCCGCCAGCAGGGCGGCGATGTCCTGTTTCATGCGGTCGTAGTCCTGTTCTTCGGGTTTGTACTGCCCGTGCCACAGGCCAAAGAACAGCGAGAACTCGCCGCCCAGCTCAATGAGCAGGTCTTCGTCGTTGTGCGGGTTCTTCACCACAAAGGCCACGTCTTCGTTTTCCATGTAGTCGAAGTCCGGCTCCTCATTCGTGTGCACCGTGACATGCTGGCTGCTCAGTGCCGCAAGCAGGTCCTCCTGCACGGCACTGGTATCCGGGATCTCATCATAATTGATATTTGCGTTCATGGGTAGATGCTCCTTTTCTTTGCGTTATTTGTGTTGTTGCTTTTCACCAGACTGCACACGACCTCAATATGCTCACTGTGGGGGAACATATCCACCGGTGTACTGCTCTCCACTTTATACCCCTTGCGGGTCAGCAGTTCCAGGTCCCGGGCCAGCGTGACCGGGTTGCAGCTGACGTAGACCACGCGCTTCGGGGCCATGCGGGCCACGCTGTCGATGAACTGCGGGGTGGAGCCTTCGCGCGGCGGGTCCATAAAGATCACGTCGGCGCGCTCGCCTGCAGCGGCGGCTTCGCTGATCCACTTGGTGGCGTCTGCTGCGAAGAAGCGGGCGTTCTTTACGCCGTTGTGCTTTGCGTTGCCAATGGCATCGTGCACGGCGTCACGGTTCACTTCCACGCTAACCACCTGCTTTGCGTGGTCGGCGGCGGTCAGGCCGATGGTACCGATGCCGCAATAGGCGTCCAGCACCACCTCTTTGCCGGTGAGGTGTGCGGCCTCCACGGCCAGACCATACAGCACCTCGGTCTGGGCGTGGTTGATCTGGTAAAAGCTGCGCGGGCTCAGGGCGTAGGTCTTGCCGCAAAGTTCATCCAGAATGAACCCTTTGCCGTACAGCACCTTTTCCATATCGCCCAGCACGACGCTGGTTTTGCGGGGGTTCACGTTCTGCACCACGGTGGTGATGGTCACATCCTGCTTTTTCGCTTCGGCCAGCAGGGCTTTCACAAAGTTCTTTGCACCGGGCAGCACCGGCTGAGCCGTTACCAGCACCACCATCACCTGCCCAGTCACGACGCCCCGCCGCAGCAGGCAGTGGCGCAGCAGGCCGGTGCCCTTGTCCTCATCATAAGGCTGGTAATGGCAGGCGTTTGCCGCCGCACGCACGGCCAGCATGGTCTTGTCCAGCACTTCGTCCTGCAAAAGGCAGCTTTCCACCGGCAGCACCTTGTGGCTGTTCGCCGCGTAGATGCCGGAGGCGAGTTTTCCACCCCAGCCGGTGGTAAAGGTGGAGATCACCTTATTGCGGTAGTGGTACGGGTTTTCGGCACCCCGGATGGCGTTCACCGGGCCGAATTTGCCCAGCAGCTTTTTCACCGCATCCTCTTTCTGTTTCAGCTGCGCAGCGTAGTCCATGCCCAGCATCGGGCAGCCGCCGCAGTTCTTGGCACGCAGTTTGCAATCCATGTTCTTCTCTCTCCTTTTACCCGTAAGGGTCATACAGATCGTATTCTTCCGCTTCCAGGTGCTTTTCTTCCAGCACCTTCATGGCCTGTTCCAGCTCGCTCTGGCCGCAGCCGCTCTCGCTGACCAGCGCGTGCACCGCCGCCGCCAGGTCGCCGCCAAAAAGGACGTCCAGCCGCTCGCGCATGCTCCACACGCTGTAGGCGCGCTGGGTGATGGCCGGGGTGTAGGTATTGTGGTTGCCGTCTCTGCCGCGCTTCACCCAGCCTTTTTCTTCCAGCCGGTAAAGGAAGTTGAGCACCGTGGCCGGGGCCCAGCCTTTGGCACGCAGACGCGCGTCGATGTCCCGCCGGGTGACGGGCGCACGGCAGGCCCACACCGCCAGCATGACCTGCTCCTCTGCCGCCGAAAGCGGCTTTACATTGTCCGGGATGCCGTACATCCTGCTTTTCACCCTCCTTTCGGCACCTTTTTTGCTTTTACATTTGTCTTTGTTTCTCCATTATACCCGTTTTCTCTCCAAAGTGCAAGAGCCGGAATCGCCCGTGAAATCAGGCTTTTTCAGCGTATTTTTACATTTGTCTTTATTTTTGTTTTTCTGGTGCGGACATTTGTGTGCTTTGTGCCTGCGCGGCAGCTTTTCCGGCCACATCTTTGTGCAAAGATGCTCTTGTTTTCATTCTCTGTGATTCTGTATACTACAGCTACAGTCAAAAACAAAAGGCACCCCAGAAAGCCACGGTGCATCGTGATACAGGAAAAGGAGAGTTCATTATGGCACGAGTTTATAACTTCAGCGCAGGCCCCAGCATGCTGCCCGAGAAGGTGCTCAAGCAGGCACAGGCAGAGCTGCTCGAGTACGGCGACAGCGGTCAGAGCGTGATGGAGATGAGCCACCGCAGCAAGTGGTTCGATGCCATCATCAAGGACACCGAGGCCACCCTGCGCCGGGTGATGAACATCCCCGACAACTACAAGGTTGGCTTCTTCCAGGGCGGTGCCACCCAGCAGTTCGCCATGGTGCCGCTGAACTTTATGACCACCGGCAAGGCCGATTACCTCGTCACCGGCAACTTCTCGAACCTCGCCGCTAAGGAAGCCGCCAAGTTCGGCGAGGTGAACATCGTTGCTTCCAGCAAGGACAAGAACTTCACCTACATTCCGGACGTGAACGCCATCAACTACGATAAGGACGCCAGCTACATCCACATCTGCCAGAACAACACCATCTTCGGCACCCAGTACGTCGAAGTGCCCCAGGTGGAGGGTGTGCCGCTGGTGGCGGACATGAGCTCCATGATCCTCTCCAAGCCCGTGGATGTGACCAAGTACGGCTGCATCTACTTTGGCGTGCAGAAGAATGTAGCCCCTGCCGGCATGGCCATTGCCATCGTCCGCGACGATCTGCTGGGTCACGCCGCCGACAATGTGCCCACCATGATGAACTACACCACCTTGCTTGGCAAGGACAGCATGTACAACACTCCGCCGTGCTGGTGCATCTACATGACCGGCCTGGTGCTCAAGTATCTGGAGAACGACATCGGCGGCCTTGCCAATATGCAGAAGATCAACGAAGCCAAGGCCAAGGTGCTGTATGACTACCTCGACGGTCAGGACTTCTTCAACAATCCGGTCGAGCACCGCTACCGCAGCACGATGAACGTCACCTTTACCAGCCCGAACGCCGACCTCGACAAGAAGTTCTGCGCCGAAGCAGCGGACGCCGGTTTCGTGAACCTGAAAGGCCACCGTCTGGTGGGCGGCATGCGCGCTTCCATCTACAACGCAATGCCTGCCGAGGGCGTGGACAAGCTGGTGGACTTCATGGAGAAGTTCCGCAAAGAGAATGCATAAAGAGGGGTTTCAGATATGTACACCATCAAAACGCTCAACGCCATCAGCCCGGTGGGCCTGGCAAAGCTGAACAACAAGCAGTTCGACGTGGCCGTGGACACCGATGCCCCGGACGGCATCCTCGTCCGCAGCGCCGACATGCTGAACACCACTTTCAACGACAATCTTCTGGCCATCGCCCGCGCCGGTGCCGGTGTGAACAACATCCCGCTGGACCGCTGCAGCGAGCAGGGCATCGTGGTGTTCAACACCCCCGGTGCCAACGCCAATGCCGTGGCCGAGCTGGTCATCGGCATGCTGATCGCAGGCAGCCGCAATGTGGCCGCTGCCGCCCAGTGGTGCCAGAACCTGACCGGCGACCCTGCCATGGCAAAGACCGTGGAAAAGGGCAAAAAGCAGTTCGTGGGCAACGAGATCAAGGGCAAGACGCTGGGCGTTATCGGTCTGGGTGCCATCGGTTCCCGCGTGGCCAACTGTGCCATCGAGCTGGGCATGGACGTGTACGGCTACGACCCCTACATCTCCATTGAAGCCGCGTGGAATCTGAGCAGCCAGGTGCACCACTGCGTGAACCTGAACGACATGCTGCCCCTGTGCGATTACATCACCATCCATGTGCCCTACCTGCCCACCACCAAGGACACCATCAATGCCCAGACCCTCGCCCTGTGCAAGGACGGCGTCAAGATCTTGAACTACGCCCGCGGCGAACTGGTAAACACCGAAGCCCTGCTGGATGCCATGGAGACTGGCAAGGTGTCCGGCTACATGACCGACTTCCCGTCCGAAGCCATTCTGGGCAAGCCCGGCATCGTGTGCACCCCGCACCTGGGCGCCTCCACCCCGGAAGCCGAGGACAACTGCGCCGTCATGGCCGCCAAAGAGCTGAGCGACTACCTGAAGAACGGCAACATCACCCACTCGGTGAACATGCCGGAGGTCAACCAGCCCCGCGCCGGCGGCAAGCGCATCTGCATCATCCACAAGAACGAGCCCGGCATGATCAGCCAGATCACCGCCCTGACCACCGAAGCCGGCCTGAACATCGAGAACATGGTGAACAAGAGCAAGAAGAACATGGCCTACACCATGCTGGACGCCACCGGTGCCGTGGACGCCAAGCTGAGCGAAAAGCTTTCCGCCATTCCCGCCGTGATCCGGGTGCGCATCCTGTAAAAACGGTTTTATAAATTTCGAAAGCATCTGCAAAAGTTTTTCTGAACTTTATGCAGATGCTTTTGTTTTAGCGTGCTCGCCCTCTCAGTCTCGCATTCGCTCGCCAGCTCTCCCAAAGGGAGAGCCAAGGGCCTGACCGCTGCGCTTCTTGCCTCTCCCCTTGGGAGAGGTGGCACGGTGTGAGCCGTGCCGGAGAGGGCGAGGCCGTCTGCCTTGTACGGCAAGCTTTTATTTTTTTACAAACTGGAAATTCTTTCTCGTCCCATCTGCCGGTTAGTTTCCGTTTACAAACTGTAGTTTGTCTTAAAAAACGCGTTAAAGATAGCTTTTTCTAACTACACATCGTAAAAAGTTTACATGTATTAACATTCGAGAAAAGCCTTGAAAATGGAAAATTCTGTGCTACAATAGGCTCAAAACAAGGGAAATGTCCCCCTGTTTTTCGGCCTTTGGACCGGTATATTCATCTTACAGGTCCTGCGGATGCAGGGCCTCTGACAGGAAATAGAAAAGGTAGGGAAGTTACTATGGATATCAAGAAGATCGCTCTGTTCGCCGCTGGCACTCTGTTCGGCTCCGCCGGTTTCAAGCTCCTGTCCAGCAAGGACGCCAAGAAGGTCTACACCCAGACCACCGCTGCTGTGCTGCGCATGAAGGACTCCACCATGGAGACCGTCAGCAAGGTGCAGGAGCAGGCCGGTGACATTCTGGCTGACGCAAAGGCCATCAACGAGGCCCGCGCTGCTGAGGCCGAGGCTGCTGTCATCGAGGACGCTGCTGAGGAGACCACTGAGGCTGCCGAGTAATCACAGCATCCCATTGGGTATCGGGGAGCCGCCTTTGTGGGCGGCTCTTTTGCATGATAGAGGCCTGCGCACAGGCGGCGGGGACGGTTTGCCTGCCGCTGTGCGCACAAACGTAAGAAGGTATTCTGACTATGAAATGTACCATTCTGCATGAAGGCAAGGGCCGGATGCGTGTGCATGTGGAAAAGGTCCGCATGACCCTGCACCGCGCCGATGTGCTGGAAGCTTATCTGAACCACAATGACGCCATCGTCCACGCCACTGTTTACGAGCGCACCGGCGATGTGGTCATTACCTATACCGGCAAGCGCTCTGCTGCCGTTGCTCTGCTGGCAGGCTACAAGTTCGACGTGGCCGAGTATGACGCGCTGGTCACCTCGGCCGACAGCCGCAAGCTGAACCGCGAGTATCAGGATAAAATGTTCAATCTGGTGGCGGGCCGCTGCCTGCGCAAGCTGTTCCTGCCCGCGCCCATCGCCGCCGCCTACACCGCCTTCCGCTCCATCGGCTTCATCTGGAAGGGCGTGCGCTGCGTGCTGCGCCGCAAGCTGGAAGTGGAAGTGCTGGATGCGCTGAGCATCGGCGTGTCGATGCTGCGCGGCGACTTTGCCACCGCCGGGTCGGTGATGTTCCTGCTGAACCTGGGCTCCCTGCTGGAAGAATGGACCCGCAAAAAGAGCCTGGACGATCTGGCCCGCAGCATGGCCCTGAATGTCGATAAGGTCTGGGTGCGCAGCCAGGGCACCGAAGTGCTCATGCCGCTCACCAAGGTGCGCACCGGCGATCAGGTGGTGGTGCGCAGCGGCAACATGATCCCGCTGGACGGCACCGTGCTGGAAGGTGAAGCCATGGTGAACCAGGCCGCCCTCACCGGCGAATCCATGCCGGTGCGCAAGGTGGAAGGCTCCACCATCTACGCCGGCACCGTCGTAGAGGAAGGCGAGTGCGTCTTCGTGGCCAAGGCCGAGGGCGGTTCCAACCGCTACGACAAGATCGTGGCCATGATCGAGGAATCCGAAAAGCTCAAGTCCAGCACCGAGAACCGTGCGCTGGTGCTGGCCGACAAGCTTGTGCCCTGGTGCCTGGGTGCAACAGTGGTCACCTATGTGCTCACCCGCAACGTCACCCGCGCCATCTCCTGCCTGATGGTGGACTTCTCCTGCGCGCTGAAGCTCTCCATGCCGCTGGCGGTGCTGTCCGCCATGCGCGAGTGCAGCAGCTATCACATCACGGTCAAGGGCGGCAAGTATCTGGAGGCCCTCTCCAAGGCGGACACCATCGTGTTCGATAAAACCGGCACCCTCACCCGCGCCACCCCGCAGGTGGTGGATGTGATCCCCTTCTCCGGCTGTGACGAGCGCGAAGTGCTGCAGCTGGCCGCCTGCCTGGAGGAGCACTTCCCCCACTCCATGGCCAACGCCGTGGTGCGCGCCGCCAAGGAGCGCGGCATCTCCCACGAGGAGATGCACTCCGAGGTGGAGTACATCGTGGCACACGGCATCGCCAGCCGCGTGGGCGGTGAGCAGGTGGTCATCGGCAGCCATCACTTCGTCTTTGAGGATGAAAAGTGCATCGTGCCCGCAAACGAGCAGGAAAAGTTCGACGCCCTCAAGCCCGAATATTCGCACCTGTACATGGCGGCCAGCGGCCAGCTGGTAGGTGTCATCTGCATCTCCGACCCGCTGCGTCCGGAAGCCGCCGCCGTGCTCAACGGCCTGCGTGCCCTGGGCATCAAGAACACCGTTATGATGACCGGTGACAGCGAGCGCACCGCCGCTGCCATTGCAAAGCAGGTAGGCGTGGACCACTTCTTTGCCGAGGTGCTGCCGGAGGACAAGGCAAACTTTGTCCAGAAGGCCAAGGCCGAGGGCCACACCGTCGTCATGATCGGCGACGGCATCAACGACTCCCCCGCCCTGTCCGCTGCCGACATCGGCATTGCCATCAACTCCGGTGCCGCCATCGCCCGCGAGATCGCAGACGTGACCATCAAGGCCGACAGCCTGGAGGAACTGGTGGTGCTCAAGGCCATCGCCAACTCCCTGCAGAAGCGCGTGCACGCCAACTATCGCTTCGTGCTCACCTTCAACTCGGCCCTCATCGCGCTGGGTGCGCTGGGCATCCTGCAGCCGGCTTCTTCTGCCATGCTGCACAACCTCTCCACCATCGGCATCAGCCTCAAGAGCATGACCAACCTCCTGCCGGAGAATCAGGTTCCGCAGCTGAAGGCGTAAACCGCCTAACCACAAACAGAAAAGCCCCCGGGCAGAGCGCACCGCCAAACGGCCTTGCATGTTCCTGCCCGGGGGCTTTCATTGTTTCGCATTGCTCCACAAACGCGAAGTTGTAAATACATGTTTTCCCAAGTTCTTTTGCCATATCATGTATTCTTGAATTTAACATCAAATCTACAATTCTATCAGGCTCTTACTTTTCCATTTTCCACTCTTCCATCTAAGCACCATTCCAATTGCTCTAGCGCACTCATCACCCGCCATGGCAATATATGCTCCTACCGCCAGAAGTCCCATGTGTATTCCAAGAAAATATGTTCCACCAACTGCAAACAGATACATAAATATTGCACCAATTATAACTGGAAAAATAGCATCTCCACTTGTTTTTAATGCCTGTCCATATACAAGATTTGTCACTCTTCCAAATTCAAGGAATATATCTACTATCAACAATTTTACTACAAGCTCAATCATCTGTGTATCATCCGTAAATATATGAACGATAAAACGTCCGGTCATTGCAAATGTCACAGAAAAGCACGTTGCTGTTACAAGACCATATATCACAGCTTTCCGTGTACCCCTGTCACATTCCTCATACTTCTTTGCCCCGATTCTCCAGCCAGTCATAATAGCATTTGCCTGTGCAAGTGCTGCCCCCACACAATATGAGAAATTGGCTATCTGCATAGCATACGAACGAGCTGTAACATTCATTCCATCCGTATCCATCTGGTTCATAAAACGCACTATAAATGTCATTGCTACATTATAAAGTGCTGTCTCAAATGCAGAAGGAAACCCAATCTTAACAATCTGTGCAAGTATCCTTCGTGGTTGTTCACGTTCAGGGCTCTGCTTTGCTTTTATAAGTACAGCCCCCATTGCCGCTACAATAATAAGATTCACAGCTTTTGAAATAACTGTTGCAGTAGCAACTCCCATGACTCCCCAGTGAAACACAAACAGGAATACTGAATTCAGTATAATATTAATTACATTACCGACAACTGTCCCTATCAAGGAATGTTTTGTATATCCAAATACTCTTAAATAGCTGGAAAAAATAGGAATAAGCGCATTTAAAAAGCTTGCGCCTCCAACAATTTTAAGATATGTTTCAGCTGATTCAAGCAAAGCAGGAGCAATACTCACTGCCCTCAGTATCCCTCCTGAAAAGACAGCAAGAACAACAGATATCAAGATACCTGTCAGTGCATTAAATACAAGTCCAAGCTGTCTCGCCTGATATGCAATTCCAGGTCTTCCAGCCCCGATATTCTGTGACATCACCGCTACCATACCAGATGATATTACCCCGAACATAATGATAAAAACACCTATATATGTATTTGCTGTTCCGACAGCCCCAACAGCCTGGTCGCTTACTGATGATAACATCAGTGTATCAACCATACCTGAAAGCATATAAAATAAAGTTTCCAGACATATTGGCACAGATAGTTGTGTCAACGTTTTTCTTTCACCTTGCATGTTTTCCTCCATAAATTCCGATTTATTGAGTTGAGTATACCACACCACCCGTCAAGATTCCACTTTCACACGCAAAAAGTCCCCTGCCAGCACCGCACCGATGCCGACAGGGGACTTGCTGTTCTATGCTGTTATGCTCTTATTCCAGCCCGATCTGCTGTGCATATTCTTCCAGCAGTTCCCGCTCCAGGAACGGCGTCTTGACGCCCTCGCGGTCGCGGTAGGTCTCGTGGCCCTTGCCGATGACGGCGATCAGGTCGCCCTCCTGCGCATGGTCCACAGCGTAGTGCAATGCATCCAGACGGTCCGGGATCTCCACAAACTTTGCATCCGGGTTGCCCTTGTTCCTGTCTCTTATACACATCTGACGCTGCCGACGACTCCTTA
>ENA-OZGS01000642-OZGS01000642.1-human-gut-metagenome-genome-assembly--contig:-NODE-642-length-9847-cov-7.969363_pt1 | contig 9847 bp, 8 predicted proteins | sample MGYA00245121_ERZ653667 | MGnify/ENA primary metagenome ERZ653667 (study PRJEB26926, sample SAMN06165248) | human gut metagenome | biome: ENVO:00009003; feature: ENVO:2100002; material: ENVO:00002003...
GCTCCGGTCTCGTGGGCTCGGAGATGTGTATAAGAGACAGGTACAACTGCGTGTGTTCCTTCCAGGACGGAGTGACCCTGCACGAGGGCGTCCGGCTGGAAGAGTTCGTGCAGGAGATGGACGCTGCCGTCAAGGCCAGCCTGACCCCGGAGCGCAAGCGCCGCCGGATGGCTGACCAGATGGGCTGGGTCTACAAGGTGGACCAGCAAAAGGCCCCTCTGCGGATCAAGCAGCGTGTGTTCCAGATGGGCGAGTACATCAGCGGCATCCCGGCAGATTTCTGGTTCAGCTATCTGGGCAATCCCCTCATGCCGGCAACGCCGGAGCTGGAGCAGTACACCACCGATTTTGGGGTGTGGGTGCCGCCGGACGGAGGCTCCCTGTGCGTGGAGGCCTCTACCCTCAATGGGGTCATCACCCTTTGCATCGAGAACAAGGTGCCGAAGGCCGGCCTGCCCGGCATCCTGCGCCGTGTGCTGGAAGCCGAGGGCATCCCGGTGCTGGAAGCCCAGGCACTGGACGAAGTATAAACAAAAGGCAAAAGCAGCCTTACCGGAACCATTCCGGCAAGGCTGCTTTTTTGCGTCTTATTCGGTCCGGGCCGGGCGGGTGGTCACCTCGCCGCAGCGTAATGCCTGCGGGCGGCCGTTCTCCCGCTGGACCACCAGCCGCCCTTCCTCGTCGATGGCAAGGGCCTTTGCGGCGTAGGTCTCGGTGCCGGTGCACACGGTGACCCAGTGTCCAGGCACAAAGCAGCGGGCGCGGTACTCGTCCAGACAGGCAAAGCCCGGGCAGAGCGCCAACAGCTCCCGCCCGATAGCACCCGCCAGCGCCGCCCGGCTTACCGGGGCAGGGCCACCGGGGTACAGGCTGCCCGCTTTGGCGGCAAGCTCCGGGGGAAAGTCCTCAGCCGTGGCGGTCAGGTTCAGCCCGATGCCCACCACCAGCCATTCCAGCTGGCCGCTTTCAAGGTCTGTACCGGCCTCGGTCAGGATGCCGCACACCTTTTTGCCCTTGTAATACAGGTCGTTCACCCACTTGATGGCAAGTTCCAGCCCACACAGCATCTGCACCGCCCGGCACACCGCAACCGCCGCACCGATGGTGGCGGTCTGGGCGTTGGCGGCAGGCAGCGACGGGCGCAGCACTACCGAGCAGTACACCCCCTTGCCCGCCGGGCTGGTAAAGCTGCGCCCCAGCCGCCCGCGCCCGGCGGTCTGCCCGCCCGCCAGCACTAGAGTGCCGTGGACAGCGCCTTCCAGCGCCAGCAGCTTTGCGGTGCGGTTGGTGCTTTCCAGCGTGTCGTACAGCTGCACCGGGGCAGGGTATGGGCCTACCGCCTCGGTGCAGAAGGGATCGCCGCCCAGCAGACGGTACCCCCGGCGGGAGGCGGCTTCCAGCGCATAGCCCTGCGCGGTAAGCGCCGCTGCCGCCTTGTGCACGGCGGCGCGGCTGACCCCCAGCTGCTGCGCCAGCTGCTGGCCGGAAATATATGCGCCCTCGGCGGCGCTCAGCGCCTGTAAAAGCGCCTGACGGGTGGTAGAAGCCATGGCGAAAACCCTCCCTGTGTGCTATACTGTTATTGTACCATATCTGCGGCAGAAGAAAAAGTTTGAAAATATTTCAGTTTTTTGCAGGAACTGCCGCCGCTGTCTCGTATTAAAGACAGAAGGGCGGCGCAGAGCAGCGCATCCAAGACCGGAAAGGAGGCCGTGCAGCGCGTTGACAACACAGGAATTCAGCACGATGGTGCAGAAATATCAGGCGCTCGTGTACACGGTCTGCCACCAGCTGGTACCGGATGTACAGGAAGCGCAGGATCTGACGCAGGAGACCTTTCTGGCGGCGTGGCGGGCCATCGACCGCTGCCCGCCCGGCTTTGAAAAGCAGTGGCTGGCGCGTATCGCGGCCAACAAAGCCAAGGACTATCTGCGCAGCGCATGGGTGCGCAAGATGAACACCCCCGGCGACGAGGTGCTGGCGCTGGAGGGCGCGCCGCCCGGTATGCAGCCGGAGCAGCAGGTGCTGGAGGCGCTGGGCGAAGAGGAGCTTACCGGAATGATCTTAAATCTGCGCGAGCCCTACTGCACGCCCTGCCGTCTGGTGCTGCTGGAACAGCACACTATGGCCGAAGCTGCAAGACTGTGCGGCCGACCGCCCAAAACGGTGGAAGCGCAGGTCTACCGCGCCAAAAAGATGCTGGCGCAGCAGATCTTGCAAAACGACCGCATACCCTGTGAAAGGAGGAGCGTACATGGAACTGTTTGACGTAAAAGGCTGTCTGAGTGAGGAAGGCTTACAGGCACTGGTCGGTGGACAATTGGACGAAACGCAGCGGCTGGAAGCCGCCGAGCACCTTGCCTACTGCGACCGCTGCATGGACCGCTACACCGCTCTGCTGACCGACGATGTGCTGGAGCAGCCGCCGCGCTCCGCCCGGGGCGCGGTGATGGGCACCATCTGGATACGGCTGATGCAGAACACATGGGGCCGCGCCGCTGTGGCAACGGTGGCGGCGGTTCTGGCGCTGACCATGTGGCGCGCCGGTACGCTGGAACAGATCCTGCACACCGGGCAGCAGCTGAACACATGGCTGCCGCAGACCACGCAACAGACCGAACCGGAGCTGCTGGGCAAGCCGGTGAACGACAAAGCGCCGCAGCAATCCACCGCTCCGCTGGGCAAGCCCATAGAGGACAAAAAGCAGCTGACCGAAAAACTATCCGATGCACTGGACGCGCTTTTGCACCGCAGTGCAGACACCACTGAGAAATGAGGGAACTGATTATGAAGAAAAACGGGATCCTGACCCTGCTGTTTGCCTGCATCCCCGGTGCGGGGCAGATGTATCAGGGCTATATGAAGCGGGGGCTCTCGCTCATCACCATGTTCTGCCTGTTCATTATCCTAGGCAGCACCACGGGGCTGGACGCACTGGTAGTCGGCTGCATCGTTGTGTATATGTACAGCTTTTTCGATACCTTGAACCTCCGCGCGCAGCTGGCGGCAGAAAAAGCTCCGGAGGACGATTATCTGGTGCACTTTAATTGGCACGATGCCCGCATGACCCAGTTCATGGGCGAAAGCCACAAGCTGGTGGGCTGGGGACTCATCGCGCTGGGCGCCATCGTGTTCTACAACAACATCATCATGCGGGTGCTGGGCGATGTGATGTGGCGCTGGGGACAGGATGACCCGGTTTTCCGCGCCATCTACCTGATGCTGGACGCTTTGCCGCAGATCGTGGTCTGCGTGGCACTGATCGTGTGCGGTATGTGGCTGGTGCGCGGCCCGAAAAACAAAAAGGGCAAGCAGCCCCCTGAAGAGGAGACCGAGGAACCCGAGGACTTCCACGCCTACACGGCTGCGCCGCAGGCAGAGGATGCCGAGGACACCGCAGACACGGATACCCATTTTGCCATGCCGGAGCTTTCGGCACTGCTGGGGAAACCGGTGACCGGTGCAGAGCAGGACGAGACCCCTGCGGAGGATGACGATGACCGAGCAGAATAAGACCCCCTTGACGGCACAGCCGGGCAGTGTGCCCCCGCCGGAGCACAAGCCCGCAGAAAAGCCCCTGCGCCGGGTGGGTAGCCTGACCTTGGGCGCGTGCCTTATTGCGGCGGGCGTGTTCTTTCTGCTGTATTTCTTCGTGCCGGGCTTTGATGTGCAGCTGACCCTGAAAATTGCCCCGGCGGTGGCGCTGGTGCTGCTGGGGTGCGAGGTGCTGTTCTTTGCCGCACGCCCCGGCCGCTGGAAGTACGATTTTGTGTCCGTGCTGGTCTGTCTGGTGCTGATGGCGGGCTGCTTCTGCATGGCAATGCTGCCCATGCTGTGGGACGAAGTGAGCGGCGAAAATCAGCAGACCATGAACCGCCTGAGCACACAGGCCATTGACGAACTGTACACAGCCTATAAGCGGGACGCGCAGGACATCGCCATCCGGGATATCAGCGGCAGGCTGTACCTGAGCGGCCCGCAGGCCGAGACCTTGCAGCAGGCCGCCGCCCTGCCCGCCGGGGATGCCTACCTGACCTTGACGGTGGAACTGTTCGGCCCTTACGACAGCGCCGCCGCCTTTGCCCGGGACTGCTACACCCTGACCGCACTGGCAAAGCAGTGCACCGTGCCGCCGGAAAGTCTGCACTTTACATGGGATGCCCGCAGCCCGGCAGAAAGCAGCCTGAACACCGGCAGTCTGCTGTACACCGAGGACTATTCGCTGGACCTGAGCGGCGCTGTGCAGCTGGACTGGACAGAGCAGCAGATGGAACAGCAGACCGAGACCGAGTATCTGCTGGATGCAGAGAATATCCCCGACGAGGATTAAAAAATACCGCCGCACAGCTGTGCGGCGGTATTTTTGTAGTATGGCTGAAAGGATAAACGAAAACCGCCCCGAAATCCTAAGACTTCAGGGCGGTTAAGCTGGAGCTGCTATCCAGATTCGAACTGGAGACCTCATCCTTACCAAGGATGCGCTCTACCAACTGAGCTATAGCAGCACATCACAGCTCGATTAGTATAGCACAGCTTTGCTGGTTTGGCAAGCATTTTTTGCAAAAAAATTGAAATTTCGCAAAAAAGAACCCGGAGCATCCGCAGACGCTCCGGGGACTCTGGAAATGCAGTTACTTTGCCAGACTGGTCAGGATGGGCTCACACTGCTCCACGGTGGAGGAGAGCATCAGGTTGTAGGCGGTGACCATCTCCTGAATGGCGGTGCGGTTCTCCTTGGTCAGGGCATAGCTCTGGGTGGTGCCGTCCCGGCCAACGAATACGGCGGTGACGCTCTTGGCGTTCAGCCACTCGCTCAGCAGGCTGACCTCCTCGTCACTCAGCTGGAATAGCTCCAGATCGAACCAGCAGCCCAGATCCTGATCGTAGCCGCCGCCGTATTCCTCGTCACAGGTAAAGGTGTACAGCTCGTCATCAGCAGATACGTTGACCGTTTTGATGTCCAGCTTTTTGCTGCCCACATAGGTCAGGATCATATTAAAGGCAATGCTATCGTCCTGCAAGAACATATAGGGGTACAGCCCGCAGGACTTTTTATCCATGCTGGCCTGCTCCTGCGGAGAGGAAAAATCCCAGCCGCCGGCCTCCTCGTCGTAGGTGACGGTGAACTTGGAAAAAGCGGTCTTGAGTTCGGCATCGCTGGGGGCGGCGTTGGTAGCTTCCACCGCAGCAGGGGCGGCGGGCAGTGCGGGCGCAGCAGCCGAAGCGATCATGCCGCCGCACAGCATGGCGGCAGCGCACAGACCGGCGATGACGCGCCGGAACAAACGGGAAGATCTCATAAGTCGGTACTCCTTTCCATTCTCGAAGGGGATGATGCTGGTTTCAGTATACCGCAGCCCGGCGGAAAAGCAAGAAAACTGACACGAAACGCCCTGACGCAGTCACGAAACGACTTTCGCTTGTCTTTAGTCCACCTGATGCTCTTCCAGCCAGCGGGTCATCTGCTGGGCGATGCCTTTGACGCTGCCTTCGGCAAAGGGCACCTTCAGCCCGGCGGTCTGCAGCAGCTCGGTGTAGCTGGCAAGACCGGCGCGGCGCACCAGCTTGAGGTAGCGCTCCCATGCGTCCTTGTGGTCGTCCAGGCTCAGCAGGAAGAACTGCAAGGCTGCCATGGTGGACAGGCAGTAGTCGATATAATAGAAGGGGCACTCGTAGATGTGCAGCTGGCGCTGCCAGCCTGCACCGCGCCCGTAGAAGGGCAGATTGTCAAAATCGATCCACGGGCGGTACTTCTTTTCCAGCTTGAGCCACTCGGCGTTGCGCTGGTCGGGGGTCAGGTCCGGGTTCTGGTACATGATGTGCTGGAACTCGTCCACCTCGCATCCGTAGGCCAGGAACACAAAGCTGTCCTCGGCGTGGAGCAGGGCATATTTATCGGTGTCCTTGCCGAACAGCAGGTGGTGCCAGGGTGCGGTGAGGAATTCCATGGCCATGGAATGGATCTCGGCACTCTCCATGCCGGGGCACTCGAGGTCGGCGGGGACCTCCGGGTTGCGCTCGGCCACATAGCCTTCAAAAGCGTGGCCGCACTCGTGGGTCAGCACATCCACATCGCCGGAGGTGTTGTTCCAGTTGGCGAAGATAAAGGGGGCCTTGTAGCTGGGCAGGCTGGTCATATAGCCGCCGGACATCTTGCCGGGGCGGCTCTCCACATCGAACAGCTCGTTGTCCTGCATAAAGTCGATGAACTCCGCGGTCTCGGGGCTCAGCTCATGGTACATGGTGCGGGCGGCGTCCATGCGGGCTTCGTAGCCGGGAATGGGCTTGGGGTTGCCGTCCTTGAACATGATGGGCAGATCGGTGAAGGTGGGGTGGGCGATGCCGGTGCGTTTGGCGCGCATGGCCATCACCTTCTGCAGCAGAGGCACCACATCGTTTGCCACCTGGTCGCGGAACTTCTTGATCTCCTCGGGACCATAGCCGATGCGGTTCATACGCACGTAGGACAGTTCGCTGTAGTCCTTATAGCCCAGAACCTTGGCCTGTGCGTTCAGGTTTTTGACGATCTCACCGTACAGCGCATCCAGTTCATCGCGATGCGCGTCGAAGTAACCGGCTTCGGCCTCGTAGGCGGCGCGGCGCACGGCGGGGTCGAGGTCCTCTTTGTAGGGGCCCAGCTGCGGGATGGTGAGCTGCTTGCCGTCCAGTTCCACCAGTGCGCCGCCGTAGATCTGCTGGTATTTGCTCACCAGTGCATTGAACTGCTGCTGCAGCTCCACAGTGCGGTCGTCCATGCTGAGAACCGCGTTCTTCATGCCGGCCACACAGGTGGTGCCGAATTTTGCCGTCAGGGCGTCCACATGCGGGTTTGCGAGGAAGGCGCGGCTGATCTCCACGCTGGCGTTGGTCACGGCGGGGCCGTTGGCGTCAAAGAAGTCCTGCTCGGCCTTCCAGTATGCGTCGCGGGTGTCGCAGGTGTAGTGGATGTTAGCCAGCTGAGAAGCCGTGTTGTACTCGGCAAAAGCTTCGCTCTGCTCATAGTAAAGCACTACAAGGGCGTCGCCGTCCGGTGCGGCAGCAGCCCTGGCGGCCAGCTCTTTGCAGCGGGCCAGCAGGGCGTCGATGTCCGGGCGGGTATAGGGCATTTCATTGAATTTCATGGGGGAACATTCCTTTCCGGGAGAAAACTCCACATTATAAATGTCAGGTTCATCTTACCACGTTCTGCGGCAAATGAAAAGGGGACGCAGGGCAAAACCCGGCAGATGCTATGCACATGCACCAAAATTTGACGATGCATTTTGGCAAAGTTGTCCACGCGAGTGATTGCAAGACTGCCGCAAAAGGACTATAATAAAAGTATCAACAGAGTAAGACCATGTGCGTTAAGTGCCGCATCAACGGGGAGTTGTGCTGTGGACGAAGGTGTACCCGCGGTGCATGGTCTGCATCCCGCTGCTGCATGGACTTGGGTGCAGGCGAGACGGTCTGCCGCCTTGCCCGGAAGTGAAAGTTGTTGGATTCACGCCCTCCTTTGTGCGGTTTGTCACAGGGAGGGCGTTTCTATTTGGTTAGACTGCCCGCCCGGTATTCCTTTTATAAGGAGGACAGTTGATATGAACGACTCGAAAACTTCCGTCCGTACCCTCACCATGCTGGCCCTGCTGGTGGCCATGAGCATCGTGTTCAGCCGGGTGCTGAGCATCTCCACCGGCTTTGTGCGGTTCAATCTGGGCAGCCTGCCGGTGCTGCTGGCGGCCCTGCTGTTTGGCCCGTGGGCAGGCTTTGCGGTGGGCGCGGTGGCCGATATCATCGGCGGTGTGCTGGCGGGCTACGCCATCAACCCGCTCATCACGCTGGGCGCAGGTGCCATCGGCTTGGTGGCGGGGTATGCATGGCAGAAGCTGGGCAGCCTTTCTATTGTGCTGCGGCTGTCGGTCAGCGTTCTGCTGGGGCACATCGTGGGCTCCATGGTCATCACCTCGCTGGCACTGCGCCTGTTCTACGGCTATCCGTGGGCAACGCTGGCGGTGCGCATCCCCAACGCCCTCATCCTCAGCGCCGTCAACGTTGTGCTGCTGCGCATCCTGCTGGAGAACCGCAGCCTGATGAAGCTGGCGAAGAAGTAACGATTCGCTGGGCCGGGTTTCCCGTGCAGAGCGATTCCGCGTAGGGCAGATTTAATGGCTTTTATAAAAAACATTGCCGCCGGATATGTTCTCTTTTGATGGCAAAAGAGAACCAGAAAACCACCAGCGATTTCGACGCGCTGGACCCACGAATCACGGGCTGCTCGCCCTTGATAATCCCAAAGAAGAAAGGCTCCATACAAAAAATCCAAATCGCTTCGCTAGAGGATTTTTTGTGTTCCGCCGATTTAGAGTCGCTACGCGACGAGCCGTGAGGATAAGCTTGAGCTCTATCTGCTGCGCGACAGCCGCAGGCTGACAGCAGCATATGCAGTTGACCGTTATAACCCCTACCCGTGAAAAAAGTAAATCCGAAACGACCGCAGTCGTTTCGGATTTACAAATTATAAAAATATTATTTCCGCTGAATATGCCCAGAGTGAAACGGAGGGCATTCTAAATCGTGACCTTAAAAAGAGGCAGGTATCTATGAACTACGAACAGGCAATGGAATACATCCACGCGGTGCAGTGGGCGGGGCACAAGCCCGGTCTGACCCGCACCCGCACCCTGCTGGCCGCCCTGGGCGACCCGCACAAGCAGCTGAAATTCGTGCACATCGCGGGCACCAACGGCAAGGGCAGCACCGCTGCCATGGTGGCCTCCTGCCTGCAGGCAGGAGGCTATCGGGTGGGCCTGTACACCTCGCCCTTCATCAACCGCTTCAACGAGCGCATTCAGGTGAACGGAGAGCAAATTTCGGATGACGCGCTGGTGCGGCTGGTGGAGCAGGTGCAGCCTGCCGCCGACGCCATGCAGGATGTGCCCACCGAGTTCGAGATCATCACGGCGCTGGGCATGCTCTATTTTGCCCAGCAGAAGTGCGATATCGTGGTGCTGGAAGTGGGCCTCGGCGGCACGCTGGACTCCACCAATGTCATTGACCCGCCGGCGTGCGCGGTCATCACGGCGCTGGGCATGGACCATGTGAAGGAGCTGGGCCCCACCATCGCGGACATTGCCGCCGCGAAGGCGGGCATCATCAAAGAGGGCTGCCCGGTGGTGAGCTACGGCGGCGTGCCGGAAGCGGACGCCGTGATCCGCCGCGTCTGTGCTGAGAAGCATGCCGCCCTGACGGAGGTGGATTTCAACAAACTGCAGTACGATGGTGGAAACCTCGATGCGGTGGAGTTCGACTTCGACGGGCTGAACGGTGTGCGCCTGCCGCTCATCGGCAGCTATCAGCCGCGCAACGCCGCGCTGGCCATCACGGCGCTGCGGGTGATGCGTGCCCATGGCTGGAACATCCCGGAGAGCGCCATCCGCACCGGCCTTGAGACCGTAAGCTGGCCGGGCCGCTTCGAGCTGCTGCGGCACCAGCCCGCCTTTTTGCTGGACGGCAGTCACAACGCCCACGGGATGCGCGCCACCGTGCAGAGCCTGAAAGACCGCTTCCCCGGGCAGAAGTTCGTCTTTTTGATAAGCATCATGGCGGACAAGGATGTGGACGAGATGCTCAGCCTGCTGGCCCCGCTGGCGGTGCGGTTCGTGACGGTGGCGGCGCACACGCCCCGCGCCATGCCTGCCGAAACGCTGGCACAGCATATCCGCCATTACGGCTGCACGGCAGAAGCCGCGGCGTCCATCGAAGCGGGTGTGGCCCGTGCGGTGGAACTGGGCGGCAAAGGCCCGGTGTGCGCGCTGGGGACTGTCTCTTATACACATCTCCGAGCCCACGAGACCGGAGCCTATCTCGT
>ENA-OZGS01000645-OZGS01000645.1-human-gut-metagenome-genome-assembly--contig:-NODE-645-length-9835-cov-6.973722_pt1 | contig 9835 bp, 14 predicted proteins | sample MGYA00245121_ERZ653667 | MGnify/ENA primary metagenome ERZ653667 (study PRJEB26926, sample SAMN06165248) | human gut metagenome | biome: ENVO:00009003; feature: ENVO:2100002; material: ENVO:00002003...
GCTGTCTTGTAATGTCCGCGGTGCCACCTGAATTACCGGAAGTGTCCGGTCGCTCACGCGCTCTTTGTTTAAGCGCTGTCCCTGTAACGCTGAACCTGCGGCGCACCTACTTAGCGGCAGACACACTGCCGTGTTCAGTTTGCTGCTCCCGGGTGTTCGTTCACGCGGCGCACGGGCGCGGCTCTCAGCTGTGCCGCACTCTCTGGGCCGGACGGCCCGCGCTACTTTTCCCGTTCCTTGCATTTGCTGTTTTAAAATAGCACGTTGGCGGCATTTTGTCAACCTTACCGCGCGGCATCGGGGAAAATTCTGTGTTTTTTCTTGTCAGAACGCCTTTTCTCTGATAAAATGGGAAAAAGCGGTATTCCGCAAAAACAGATTCTGGAGGAGATCATGAAGTACACACACCGCATCATCCGTCTGCTGACCCTCGCTGTGGTCAGCTGCGCACTGGCCGCCTTGCTGAGCGGCTGCACCAAAGAGGAATTCATTGCCGGGTACAACGAGTTTTTGTTCGGCGACTGGTTCCCCTCTCCCCCAAGCGCCGGGGAGACCACCGCTGCGGAAGGTTCCGCATCGGGGGACTCCGGTCACGTCTACGCCGAGCCCAACCCCGAGTGCGACGCCAAGATCTCGTCGCTGATGAGCGAGCTGTACTCGCTGGAGTCCTCTGCACGGTCGGATGTCAGCAGTGCCATCCAGAGCGCAAAGGATGAATACCACGCTCTGCCCGCCTCTCAGCGGACCTTTGCCAATAAAGTCAGCATCGCCTACAAGCATCTTTCCTCGGTGGAGAGCACCTACGACAGTGCCGTCTCCTCGGTGGTCAGCGAGATGCGCAGTGTGCTGCGGGAGTATAACCAGCCCGAGACCATAGCCGATCAGGCCTGGAGTTACTATCAGTCTGCCAAGAGCAGCATGATCTCCAGCCTTGGCGGCTGATTCAGCCTAATAATGTTTCCACGAGGCCCTGTGCTGCCAGATATCCGGCGTACAGGGCCTCATTTAAGTTGTTGCCGTGCCCGCCGATCTCGATCAGCAGACTGCCGGTGGTCAGATCCTGATTATAAAACCGGTAGCTGAACAGCACCGGGCGGGTAAAGCCGGGATATTTTTCCTCCATGCTGCGCTCCCACGCAGCGGCAAAGCGAAGGTTCTGCCGCCATGCGGGCAGCTGCACGCTGGTGCCGTTGTCGCACCCGCAGATGATCATCACCTGCGCCGCCTGCCGCCCGTCTATGCTGCACACCGGGGCGCAGCGGGTGCCGTTTTCCCGCTCGATGGCGTCCCGGTGGACGTCCAGCACCACCTTGATGCTGGGGTACTGCGCCAGATACTGCTGCACCACCGCCCGGCTGTTGGCATAGCTGCCGGTGTAGCTGGGGTAGTCGTTCAGGGTCTCGTCGTGCAGGGTGCAGATCCCCGCCGCGTTGAGGGTATCGGCCATTACCCGCCCCACCGCGCACATATTGATGCTGCGGTCGGTGCTGCGGGCACCGTCCCCGGGGGTGAACCACAGCCCGGCAGAAAGGCGGTAGTCCTCGGTGGCGTGGGTGTGCATAATGAGCACCTGCGGCGCGGCGCTGTCCTTTTCAATGGCAAAGGGCAGGGGCTGCGCCGCCTCGGCGGCGATGTCTGCCGCCGTTTGCCGGGTGTTATTCTTGATGCTGCCCGCGCCGCAGGGAATGTACTTTTCGCCGCTGCCCTGCCCGAACTGCTGCTCTGTCACCGTACCCGCATCGGCGGGGCGGGCTTCGTCCGGCTGCAGCGCCACAAAATACCGCTCCACTCCGGTCTGTACCGGGGCGGCGGTTTCTTGCTCCGGCGGCACGGACGCGGCCTCCGGCACGCTTTCCGCAGACGTTGCCGCCGCCCGGCTCTCCACCGCCTGCTGCCCCAGATGCAGCAAAGTCTGCGCGGCGGGCACCGGCGCCGCCAGAAAGGCCGCCAGCACCAGCGCTGCGCTGCGGGCAAAGATGCACAGCGCTGCAAACAGCACTGCAGCCTGCAAAAAGGGCACTGCCCTGCTCTGCCCCGCAGGCAGACGCCAAGGCTCTCTGCTGCGCATGGCAAGACCTCCTTTCTTCACCCCGTCAGCCAGCAGAGCTGCTGCACGGTAAGGCGGGGCTGCAAAGCGCGGTTGACGCTACCCGCCAGCAGGGCCGCGCCGTGGGCGATGACGCTGTCCAGCGCACGGGGCGTGACCACAAGATCTGCCCCCTCCTGCGCCTGCATCAGGGTGGGGATGCCCGCCGCCACCACCGGCACGCCTAAGGTGTCCCGGGTCAGGTGGCGGGTGTGGTCGGCCTGCGCCGGGTAAAGCCCCGAGTCCGAAAACTGCACCGTGCGCCCCAGCCGCTGCCCCTCGGCAGAGCAAAGACTGTCCACGCAGACCACCGCCGCCGGGCGCAGCTGCCCCACCAGCGCCGCCGTCAGCTGCTGAAGCGACAACCCGGTGGCTGCCGCCACCCCGGGCGCAACGGCTGCCACCGGGCGCAGGCCCCGCACCGGCGGAGCAGCGCCCGCGCCCATGGTAACAAGGATGCGCTGCACCGTGCGCGGGCCAAGGGCATCGGCGGTGATACGGCGGTTGCCCACCCCCAGCACCAGCACCGGGCCTTTGGGCGGCAAAAGGGCGCGCAGCTCCCGGGCGCACACCTCAATGACGGCGGCGTCCCGCTCGTCCAACACGCTGACGCTGGGCATTTCCAGCGTGACATACCTGCCCCGGGGGCGGCTGAGCCCCTCGCGGGCAACTTCTACCCGCGTCACTGTCACCCCGCCGTGGCGGGCGGTGGCCAGCCGCACCCCTGCGGGCAGGGGCTGCGCCGCGCCGCTGAACAGCTCGTCGGCCATATCCGTAGTACGCATTTCCACACTCTCCGTTCCTTTTTGGGGCAAAAGCCCGCTTTCTTGCCGGAAAGTATGGGAAAAATAAAACTTTTCCAAACAAAAATCAAAAAAACGCTTGCGCTGGTACGCGAAATATGGTATCATAGGGTGCGCTGTTATAGGTAGCCAAGGAGGTGGAACGAATGCCTAACATCAAATCTCAGAAGGACCGCGTCGTGCAGGCTGCTGCAGAGCAGGCTCACAACAAGGCCATTAAGACCAACCTGAAAACAGTCGTCAAGAAGGCAGACGCTGCCATCGATGCGAATGCCGCTGACAAGGACGCAACCGTCCTGGCTGCTGTTTCCGCGATCGACAAGGCTCGCGCTAAGGGTGTCATCAAGAAGAACACCGCCAGCCGCAAGATCAGCCGTATGGCAAAGCGTGCTAACAAGAACGCTTGATCGCTTTCTGATTGACGAACAAAACCCCTGTACCGGGTACTCCGGCGCAGGGGTTTTTGTTTTGCCCGTCACCCGGGCGCGGCGGCCTCAAAGTCGCACAGAGTGGCAAGGTCGAAGCCCGGCGGCGCTTCCAGAAGCTGCTCCGGCGGCAGAGGTTCGGGCGGCTGGGCCAGCAGCCCCCATGCGGCCCATGCCGCAGGCACCGCCGCCGCAAGGGCCAGCCCCGGCAGCGCAAAGGCCGGGCTCCGGATGAACGGGTTCCCCGGCGGGAACGCCGCCGCCGTGCACACGGCCTGCGCCGCCCACAGCTCCCACAAAAGGGTCGTCCAGCGTTGCTTCATGCACATCACCTCTCCCGGAATATTTTCCACATTCTAGCGCAGACCTGTTGAAAAATGTGCCGAAACCGCCCGTCCGCTTGACATTTTGCCCAAAGCCGCTACAATAAAGACAATCATACTACTACACCCACCCGTATGGAGGCTTTTGCAATGAAACAATGCATGGACGCGGACAACCTGCACCGCCGCCTGAAGAAGATCATCGGTCAGGTGCAGGCCATCGACCGCATGATCGACGAGGATGTGCCCTGCGAGGACATCCTCTCCCAGCTCAACGCCGCAAAATCCGCCCTGCACAAGTGCGGGCAGGTCGTGCTGGAAGGCCACATCAAGCACTGCGTGCGGGACGGCATCGAGCACGGCGACCCTGACAAGACCATCCAGGACTTTACCAAAGCCGTGGAACGCTTTGCGAATATGGGCTGAGCCGGAACACACCGTTTTGGGAAGCAGTCGGGACCTTTTGCAGGGGCCCGGCTGCTTTTTTATGAATTGACAGCGCCCGCTTATTTTGCGCTAATAAAGCAAAAAGCGCAGGGAGGCGTTGGCATGTACGTTCTGTTCGATCTGGAGTGGGTCACAGCGGAAGCACGGCACCCCCGCCATGACCCAGCTGGCCGCCCTGCGCACGGACGGTGCGTGGCAGTCCCAAGAGACCACACTTTCTGCAAAGCCTGCGCTTTCGGTGCGGGAGCAGAACGCCCGGTGGGTCCAGACGTCGCCCTATAATTATATCTACCTGAAAAACTCTCCCGTGTTCCATCGGCGGGAGTGCAGGCTGGTGCTGAACTCCAAAGAACTTCTGGGCAGCGTGCATTACAGGACCGCCGCAAAAGGCCGTCGGCCCTGCAAGGTGTGCAGGCCGCTGCCCCTGTCCACGCAGGAAGCGCTCACCGCGCCGTCTCCCACGACCCGCAGCAGATCGCTTTGAAACAGGCCGCCTTGCGGTGCAGGCAGAAGCGGAAGCACGCCGCAGCCGAATGCGTGACCACGCGCCTGCTGGAAGAACTGACCGTGGCCAAAGCCCGCGCCGACATTGAAAAGCTGGTGCACCTGACCCCGCAGACGGCCCGCGTGCTGAAAAACGGCGCCGAGACGGTCGTTCCTGCTGAGCAGGTGCAGGTGGGCGACATGCTGCGGGTGCTGCCGGGCGAGACGGTGCCCGTGGACGGCGTCATCACGGCCGGGCAGACCTCCATTGTGGATCTGTACCGCCTTGCGGCCTGCGCCGAGCAGCTCTCCGAGCACACGCTGGGCAAGGCCATCGTGCGGTGCTGCAAAAAGGACCTGGGCGCAGAGCTGACGGCGGCGCAGGACTTCCGCATGATCCCGGGCCGGGGCGTGGCCGCCACCGTGGAGGGTGTGCAGCTGCTGGCAGGCAACCCGGAGCTGTTCAAATCCGAGGGCGTTGATTTTGCCGTGCCTGCCAGCGCCGAAGCTCATCTGCAGCAGGGTGCCACCATCACCTATCTGGCCGTGAACGGCGTGTTCGCGGGCTACATTGCCCTTTCCGACACCTTACGCGCCGAGAGCGCGGACACCATCCGGCAGCTGACCGCGCTGGGCGTGCAGCCCGTGCTGCTCACCGGTGACCACGCCAGTGCCGCCAACGCCATTGCGGGCCAGCTGGGCATCCGGGAAGTGCGTGCGAACTGCCTGCCGCAGGATAAGCTGCGCTGCATCGACGAGTTCCAGCAGAAGGGCGAACCGGTGTGCATGATCGGCGACGGCATCAACGATGCACCGGCCCTGAAAAGGCCGAGGTAGGCATCGCCATGGGCGGCACCGGCAGCGACATTGCGGTGGACGCCGCGGATATCGCCCTTGTGGACGACGAAGTGAAGGAGCTGCCCCACCTGATGGCCCTCTCCCAGCGGATGATGACCACCATCAAGCTGAACCTGACCTTCTCAATGACGCTGAACTTCATCGCCATCACGCTGGCCATCACCGGCATTCTGAACCCTGTCGTAGGCGCACTGGTGCATAACGCAGGCAGTGTGCTTGTTATCATCAACTCGGCATTGCTGCTGAATTGGAGGAAAAACGCATGATCACAATTATCGGTCTCATTATCGGCATTTTGCTGTTCGGCGCAGGTGTCTACTACCTGCAGCAGAACAAAAACGACGCAGGATCCCGCAAAATTTACGGTGTCACGGCTGCCATTGGTGCAGTGGTGGCCGTGGTATGCGCGGTGATGCTGCTGTAAAACAAATCCTTTTTCTATGCAAAGAGGGAGCGCCTTGCTGGCGCTCCCTCTTTTGCGTATTCAGTTCTGGTCGTGACTTTTGCCCACCAATGAACATATCACGCCGCAGACAAGGCTTGTGGTGATCCCGGCCGCCGCAGCGGTGAGCCCGCCCGTGAGGATGCCCACAGCACCTTCTTCCTGCAGCGCGGTGCGCACCCCTTTTGCCAGCAGGTGCCCGAACCCCAGCAGGGGCACGGTAGCCCCGCACCCGGCAAATTCGGCCAGCGGCGCATACCACCCGACGGCCGAAAGCACCACCCCCGCCACCACATAGCCCGTCAGGATGCGGGCCGGGGTCAGGCTAGTCAGGTCGATGAGCAATTGCCCCGCGACGCAGATCGCCCCGCCCACACAGAACGCCCAGAAATAATTCATGTCAGTTCTCCTTTTCCGGCCCGCGCAGCTCGACCAAATGTGCCACCGCCGGGATGCTTTCCTTCTGCAAAAAAGTGGTCTGGCTCATCAGGGCCCCGGTGGCCGCGAACAGCACCCGTTTCTGGCTGCCCCTGCGCAGCCGCGGCAGGATGTGCCCGCACAGCACCGCCGCGCAGCAGCCCGGGCCGCTGCCGCCGCTTTTTACCTGCTGCTCCTTTGCGTCGAACAGGATGCAGCCGCAGTCCACATGGTTCTTCAGCAGAAAGCCCTCTGCAGCCAGCAGCTCCCGCAGCAGCTGGCTGCCCACCTGGCCAAGGTCACCGGTGTAGATGCAGTCGAACTCCTGTGGCTCGGTGTTCGTATCCCGGAAATAGTGCAGCAGGGTGGAGGCCGCCGCCGGGGCCATGGCCGCGCCCATGTTGTTGATGTCCTTCACCTGATAGTCCTGCACCCGGCCGAAGGTGGCTGCAGCGATGCCCACGCCCTCGCCCTGGGGCTGCAGCAGGCAGCACCCGGCTGCGGTGGCCGTCCACTGGGCGGTGGGGGTGCGCACGGCCCCGTAGCTCAGGGGCGTGCGGAACTGCCGCTCGGCCGCGCAGAAGTGGCTGGACGCCATGGCCAGCAGGTTCCGCGCGGCCCCGGAACTGCACAGCACTGCGCCCAGGCCCAGGGCTTCCGCCATGGTGCTGCAGGCCCCGAACACCCCCGCAAAGGGCACCCCCAGCTCCCGCATGGCATAGCTGGACGCCGTGCACTGGGCCTGTAGGTCGCCCGCAAGGGCCAGCTGGACCTTCTCCTGCGGGAGGGCGGCTTTTTTCAGGCAGAGCCGTGCGGCCCGCAGCTGCAGGTGAGTCTCTGCCGCTTCCCAGCCGGACTGGCCGAAGCGGTTGTCCGAGGAAAGCTCGTCGAACTCCGCCGCCAGCGGGCCCTCGCTCTCTTTCTTGCCGCCCACCGCCGCCCCGGCAGCGATCACCGGCGGCGCTTCAAACAGCAGGGTATCCCCGCAGCGGTTCACCATGAACAAAATTTCCCCTTTCCGGCAACAAATGCAAAGTTTTATGGTACAATAGCGTTGCGCTGCAAGCTTTCGGCGCGCTGATCCGTATTCAGGATGGAAGGGCGACGCCCAGCGCGCCCGCCGCCCACAGAACCACGCCGTACACCACCGCCGCCAGCGTGCCGTACACGATGACCGGCCCGGCAATGGTGAACATCTTCGCCCCGGTGCCCAGCACCCGGCCTTCGCTCTTGAACTCGATGGCCGCGCTGACCACCGCGTTGGCAAAGCCCGTGATGGGCACCAGCGACCCGGCCCCGGCTTTGGCCGCCAGCTTCTGGTACCAGCCCAGCGTGGTGAGCACCGCCGAAAGGGCGATGAGGCTGCAGCTGGTCAGGGTGCCCGCGAGGTCGGCTTCCAGCCCCAGGGCAAGGTACCGCTGGCGCAGCACCTCGCCCAGCAGGCAGATGCACCCGCCCACACCGAAGGCCCACAGGCAGTCCATCCCCAGGGGCGAATGCGGCCCGATGCGCCGCACCCGGCGCGCATATTCCTGTGCTGAAAGTTTCATATTCGTTCCCCTCCGGGCATAGTCTGCCCGAAGACGGGCAATTCTATCCATCGAACCGGAAAGAGGGCTTTTGCATGAACACATCCACCCGGCACCCGCACCGCCGCCGCCATCTGCGCCCCGCCGTGCGGCGGCTGCTCACCGTGACTGCCGCCGCCTGCCTGGCTGTGGGCGGCATTTCCTTCGCGCTCTCCCGCAGCGCCGCCCTGCCGCAGGCCGCTTCCGTCCCGGCCCACAGTGCCGCTTCACAGGCTGAGGACAGCGCTGCGCAGGCCCAGCAGGCCCAGGCCATGCTGGACGACCCCCGCATGGTGCTGGTGAACCACCAAAGCAAGATGCCGGACGGCTACACCTTCACCACCAAGGAGTGCGGCTCGGCCACCGCCATCAACAAGACCCTGCAGACCGAAGCCGCCGACGCCTTCCTTGCCATGCAGGCCGCCGCCGCAAAGGACGGCGTGACCGTCTGGATGCAGAGCGGCTACCGCAGCGTGGACTACCAGAAAAACCTCTACGACAAAAAGACCCAGTATTTTCTCGAGAAAGGTCTCTCCCGGGACGAGGCACTCCAACAGGCGGCCGCCATCGTGAACCCGCCGGGCTATTCGGAGCACAACTGCGGCCTTGCCGCCGACCTGAACAGCCCGGAGCACACCGGCCTTGACGAGGGCTTTGAGAACACCGAGGCCTTCCGCTGGCTGTGCGCCCACGCGGAGGAATACGGCTTCATCCTGCGCTACCCGAAGGACGCCGAAGCCGTCACCGAGATCACCTACGAACCCTGGCACTGGCGCTATGTGGGCCCGGAGAATGCCGCCCTCATCAACCAGAGCGGCCTGTGCTTTGAGGACGCCGTGGCACTGCTGAAAAAGCTGGCTGCGGGGGAGAGCGTCACCGGTTAAAAATCCGTAAAACCGGGGCCCTTTGCGTTGCATTTTGCCCGCAGTTATGGTAAGATAACAATAGTCTGCCCTGGGAGAAAAGCTGTTTCGGCAGGGCGGCGAATGTTTTGAACAAAAGAAGGAATTTTTTATGATAAACCGCACAAAAATCGCATCTTTCGTGGCTGTGGCCGCTCTGTCCGCCGCTGTACTGACCGGCTGCGGCGGCAGCAGTTCTTCCGCTGCCCCGTCCTCGGTCTCCACGGCTGAGGTCACCTCGCCCGCTTCCAGCGCGGCAGCCTCCTCCGTGGTGGACAACGCCGCCGAGAACGGCACCTCTGCGCTGGACGGCATCTACGACGCACTGCTGGAGCAAAACCCCATCTCCAACCAGTTCGAGATCGCAGCCATGAACATCGAGTATGACTTCAACCTGCCTGCCGAGAACGTGGTGAGCTACAAGGGCGTCAAGAGCAATGACAACGGCGACGCCGGTCTTGTGCTGGTGATCGAAGCCGCCGACGGCAAGGCTCAGGACATTGCCGATGCCCTGTACACCTACCAGCAGGATCAGGTGGCCTTCTACGGCAACTATGCCGAGTTCGCCCAGGCCCAGACCAACGTGGAGAACGCGGTCATCGCCTTCAAGGACAACACCGTTGTCATGGTGATCGCCTCCAACGAGTGCACTGCCGATCTGGACAGCGCCGTGGACAGCGCACTGAACAGCTGATCTGATCTTATCCGAGCCGGTGCCACTGCGGCATCGGCTTTTTTTGAGCAAGCACAAAGGAGGCTGACGCTTTGGTTTTCAGCACCATTATTTTCCTGTTCCGCTTTTTGCCCATCACGCTGGCGCTGTACTACCTTGCGCCCGCAAAGCTCAAGAACACCGTGCTGTTCCTCTGCAGCCTTGTGTTTTACTGCTGGGGCGAGGTCCGTTTTTTCCCGGTCATGGTGGCCCTCATCCTCATCAACTATGTCTGCGGCCTTGCCATTGAGCATTTTGACGCAAAGCCCGCCCTGCGCAAAGTCTTTCTGCTCATCGCCCTCATCGGCAGCCTGGGCATGCTCTGTCTCTTATACACATCTCCGAGCCCACGAGACCGGAGCCTATCTC
>ENA-OZGS01000646-OZGS01000646.1-human-gut-metagenome-genome-assembly--contig:-NODE-646-length-9783-cov-11.385794_pt1 | contig 9783 bp, 9 predicted proteins | sample MGYA00245121_ERZ653667 | MGnify/ENA primary metagenome ERZ653667 (study PRJEB26926, sample SAMN06165248) | human gut metagenome | biome: ENVO:00009003; feature: ENVO:2100002; material: ENVO:00002003...
TACACCACCCAGCCGGGCATCCAGCTCTACACCGGCAACTTCCTGCAGGACTGCCCCTCCCCCGGCAAGGGCGGCGTCCCGCTGGAAAAGTACGGCGGCTTTGCCCTTGAGACCCAGCATTTCCCCTGCAGCCCCTCTCACCCGGAGTTCCCGACGACGGTGCTGCGGGCAGGCAAAGTCTTCCGAGCCAACACTACGCTCCGCTTCTTCACCGGCCGTCAGTGCGGCCGATTATAAAAGAGAATCCGTTTTCCAAGCAAATATCAGCCGCAGCAAAGGGCAGCTCTCTTGCGGGAGCTGTCCTTTGCTGTTTTTTGCGTGTCCTCTCCATTCCTTGCGGACTAAAAATCTTTGCAGTTCATCAGACTGGCTGAAAATATGCAACAAAAATACATTTTAATAAAAAAGCCGGTACTTGATTCTCTGTGCAAAAAGCGGTATCCTTTAGGCAGGCAGAGCACAAGGGCTCTGTGCGAAGCAACATTTGGAACAAGAGAGGTACTGGACATGGCTATTTTGGTTTCCGGCGGCGCAGGCTACATCGGCAGCCACACCTGCATCGAGCTCCTGAATGCCGGCTACGACGTCGTCGTGGCGGACAATTACTATAATGCATCCCCTGTGGTCCTCGACCGCGTCAAGCAGATCACCGGCAAGGACTTCCGCTTCTATCAGGCCGATATGACCAAACACGAGGATGTGGAGAAGATCTTCGCCGAGTGTCCCGACATCACGGCGGTCATCCAGTTCGCAGCCTATAAGGCCGTTGGCGAGAGCGTGTCCAAGCCCATCGAATACTACTACAATAACCTCAACTGCACGCTGGTCATCCTGGATGTGATGCGCAAGCACAACTGCCACAACTTCGTGTTCAGCTCTTCCGCCACCGTCTACGGCGACCCCGCCAGTGTGCCGATCACCGAGGACTTCCCCGTGGGTGCAACCACCAACCCCTACGGCACCACCAAGGCCATGACCGAGCGCATCCTCACCGATGTCTGCAAGGCTGACCCCACCCTGAACGTGGCTCTGCTGCGCTACTTCAACCCCATCGGCGCCCACAAGTCCGGCCTCATCGGCGAGGACCCCAACGGCATCCCCAACAACCTCATGCCCTACATCGCCAAGGTGGCTGTGGGCAAGCTGGAAAAGGTCCATGTCTTCGGCAATGACTACCCCACTCCCGACGGCACCGGCGTCCGTGACTATATCCATGTCGTGGACCTGGCCCGCGGCCATGTCTGCGCCATCAAGAAGCTGGAAACGAACTGCGGCCTCTTCATCTGCAACCTCGGCACCGGCAAGGGTTACAGCGTGCTGGATGTCATCCATGCCTTCGAGAAGGCCTGCGGCAAGCCCATCCCCTACGTCATCGAGGCCCGCCGCCCCGGCGACATCGCCGAGTGCTATGCCGACCCCACCAAGGCCAGGAATGAGCTTGGCTGGGTGGCTGAGTACGGCATCGAGGAGATGTGCGCCGACAGCTGGAACTGGCAGAAGAAGAACCCTGACGGCTACCACACCGCGAACTGAATAAAAAACGATAAGAGCCTGTACGGCGGGGACTTCCCGGGTACAGGCTCTTATTTTTTGCATTTTTTCTGATATTCGAGGAAGGCGACATGATTTTTTTTCAGAGAGCAGTTCAGAACAGCCCCGTTTCTCTTGACAACGCCGGAAAGTTAGCCTATATTACTGTTGTTAATGCAAACTAACAAACACGCTCGAGAGGAACATTCCATATGACGTTGAAAGATTTGAACATCGGCGAGACCGCCGTGGTCGGGACCGTGGGCGGCGAAGGCGCTCTGCGGCAGCATTTTCTGGATATGGGGCTGATCCCCGGTGAGGAGGTCACGCTGGTCAAATTTGCCCCGATGGGCGACCCGATGGAGCTGAGCATCCACGGCTACGAGCTGACCCTCCGGCTGGACGATGCCGCCCGCATCGGGGTCACTCTGGCCAAAGCCCCGGCGGTGAAAAAGGTAGCGGCAGAAAGTGACAAGCCGGTGGAGCATCCGGGCCTCGGCGAAGGCGGACGCTACCACACCAAAAAAGGCGAGAACCCTCTGCCCGACGGCACGACCCTTACCTTTGCGCTGGCGGGCAACCAGAACTGCGGCAAGACGACCCTCTTCAACCAGCTCACCGGCTCCAACCAGCACGTCGGCAATTTCCCGGGTGTGACGGTGGACCGCAAGAGCGGTGCGATCCGGAATAACCCGAATACGGAGGTCACAGACCTGCCCGGCATCTACTCCATGTCGCCCTATACCAGCGAGGAGATCGTGACCCGGCAGTTCATCATCGGCGAGAAGCCAACGGGCATCATCAATATCGTGGACGCCACCAACATCGAGAGGAATCTGTACCTCACCATGCAGCTCATGGAGCTGGATACGCCGATGGTGCTGGCGCTGAACATGATGGACGAGATGCGCGGCAACGGCGGCACTGTCCGCATCAATAAGATGGAGGCCATGCTGGGCATCCCGGTCGTGCCGATCTCTGCGGCAAAGAACGAGGGCGTGGACGAGCTGGTGGATCATGCGCTCCATGTCGCAAAGTATCAGGAGCGGCCGGGCCGGATGGATTTCTGCAGCGAGGAGGATCACGGCGGCGCAGTCCACCGCTGCATCCACGGCATCATCCACCTGATCGAGGATCATGCCGTGGCCGCAGGCATCCCGGTGCGCTTTGCGGCCACAAAGCTCGTGGAGGGCGACCAGCGCATCGAGGCGGCCCTGAAGCTCGACCAGAACGAAAAAGAGATGATCGAGCACATCATCGTCCAGATGGAGCAGGAGCGGGGTCTGGACCGCGCCGCCGCCATCGCGGATATGCGGTTCCACTTCATCCACCAGCTGGTGGAGCAGACCGTCGTGAAGCCCCGCCAGAGCAAGGAGCAGCTCCGCTCGGCCCAGATCGACCGGTTCCTCACGGGCCGCTATACCGCCATCCCGGCCTTTGTGGGCATTATGGCGCTGGTGTTCTACCTCACCTTCGGCGTCATCGGTCTGGCGCTCCAGAACCTGCTGGAAGTGGGCATTGATGCCCTGACCGCCGCGGTGGACTCCACCCTCACGGCGTGGAACGTCAACGCAGCCGTCCACTCGCTGGTCATCGACGGCATCTTCACCGGTGTGGGCAGTGTGTTGAGCTTCCTGCCCATCATCGTGACCCTGTTCTTCTTCCTCTCTCTGCTGGAGGATACCGGATACATGGCCCGCGTGGCATTCGTGATGGATAAGCTTCTCCGCCGCATCGGCCTCTCGGGGCGCAGCATCGTGCCAATGCTCATCGGCTTCGGCTGCACCGTCCCCGGCGTCATGGCCAGCCGCACCCTGCCCTCGGAGCGCGACCGCAAAATGACCATCCTGCTCACCCCCTTTATGAGCTGCTCGGCCAAGCTGCCCATCTACAGCCTGTTTGCGGCGGCCTTCTTCCCGGAGCACGCGGCTCTGGTGATGGTCAGCCTCTATTTCCTCGGCATTGCGGTGGGCATTCTGATGGCCATCCTGCTGAAGAGCAGTGTCTTTAAGGGCGAGGCCGTCCCCTTTGTGATGGAGCTGCCCAACTACCGCCTGCCCGGCCTCAAGAATGTGGTCCAGCTGCTCTGGGAAAAGGCCCGCGATTTCCTCCAGCGCGCCTTTACGGTCATCTTTGTGGCAACCATCATCATCTGGTTCCTGCAGAGCTTCGACCTGCGGCTCAGCCTCACCGCTGACCCGCAGCAGAGCATCCTTGCATGGCTGGCCAGCGGTATCGCGCCGCTGTTTGCGCCACTGGGCTTTGCCGACTGGCGGGTGTCTACGGCCCTGATCACCGGCTTTATGGCCAAGGAGAGCGTCGTTTCGACCCTCACCATCCTCTATGGCTCCTCTGCGGCCTTTGCCGCCGCGCTGTCCCCGGCGGCGGCTGCACCCCTGCTGGTGTTCTGCCTGCTCTATACGCCCTGCATCGCGGCGGTGGCCTCGGTCAAGCGGGAGCTGGGCGGCAAGTGGGCGTTTATCATGGTGGCAAATCAGTGCATCGTAGCATGGCTGGCGGCCTTCGGCACGCGGCTCATCATGATGCTGTAAAGAAAACGGAAACAGGGAGCGGCCTGCAAGATGCGGGCCGCTCCTTTTCTCTTGACAATCGCTGCGTTTTTGTGCTATTATTACTTCAAATTTGAATGATACAATTTTGAATCACAAGGAGGCGTCCCATGAATACCCCGGGCATCGAATTCGGGCGGAAGACCTCGGCGGCTTACGCCGCCCTCTGCAAGCCCCTGTGCCAGAAGCTCCATCTGCCCCAGACGGCTTTTGATATCCTGATGTTCCTCGCCAACAACCCCGGCTATCAGACCGCCAGCGACGTGGTAGAGGTGCGCAAACTGAAAGCAAACCTCGTCTCGGTGAACGTAGACCGTCTGGTGCAGGAGGGCTACCTCGTCCGCGAGGCTGACCCCGGCGACCGCCGCCGCACCCTGCTGCGCTGCACCGAAAAAGCCTGCCCCATCATCGAGCAGGGCCGGGCCTTGCAGGAGGAATTTGGTGCGCGTTTGCTGGAACACACCAATGAAGCACAGCGAAAGGCGTTCTTCGAGACGATGGACATCATAAATAAGAATCTGGACGCCATTCTGGAAGGAGAAGCATGAACATTTTATTTACGATCTTAGTCACCTTTTTCGCCGGCATGGGCGCGGGCCTCGGCACCGGCTTTGCGGGCCTGAGCGCGGCGGCTGTCATCAGCCCCATGCTCATCACCTTTCTGCATATGGACCCCTATATGGCCGTGGGCATCGCCCTCTCGTCGGATGTGCTGGCCAGCGCCGTCTCGGCCTACACCTACCATAAAAACAAGAACCTCGACATCAAAAACGGCCTCATCATGATGGTGAGCGTGCTGGTGTTCACGGTGGTGGGCAGCTGGGTGGCCAGCCTGCTCCCCTCGGCCACGATGGGCAGCTTCTCGGTGTTCATGACCTTCCTGCTGGGCATCAAGTTCATCGTCCGGCCCGTTATGACCACCAAAGAGGCCATGCAGGGGGGTCAGCGCAAAGAAGCGGGCCATCCAGTCCATCGTCTGCGGCATCCTCATCGGCTTCATCTGCGGCTTTATCGGCGCAGGCGGCGGCATGATGATGCTCCTCATCCTCACCAGCGTCCTCGGCTACGAGCTGAAAACGGCTGTGGGTACCAGCGTGTTCATCATGACATTCACGGCCCTGACCGGAGCTGTCAGCCATTTCGCCATCGGCGGTGCGCCGATCTGGCACGTCTGGGCGCTCTGCGTCGTCTTTACCCTGCTGTGGGCGCGCATTGCGGCGGTCTTTGCCAATAAGGCCGATGCCAAGACCCTCAACCGCGCCACCGGCATCATCCTCGTCATCCTCGGCGTGGTGGTCATGGGCTTCAACTGGCTCAGCTGACCGTATCCGGACAAAAAGAAATGCCTGTGCGGCAGATGCTGCACAGGCATTTTTAATGTTCTTTTAACGGACGAACTCGACCTCAACGTCGCCGTTCTTGGTGGCGAGGTTCAGCTTATTGGGGGCATCTGCATTCTGCTGCAGGGTGTCCTTGCCGAAGAAGAGGAAGTTCTTGTCGCTGGCGTCGGAGACGCGGATCTTGCCGCCGCCTGCGGCCAGCTCAAAGCCGTAAGAGCTGCCGCTGCCGATCACAGAGCCGGTGATGCTGCCGTTCTGCACCTTGGCGTTGCAGACGTTGGCAGAGATGTTTTCCAGCTTGAGGGTGCCGCTGTTCTGGATGGTGGCAGCCACATTCTGGGAGGTGACGCCGCTCATGGTGATCTTGCCGTTGCGGGTGGTGCCGCTCAGGGTGGAACCGTTGAAGTTCGATACCTCGATGCGGCCATTGTCAGTGGTGAGGCTGGCGGTCTGTGCCGAAACGCCGTCCAGCGTGATGCTGTCGTTGGTGGTGCTGACGGTGATGTTTGCCAGCGTCTGGCGGGGTACCTGCAGCGTCAGGGTGCAGCTGCGGGTGTCCTCACTCTGGATGATGAGGGAAGCGTTGGGCTCCCGGGTCTTGGTCACGGTGAGGGTGCTGCCCGCCACCGTGAAGTCGTAGAGCTTGGAGCTTTCAAAGGCGTAGCTCGAGGTGTAGGTGTAATCGGCGCGGATGTGGTCGATGTCGGCGGCCTGCAGAATGACCGCAGCGCTGTTGTCCTGCACCACGATGGCGTTGATGCCGGCCGGTGCGTCATAGCTGGCGCTGTAAGTGGCCACAGGTGCTGCCGCGCCGCAGAAGAGCGCAGCCGCCGTGACAGCTGTCAGAAGAGCGAGAAGAAACTTTTTCATAAGGAAAACCTCCTGTCGCAATAAAATAGATGAGCGGAATGTCCCGCAGAAGATTTTACTTTATCCGTCCGGGCCGCAGCTGCGGCTCGGATAGAATTTCTCACCTTAAAAATACCGCAGCAGAGAAAAAAAGTCAAGAGAGAAAAAATGAACAATAAAAAACGCCTGCACAGTGGTGCAGGCGCAAAAGCAGGATAAATTATTTTTCTTCGATGGTGGAGTGCTCGATGACATAGTCGGCAGCGCGGCGGATGCCCTCGTTGCGGCGGATGGCCTCCACGTTGGACGCAGCCTTGACTTCCTCGAGGGTCTTCTTGGTGCGCTCAGCGCGCTCGGACAGGGTCTTGTCGATGTCCTCCTCAGTGGGAACGAGGTTCTCGTTCTGAGCGATCTGCAGCAGGGCCATCCGGGCGCGGGTGTTCTTCTCCGCAGCAGTGCGGACAGCGGCAGTGAAGCTCTCGCGGGTCTGATGAATCTGGCTCAGGTAGCGGTCGAGGCTCAGGCGCTGCATCTGCAGCTGCTGCTGGATCTGCTCCATCTCCTGCTGATAGGCACTCTCGACGAGAACGCTGGGCAGCTCGCCCTCAGCGGCTGCGGCCAGCTGGGTGAGGATGGCGTCCTTGGCGCGGTTGAGCGCGGCGGCGTGTTTGTTGTCGTGGAGCTGCTGACGGATCTGGGCGCGGAATTCGTCCATGGTGTCCACATTGGCAGCCTTCTTGGCAAAATCGCTGTTCAGTGCGGGCAGCTGGCGGACACAGACGTCGTGCAGCTTGATTTTGAAGACCACGGGCTTGCCGGCCAGGTCCTTGACGTGGTAGCGGGCCGGGAAGGTGACGAAGATGTCGAACTCCTCGCCGCCCTTGTGGCCGAGGATGCCTTCCTCGAAGCCGGGGATCATCCGGCCGCTGCCCAGCTGCAGGGTCTGGTTCTGGGCGGTGCCGCCGTTGAAGGGCTTGCCTTCCAGCAGGCCCTCGTAGTCGATGTGGACGATGTTGCCCTTGACGGCCGGACCCTTGTGAGGCACCAGCTCAGCGGCCATGGCGCGGCGGCGCTCCAGCACAGCGTCGATCTCCTTGTCGGTGACTTCCGGGGTGACGCACTCGGTCTTGAAGCCGGTGGTCTGGGTCAGGTTCAGCTCAGGCTGCAGGGCGGTGGTGGCAGTGGCCACAAAGCCCTCGTCCTTTTTCACGCTGACCAGGTCGTAGACCGGCTCGTCCACAGCGTGGAAGCCGTGTTCTGCCATCGCTGCGTTGTACAGGGCCGGGACGTCCTTGTCCATCAAATCGTTGATGGCGTCGTACCAGAAGGTGTGCTCGCCGCGGTCGGCCTCGATCTGGGCGCGGTCAGCCTCGCCCTTGGCAAAGCCCTTGATGGTGTACGTTGCGCGGGTGCGCTCGTACACGGCGTTGGACGCAGCTTCCAGCTCCTCAGCCGAAGCGCTGAAAGTCATTTTGCAGACACTCTTTTCGGGAGTTTCCACGCTTACCAGTTTCATAGGTTCTACCCTCCGTGCTGCCCCCTGAAAGGGCAAGATTCAAAACATTATGAAGTTATTATAGCACAATAAGCTCAAAAGCGGTATAATAAAAAGAAAGAAAATCTGTTCTTTTGTCAGCGAATGGAGTCCCGTGCGCTGCAAAACGGAAGGAAGTGTACACCTCATGCGTCTGTTCGACGTTCTCGGGCCGGTGATGATCGGCCCCTCCTCCAGCCATACGGCGGGTGCGGCCCGCATTGGATATACGGCCCAGAAGCTGCTGGGCGACGTCCCCGCCGAGGCGGACATTGGACTCTACGGCAGCTTTGCCACCACAGGCCGGGGCCACGGCACCGACCGTGCGCTGGTGGCGGGCCTGCTGGGCCTCCGCCCGGACGACCCCCGCCTGCCCGACAGCTTCGCGCTGGCCGAGGAGGCCGGCATGAAGTTCACCATCCATCCGGTGGAGCTCCGTGCCGCCCACCCGAATACGGCGGTGCTTACCTTAAAGAGTAAGGCGGGCCGGATCCTCGTCCTGAAGGCGGCCTCTGTGGGCGGCGGACGCATCCGCGTGACTGAGATCGACGGTGTGCCTGCCGACTTTGGCGGTGACAGCAACACCCTTATCATCCATAACGAGGACACCCCCGGCTGCATCGCCGAGGTCACTATGTCGCTGGCCCAGCGCCGCATCAATATCGCGTCCATGCAGGTGTTCCGCGCCGCGACGGGCGGCTACGCCGTTATGGTTCTGGAATGCGACTCCCACATCCCCCACGTGCTGGAACAGCAGATGGCCGTGATGCCGGGCATCCGCAAAGTCACCTGCCTGAACATCGACGAGCCGGAAGAATGCGAGGAGGGCTGAGAAGTGTCGTTTTTATCCTGTGAAGAGATGCTGGCCGCTGCCCGCAGCCAGAATATTTCCCTTTCGGAGGCCATCCTCCGCAGCGATTTGGCCGAGAGCCGCCTCACCGAGGCCCACAGCCGGGAGATGATGCACCACCTCTGGCAGGTGATGCAGGCCACCAGCCGGGACTATGACCCGGCCCAGCGCAGCCGAAGCGGCCTTTCGGGCGGCGATGCGGCCAAGGTGGAGCAGGCCCATCAAGAAGGAAAGAGCCTTGGCGGCGATTACCTCGCCGCAGTGACTGCCGAAGCTCTCAAGACCGCCGAGTGCAACGCCTGCATGAAGCGCATCGTCGCTGCCCCCACGGCGGGCAGCTGCGGTGTCCTGCCCGCTGTTCTGCTGCCGCTGGCCCGCAGCGGCGAGGCCGACGAAGAGTCCATCTGCGACGCCCTCTATGTCGCCGCCGGGTTCGGTCAGGTCATCGCGGCCCGCGCCACTCTCGCGGGCGCGGAGGGCGGCTGTCAGGCCGAGGTGGGCGCTGCCAGCGCGATGGCCGCCGCCGCTCTCTGCCACCTCAAGGGCGGCGCGCCGGAGCAGTGCGCCGCTGCCGCCGCAATGGCTCTGGGCAACCTGCTGGGCCTCGTCTGCGACCCCGTGGCCGGCCTCGTGGAAGTTCCCTGCGTCAAGCGGAATGTCGTTGGCGCAGTGAATGCCGTCTCCTGTGCGAATATGGCCCTTGCCGGGGTGGACTACGCCATCCCCTGTGATGAGGTCATCGACGCCATGGGCCGCGTGGGCAGCCTGCTCTCCCCCGACCTCCGCGAGACCGGTCAGGGCGGTCTTGCCGCCACGCCTACCGGCGTCCGCATTGCGCAGGCTCTGGCAGAGCAGGGCTGATGTATAGAAAATAAAAGAAAAGTAGATGAAAAGACGTTCTTTTTCAGGAATCTCAAAAATATTTCCGAAAAAGTGTTGACAAAACCCCGGTTCAGTGATAAAATACATTATGTTCCGAACGGAACGTATGCGTTGGTAGCTCAGCTGGATAGAGTGACTGACTACGAATCAGTAGGCCGGGGGTTCGAGTCCCTTCCATCGCACCAGAAAATGCCGTGAAATCGAAAGATTTCATGGCTTTTTTGTTTT
>ENA-OZGS01000650-OZGS01000650.1-human-gut-metagenome-genome-assembly--contig:-NODE-650-length-9737-cov-7.895786_pt1 | contig 9737 bp, 8 predicted proteins | sample MGYA00245121_ERZ653667 | MGnify/ENA primary metagenome ERZ653667 (study PRJEB26926, sample SAMN06165248) | human gut metagenome | biome: ENVO:00009003; feature: ENVO:2100002; material: ENVO:00002003...
GAGATAGGCTCCGGTCTCGTGGGCTCGGAGATGTGTATAAGAGACAGGAACTGCTTCCTGCTGACAAGGTGGAGAAAGTGGAGCAGTTGATCCAAAACAAACCAGAGAAAGAAAAACTGGCTTTTGTGGGAGATGGCATCAACGACGCCCCGGTGCTTCGCCGGGCAGACATCGGCATCGCCATGGGTGCCATGGGTTCTGATGCCGCCATTGAGGCTGCTGATGTGGTCCTAATGGATGATGACCCCTTGCAGATCTCCAAAGCAATCAAAATCTCCCGCAAGTGCCTTGGCATCGTCTATCAGAACATCGTGGTGGCCATCGGCGTAAAACTGGCCTGCCTTGTGCTGGTCGCTCTGGGCTTCGCCAATATGTGGCTGGCCGTGTTCGCTGATGTGGGCGTAATGATTATCGCCGTCCTCAATGCTATCCGGGCGCTGTTTGTGAAAAATCTTTAAAGTTCAGAAATCCCCGCCGACTGGATGGGGCCGAGAGTGCGCTACAATCAAGCCATACAAGAGATACGAGGGAGGCAAGGAGCAATGTACGATATCTGTCTTACCGTTTCAGCATGGTGCATCATCGGCCTATTGGGCGTTCTGTTTATAAGATCATTGGGATTCCGAGAGTTTCATCAAGAGAAAATTATCTCTTGGCTCGTGGGGATTGCTATGATTTTCTTCCTGATAGCACTCATGTTTAACTAGAACTGAAAGCAGTTGAATACGGCCTGAAAGGTCGCATTGTTGTGGCAAGCAGTGCAGACGTATATACATCTGCTTATTTTGCGTTGCAAAACGCTTGTTGGGGAACACCCCAAACCCCTTTGATCTGCATTTTTCCCAATGCAGGCTGCGCATCCCGATGGGACGCTTTTTTACCCGGTGATATGCTCCGGGTCGTTAAGAACTTGCATGAGGTGAGAAGCGGCTTCTGCCAAAGAAGCATACTTCATCTGTTCCGGTACAGTTGTGTTCAGAAGCGAAACGCCCCACACCTGCATACAGTCCGCAAGTTCTTTCTGCGCCTGCAATGCCGCCACCTTACGCACATCCGGGGTGGTTTCTGCATCCAGAACGTAGGCTGTGGAGTATTTTCCGTTGCGATTTTCTGTCAACTGCACCATGGAGTAGTGCTCATTCCAAAAGTGACAGAAGCAAACCCTGCCACCGATGTTCTCCATTTCGATACACAGTTCTTCTTCGCCGCTCCATTGCGGAGTCTCGGACAAAATGCGATTCAGTTCCGAAAGAGCCTGCCGTTCTTCAGCCGATAACCTCCTAGACATGAAAAGCCCCGGCCTTTTCTGGCCGAGGCTTGATGGTTGCGGAGCAGAATGTAATCTGTTCGCTTCCGCTGACAGGGAGGGCATTCCATAGTTTAGGGTTCCACCCGCACCGTCAGGCGGGAGGCGTGCAATCCACCGTGGTATACCCGGTTATGGGCCACCACGGTCCGGGCGGAAGCAAAACCTTCCCGGGTGTTGCTGTTGGGGAAGATGAAATTCTTGGCGCTAGAGGTGACAGTCACCCGGATGCGGTGGCCTTTCCGGAAGCAATTGGACAACTTGGTGGTGCGGATCTTCAGGCAGACGATCTCGCCTTCCTGCAAAAACTCCGACCGGGCAAAGCCATTACGGTATCGGGCGCTGAGCAGGCCATCCGCCAGTTTGATGGACCGGCCGTTCTCATCCACGTCGGTAACGCGCACCACAAAGTCGGTATCCGGCGCGTCAGAAGAAATATACAACTCCGCCGTCATATCACCGGTCAGAACCAGGTTTTCCTTCAGCACAGGGGAGGTGTAGCACAGCAGATCCTGACGCAGTTCCTCCCGGGTGTAGTCCTCTGGCACTTCGATCTCGTTCTCCGACATATCGATGATGTGCTGGGACGGATGTTCGGGGTCATAGGCGTAACCGTCGCAGTTCTCCCGCTCCGGCTTGGCAAAAGTCAGCCGCCCGTCCCCGGCAGAGGTGTTGGCATGGCCGTCACTATCCAGATACAGGTGGGTGACCCGGGTCTCGGGCACTGGCCAGTTTTCGGCGGTCTTCCATACCTCCTGGCCCAGGGTGTAGTATTCTACCGGGGCAGTCTGGTCGATGCCGTTGTCCACTTCCTTGAGGTGATGCTCAAACCATCGGAAATACAGCCAGTCCAGATCAAAGCGCAGCGCCTGGCTGCCGAAGGATACCCCGTGCATGTCGTACTTACTGTTGCCGCTGTGCTGCCAGGGCCCCAGAATGACCTTGCGCATGCCCCGAGGGAAGTCATGGACCAGTTCCAGAGCTTCGGTGGTACCCATGCCGTTGTCGTCAAACCAGCCGGACTGAATCAGCGCCGGGATCTGCGCCCCGACGGAGCGTTCCTGCCAGTTGGACATACGCCAGAAATCGTTGTAGTCACTGGGTTCCAGCCACCGTGTGATGAAGGGCACATCGTACCCCAGAGCCTTTTTCGGCAGGTCGGTCAGGGGGCGGATGTTCAGCACTTTCTCCCAGTCATCGCGTTCCATCAGCTCAGGGTGGAAGGTTTTCTGAGACACCGCAAAGGCCCAGGCCAGCATGCCCGAGGTGAAAGACCCACCCCGGCGGGGCAGATCCACAAAGGAGCTGCCCGCGCAGACTACGCTGATCAGAGCTTTCAGGTGGGGGTTGCCGCTGGCAGCGGCCGCCCACTGTACATAACCCAGGTAGGACCCGCCCACCATACCGATGCGTCCGCTGCACCATGGCTGGGCGGCGATCCAGTTCAGAGTATCGTCGCCGTCCTCCACCTCGTGGTAGTTGGGCAGCCATTCGCCCTCACTGGCGTTTCGGCCGCGCACATCCTGTACTACCACCGCGTAGCCGCGCTGGACGTAACGGTAGTATACCTCACAGCCGTCCTCTTTGCCGTAGGGGGTGCGTACCAGCACTGCGGGCACCGGGGTACTACAGTTTTTAGGCAGGTATACGTCGGTGGAAAGATGTACCCCGTCCCGCATGGGCACTGGGAAGGTCAGCGCATGTTCTACCGGGAACAACTGTTCCTCCGGCCAGGTCGAGCGCCACAGGCGCAGGATGGTCTCCTCCTCGGCACCGGGTTCCACCAGCACCGTGACCATCTCCCGGGCAGGGCAGGTGACGGCGATCAGCCGCCCTTCTTTCATCTGTTTGTTGTTGGGGAATTTTACATCCCGCTGCAGGTAGTTGCAGCCGTCTTCGCTGGTGTAGCGCTCGCCGCACAGGGAAACTTCCCCGGTGCCATGCAGCCCCGACTCGTAATGGGACAGGTTCTGCCCCAGGGCGGCAAAGTCCATCTTCACAAAGAAACGGTAAAAATCCCGGTCCTGTTCAGTCAGGTCCTGCCAGTCCAGCAGCGCGCCGGTATGCACGTCCAGTTTCTGGATCTGGGGTGTGCCGTCGCCCAGCCGCAGTCTGCCGTACAGGATGCCTGAAACATATAAGTCAAAATTACGCATTTCCGTTTCTCCCATTTTCCGTTCAGGCGCCGATGAAAGCATGGATGGCATAGGCTACACCGATGCCCACATAGTTGCCCAGGGCACCGGCCAGTACGCCCATGAGCAAGCCGATGTTGATAAGGGTCTTCCACTGGGCGCTGGAGGCGATGAGGGCGGCGGTGGGGCCATCTGAGATACAGCCTACGATGGACAGCAGCACATACTCAAAACGGACTTTCAGCAGCCGGGTGATGAGCAGGTGCAGCAGAATAGAACAGACGATGACACAGAAGCAGAACAGGGTGATGTAGAAGGTGGATCCGAAGAACTGCTTCAGGTCCACCGCAAAGCCGATGGTCACCAGGAACAGCAACGCTACGAAAAGGCCCAGGTCAAAGTTGCCGCGCAGCTTGCGGACGGCTGGCACCTGTGCCAGGATGATGGAGAAGGTGGTGATGAGCAGGATGCGGCCTGCACTGCGGAACCCTGCTCCGAATACCATCGAGGAGATGCTGGTGGCAGCCCACACGGTGCCAAAGCCGATGGCCAGCAACCAGGCGATTTCCTGGATGGACCATTCCTTGGAAGTCATCAGTTCCTCGTGGTTGCCATCCCCCAGCAGTTCCGGCTCGCTCATTTCATAGGGCCACAGCTTTTTCAGCCATTTGGAGCTCTTGTACAGGGCGGGGGCAGCAAACATCAGGATCAGCGTGGGGATGCCCACCACATAGTCGGCGGCATTGGCCGAGGCGATGGTGGTCTTGCTGGCATCCAGGCCTACAGCGATGGCGGTCAGGTTGGAACTGCCGCCGGTGTAGGTGCCCACGAACATACCGGCCACCTTCCAGCCCTCGTCGATTTTGTCGGCGAACAGTACGCCGAACACCAAAGCTGCCACGCAGACACTGAATATGGCCGAGATCAACGCAATGACCGGTTCCTTGGATAATTTGCGCATCTGTTTCAGGTCCAGGCTCAGCAGGCAGATGGAAATGGACAACGGCACACAGTAGCTGCTGACGGCATCATAGGTAGCACTGGAGGTAGGCACGATCCGCAGGTTGGACAGCACGATACCCATGATGATAACCGTCAGGGCCGGACCCAGCGTTTTGAACGCCTTGAACCGCTGCAGCCAGAATCCCAGTGCGACCATGGCGACCATGATGAACAGGAGCGCGCCTTCGGAGGAAAAAATCGTATTCGGCATAATACACCTCTCTGCGGGATCCCGCTTAAAAATCAATATCGATGCCAAGGCCCGGTTTGTCGGACAGGGTGTAGACGCCGCCATTCACGGCAAAACCTCCGGGCATACCCATCTCGGGGTCCACGGCGTACATAAAGCTGTCGCAGTCCGCCTCAGTGATGTTCTGCTTGGCGGCAACCAGACCCACACCGGCAGCAATGGCCACCTTGGTCTCCAGCATGCAGCCCACCATGCACTGCACATGGTTTGCCTCGGCAATGGCGTTGATCTTTTCCGCCGGGTACAGGCCACCGCACTTCATCAGTTTGATGTTGATAATGTCTGCAGCATCGATCTTGCAGGCCTTTGCTGCGTCGATGGGGGTGTGGACCGACTCATCCAGCATGACCTGCAAGTCCACCTTGGAACGCACAAAGCGCATACCGTCCAGATTCCAGCTGGGCAGGCACTGTTCCACCGCTTCCACGCCCAGCTTTTCAAAGGCTTTCAGGGTGCGCACCGCATCGCTGACAGTGTAACCCTGGTTGGCGTCCACACGCAGGCGGATGTTGGGGCCCACCGCCTGACGGATCAGGGTCAATGCCTGGATATCCTCGATCGGGTTGATGCCGGCCTTGATTTTCAGAATGGTGAAGCCATCCTTTTCCACCCGTTCCCGGGCTTCGGCGGCCATAGCTTCCGGTGTGTCAATGCCCACCGTCATGTCAGTGACGATCTGGTTCACGCTGCCACCCAGCACCTTGTACAGAGGCTGACCCATCAGTTTGCCCTTGATATCGTACAGGGCAATATCCACTGCGGCCTTTGCCGAGGTGTTGCCTGACAGCAGGCGGTCCATCATCCTGTGGATGCCCTCAATATCCAGCGGATCCATGCCGATCAATCCGGTGCGGAACAGTTTCAGCGCTTCCAGAACGGTGGCCGCGCTCTCGCCGGTCACCGGTTCAAAGGGCGCGGCCTCACCGATGCCCCACAGACCTTCGTCGGTGGAGATCTTCACCAGCACATTCAGCGAATGATCCTGTACCGCAAAAGCAATGCGGAAGGGCTTTTTCATGGGGATACGGATGGTTTCTACCTTTACATCTGTGATTTTCATAGGGTTCCTCCTGCATAATAATTTTTATAAATTTTTATAGAATTTTACTATTTCTAAAATTTTTGTCAAGAGCTTTTCTATTATTTTCACATTTTTCAGAACATTTTGTAGGATAAGCACGAAATCGTCTGGTTTTCTTTGTAAAAATTTTATAAATTTCGAATATTTTCTCGCTTATTTACGTACAGGGCATTTTGTGATATACTATAAATAACTATAAATAAATTTTTTACGAAAAAGCGGGAGGTCTTATGCTGGGCGAACACGTTCGAAATATTCGGAAAAAACGGGGAATCACCCTTAAGGAACTGGCCGAAAAGACTGGTTTGTCCATCGGGTATATCTCCCAAATCGAGCGCAATCTCACCGACCCGTCCCTGTCCACCCTGCGCAAACTCAGCGCCGCTCTGGACATCCCCACCTATCTGTTTATGGGAGGTGAGCACAGCACTGGCCTGACAACCCGTCAGGCGGATATGATGATTCTCTCCCAGCCCAATTCCAATATACGGTATCACCTGCTTACGCCTATGCCCAACGGAAATTTTGTACCTCAGTCGTTGGTCATACGCTTTGAGCTGGAACCCCACTGCAAGGACGGCGACCTGCCGGTGATCCATCCCAGTGAGGAAATCCTGCTGCTGGAACAGGGGCAGCTGGATGTACTGGTGGAGTCCGAGACCATCCGCCTGAACGCCGGAGACACCACTGTGGTGCAGTCCAACCTGCCTCACATCGTTTCCAACCCCGGGGATACCACAGCGGTGGGGCTGGCTGTGTTCACCCCTGCCATTTGGTTTCCCAACAACCGGCGCAGTTTTAACCGCGGTGGCGAAACCTGAATCTTCGCATAGGAATACCAAAAAGAAGTACAGCCATTGCCTGTACTTCAGACTATTGAAAAAGGTCACCGGAAGGTGGCCTTTTTCTCGTAAATGGGAAGAAAATGAGATGCCTGTCGCAATTTTTGTTATACACAATCCATTTGTGTTCATTCAACGCTATTCGGGTAATTTCAAGGTGGAAAATTAAGGAAGCTCCAAACCTTTTCTCGAAAGAGAAGGGGTCGGATTTTTTGTTTTTGGCGGCGTGCCCCGCCGCACAACAAAAGCATCCGCAGCGCATGGCCGGGCTGCTTCAGCTCAGGCGCAGTGCGCTGCGGATGCTTATTTTTTATGCCGCGCCCCCTCTCCTGATGGGAAAGTCAGGGCATCGGCTGCGTTTTGATGTCATTTGCCGGAACACGCCCGCGTTCTTGGCTCCCCGGTCAGGGGAGCTGCCGGGCGAAGCGAGACTGAGAGGTTTTATCCTGCCAGCTTGCGGTAGGCGTTCAGCACCTGATAGGCCGGGATGCTGCTGCCCGGGGCAAATTTGCCGTTCAGGCGGCGCTTCATCAGCCCCTGCTCCACGCACCACTGGGCTGCCTTAGCGGTATCCGGGTCTGCCACGTCTGCAAAGGCCGGGGCCTCGGCAGGCTCGGGACGGCCTGCGGTGTTCCACAGCAGCAGCGCGGTCTGGGCGCGGTTCTCGGGTGCAGCCACGCCTTCCGGCAGCAGGGCTTGCAGCTTGCGGCCGGAAACATAATTGTACACGCCGTAGCCCACAACGCCAGCCGCCACTGCGCCAGCCGCCGCCACGATGACGACCGCACCGCCGCTGTCACCGCCGCCGGTAGAGCCGCCGCCCGGGGTAGAACCACTCGGGGTAGAACCGCCGCCCGGGTTATCGCCGCCGGAGGGAGGCGTTACCGGGGGAACCGTGCCGCCGGTGCCAGTCACATCCAGTGTGAAACTTGCATCCATCATACCACCAGTTATGCACTGATAACCATAGTACACTACGTTTGTGCCGTCATTGACCGTCAGAATGTTCCCTTTGACTGTGCCATTGACCCATTCTGTAACCCGGTTTATATCAAAGTCCCCGGGCAGAGTGCTCAGGTCAAACGTACGGTCAGGGTTCAGGGTAACGGTGTAAACATTATTAAAATCGGAATTGTAAAAATCCGTATAAGTGAAATTGAGGTTCGGATTGTTGTCCAGATTCAGGCTGGTAAGCTGGTTATTCTTAAGCCACAATGTAGTCAAGTTTGGACTGCTGCTGACATCCAACACGGTCAGCTGGTTGTTGGCGCAGTTCAGTTCCGTCAAGGAAATCATATTGTTCAGGTTTAGCTGAGTCAGCTGGTTGTTGGCACAATTCAGTTTCCTCAGCATTTTGTTCTCGCCCAGAATCAGCGATGTCAGCTGGTTGTTTTGGCATTCTACCCTTACCAGATTGGGTTTATGGGTCACATCTACGTCCAGCACTGTCAACTCATTCTTGGAACAGTCGAGTTCTCTCAGCCACTTACTATTTTTGACATCCAGTTGCTCCAGATCATTGTGCGAGCAATAGAGATACTCCAACTTCAGATGCGACACGTCCAGCTGTTCCAACTGGTTCTCGGAACAATTCAGATAGTCGATATCCGGGTTCTTGCTCAGGTCCAGCTGGGTCAGTTGATTCTTATTGCATTTCAACGTTATCAGCATTGGATTCTGTCTCAGGTCTAATTTCTGGATAGAATTGTTTCCGCAATCCAATTCGGTCAGGTTAGGGAACGCCTCAATGCCTTTTAAGTCACTGATATCCTTTTTATTGATATTGATTATTTTGACTTTGCTTCGTTCTTCCACCGTGAGGACATCTCTGCCACCTGCTATGTTGCCCTTGATGTACTTTCTAAAGTTAGCGTCGGGGAAATTTTTCTCATTGATGGGCAGACTGGTTTCAAAGATGAATTTGGGGTTTACTCCATTGCCGCAATCGTATTGGTAGCTCACCTCATCCTTGCCATTTTCCACTGTCAGAATCGTGCCAGAAACAGAGCCGCCGTTCCAGAAGATTGCCTTGCTCACGTCAAAGCCGGGCAGTGTGGTCAAGTCAAACGTTCCGTCTGTACGGACAGCAATGGGACACCTGTTGCCATCAGCTATTATCGTGCCGCTGATTCCAGTAACGTCCAAACAAGCCAACCGATTCTTTGCACAATTCAGATGACTCAAACTGAGATTTTGGCTCAGGTCCAGCGTTTTCAGCTGATTATCATTGCATATCAAAGATGTCAAGCCGCCATTCTGTTTCACGTTCAGTTCCGTCAATTTATTTTTGCTACAATCCAGCTGTTTCAGCTGCGTCTGGCTACTGACATCCAACTCCATCAATTGATTTCCAGAGCAATTCAGTTCTTTCAGCTTGAAGCATTGGCTGACATCCAACGTCATCAGGTCGTTGTTGGAACAATCAAATTTGACCAGTTCCCCCACGCTATCCATTACGATATTCGTTATTTTGTTATTGGAGCAATTCACCTCTTCAAGATTCAGCCCATAGAGAATGCCCAGATTCATGTAGGTCAGTTTATTATTGGAGCAATTCAGTTTTTTCAGTCCGCTTGAAAGAATAGGATAATACTCTTTCAGTTGATTCCCGGAACAATCCAGCTCCTTCAGTTTGAAATTTTTGCCAACATTAAGTGTTGTCAAGCCGATACCGTGGCAATCCAGCTTTTCGAGATCTTCAAAGAAACGGATTCCTTCAAGACTTTTGATTGCATAACTGGTTGGAATCGTCATATTCTTGATATCCACATCGAGCTTGCCATCGCCGTTTTTGTCACAGCATTCTTTGAGAAAGCGCCGAAATTCCTCATCCGGGAAATTAAGCTTAAAATCCGGCGAATTAAAATCAATTTCTGTGTTCGCCGCAAAGGCACTAAAGGGCAAAAAGGTAAACACCATTGCCAGCGTCAACAAGGCGCTGACAAGACGCGTTCGTTTTGAGAATCGCTGTTTCATGGGGTGCTCCTTTCGTTTTTTGTGTTGTTATTGCTGTGCGGTAAAGGGGTTTCAGCCGGTCTGCGCGGTAGAGGGCAGAATGGTCATTCTGCCGTCCACCACCGCATCCAGCCTGTCTCTTATACACATCTCCGAGCCCACGAGA
>ENA-OZGS01000651-OZGS01000651.1-human-gut-metagenome-genome-assembly--contig:-NODE-651-length-9728-cov-6.274372_pt1 | contig 9728 bp, 9 predicted proteins | sample MGYA00245121_ERZ653667 | MGnify/ENA primary metagenome ERZ653667 (study PRJEB26926, sample SAMN06165248) | human gut metagenome | biome: ENVO:00009003; feature: ENVO:2100002; material: ENVO:00002003...
AGGAACGCAGCAGTACGAAAAAGTCTGTTCTGGATGCCCTGCGCAGTCTGAAAGCAAAAAAGCAGGAGCAGCCTGCACAGGAACAGGATAAGCCGAAGAAAGCGAAAAAGAAAGGGATGGAGTTATGAGCAGTGTACGCTTTGATGAACTGGAATTGATGCTGATGGCGATGTTTGAGCAGCCGACACTCAAAGATACGATTCAGGTGTTGACGGAGGTCCAGCCACTTGTGGCAGAGGATGCGGAGATGGCTGCGCTGGTTCAGCAGACCATCCCGAAGATGCAGCAGTTGAACGAAAAGAAGTTCAAGGGGCTGGAACTGGAATGGCATAGGCCAGAGGAGGCGGAAGGAGAAAACGTAAAATGATAAACCAGTATAGAGTTTTCCAAATCAAAGAGGTACATCATCAGCATTGGGCAAAATCCTATGCACAGCAGGTAGAGGACGGCTTTTTGATTCATCATCAGAATTACCAGAGTGCATATAAAGGAAAGCCTGCCCCCAGCGATACGCCGATGACAGCCCGGAAGAGGTTGGAAGAAAAGCGGCCAAACACATTTATTGGCCGTTCCTTTGGTGTTGGTGATGTGATCGTATGGGATGAAGAAAAGGGACGTAAGTTTTTCTACGTCGATAAAGAGAAACTGGTAGAGTTCGGTGGCTTTATGGATGCTGATGCAGCCGGAAACACTGTCGTCTACATGGTTCCCAATTATCAAATTGATGGAAAGACTGGAACGTGGCTTCCGTATGACAGCGAAGTTGTCGAGGGTGTTTGCTTTTTTATGATGCGTAATGAGCAACGCAAAGATGCCGTTTCACCAATCGTGGTAGATGGCAAAGGCGTATTTGTGACGGATGCTCCGAACGGCTTTGAAAATGTTCGTGCGGTTCTTACAGAATATGTTCATCGTGCTGAAAAGAAGCAGCAGGATATGACCGAACATGAGAAATGCCTGACGAACGGAACGTATGAACGTGCGCGGGAATCCGGCACAGAGCAGAATTACGACATGATAGATGGCTGCGTGAACAACGTGCCAAAAAAACCACGGCGCATTGGTGACAGATGGTCGGTGCTGGATCGGTTGCATATCAAGCAGGCACAGCGGAAACAGAAAAACCAGACCCAGCAACAACAGCAGCAGGAGAGAAGCCGTAAAAACTAAAAATCCGTTATGACGCAGAGTGGTGGTTCCCCTAAAAAGGAACTGCCACTCTTTTTTATTGAAAGGTCTTGCTATTTGTAAAATGGTTGTACATAATAGAAGAAAATAAGGAAATGGGGGAAACCAAGGTGCAAGGCTGCGAAGAAAAAGAAAAGGTTCTTCTACTGTGGGAGAATGCATTGACTCTACTTTACGAGAATGATTTGGACTTGTTTACGGCTAAAGCACAAGAACGAACGATTGCAGGAAAAATTGCAATGTATATGGACAGGGCATACCCAAAGTTCTTTCAAATGCCTGGACTAGTGATTGATATTGAATATAACCGTTCGGGAGAAAATAGAAAGCCGAATAACTTATCAGTAAAGGAGAGAAGTTGGACTGCACCGGATATTGTCTTACATAAAAGGCTAACCGATGATTACAATATTTTCTGCTGCGAAATGAAAAAGGATTCGGATTCTGGAAAATACGATGCAAGAAAGGTAAGAAGTCTTATACGCCACAGACATTATAAGTATGGGATTGATTTGTACAAGATAAATGAGGATGGGATAAAATTTACGTTGTACTACCTGCGTGAAAATCATAAGCGGTATGAAAAAGAGGAATATATTTTTAATTTCAATAGTAACCGAATTGAGCAGGTAAAGGCGGAGAGTATAAAAGAATAAAACAAGAAGGCCAGCCATAGGACTTGGGAAAAGTCTTATGGCTGGCCTTTTTCATGCCATCGTTTAGAGCGAGGGTTCGTGAGTGTGTTTGAGCTGGGTGTGGCTGTGCTGTTGTGTGTGTTCCGTTTCAAGGATCATATCTACATTTCTGCAAGCGGTTTGCAGTTCGTGGTAGTAATCTTTGAAGTAGGTGTAGCTTTCGTATTGTGCGGTTCGAGCAGAAAGCAACTTTTCCTTTTCTGCTCGTAAATCTTTCATCGTGGGAATTGTGCCATCTGTGGAATTGCGTTTCAAGAATTGAACTGCCTCTTCATATCTGGAAATTTCATCCTGATGTGTGGAACGGTACATCCTCTTGTTGCCGGCCTGCAAAAATTCTTTGTATGTAGCCTTTGTGGAAAGATACTGCCCCAGATAGTGGATCTTCTCGTTCAGCAGCTTCAAGTCGGCATCGGTAGATTTGGCGGTGTTGCGGGCATCGGACATTTTGACGGACAGTTCATCGCACGTTTTTTTCAAATCTTCATAGCTATCATAACCATGCTGCTGTACATAGACGATGGTATTTGCCATCTGCTGCAAATTGGAAATTTTGACTTTCTGAGCATAGGCGCGACTTTGCTGGGCTTTTACGCAGTCCTGCAAATTCACTACCAGACGAAGATTGGACTTGATATAGAGAACGGCAATGGGGTCAGCAACACTCCATTGCTGTTTTTCTTTTACAGCGGTGATCGCGTTACTTTCAAAAAGCGTCAGAAGATGTTCACGGTCAAAACTGGTTCCCAGCGTTCTGGCAGAGATGTGTTTTTCTCTGTCCGGGAGAAGGTAACTAAATCGACCACGGTGGTCTTTTACCAAAATGTTGGATTCGGTTTGGAGCAGGCGGCAGAATTCTTCAAAAGATTTGGCTTTCTTCGCCGCAGCAGTAATGGCATCGCGCAGCTTATCTTTCTCCGTTTGAAATTTGGTTTTCATGGGAGTGAAACCCTCTGCAATAAGCTCAGCGTTCAACTTGTCCAGATTGATCTGCCCACGCTGTTTAGCATAATACTCCTGCTGCGTAATTTTGTTGACAGACGGGGAAAGCAAATCGACCTGATTGAGATTTTCCCTCAAGCAGATATTCATAAGAGATTGCTGTAAATGCTTTAGGTAATCTTTCGTCAGATGGTGTTTGTAGCCCGCCTTACAGTCGATGGGCCGTTCCATAAAGGGCTGCTGCGGAACGTCCAGCTTTCGCAGACTGTTGATTACGATATGCACATGGATATTGCCGCTGCCGTTGTGACCGTCCATGTGGGTGCAGACCAACGCCTGATGCCCCGGAAAGTTGGCTTTTACATATTCCATGCCGATGGCCTGCGCCTGTTCACCTGTCAGTCCACACTCGTCTTTGTCGGCAGGATCGAAGCTGATGAGGTAGTGGTGCGTCTTGATTTCGTCGTAATTCTGATTCTTGTGGTACTGCGCATTAAGCATTTCGCACTCCACATCAAAAAGTTCCGGCTCGCAGTTTATGCCCTCCAGAAGAATATCTCGGCGGAGTACCCAGTTCCCGTTTGCATCCAGCAGGGGTTTCTTCAGAACTTCGTCATGCTCATATTTCAAATAGTCGAGTGCCGCGCCATAGTCTGCACTTTTACCCGCGACGTGTTTTAAGATTGCCACGATAATCACCTGCCAATTCAGCAATATCTTTCCGCATGGAGCGGAGGTCGGTCATGCAACGATTGATTTCTTCCAACATAGCGCGAGATTGGATGCCGCCGCTGTTAAAGAAGGCTGCAATTTGGTTCAGGTTATTTCCGATATGAGAAAGCTGTCTTGCAAAATCTCGCAGTTCTGCAATGTCGGCAACGATGTTGTAATGAACATGAAGTTTTTCGGTTATGGCCTGTTTCCTTACATAAACGGCAACGGGATAGCCAGCCTGCTCAGCTGAACACGAAACCAGTGCGTACTCCACATCGGTAAAGCGAACCATTATATTCTTAGTCCGTCTGATATTTTCGTCTTTTTTTGGCCGAACCATAGTGTAATCCTCCTGCATTTTATAGTTGCAAAGCAACTCCCGATAAGCCGTAGGCGTTCGGCTGCGAACACATTCATGTGGAGCCAGATAGCCAAAATCCGAGATTTTGTGCGTACCGTGGGAATGGGGAACGGAATCCCCATCAAGATTGCCAAGAACGAAAAATCACGAAAGTGAGTTTTGAGTTATCATAGGCGAATCTTGCTCTAAGACAGAAAAAGACCTGTCTTTTACCGTATGCCATAGACCTATCAAAAGAAGTCCTTCTATAAATAGGAATCCGCAGCCCCGATTTGGAATACACTTTTCAAGTTTTTTTGAAATTTTTTCAAAAACTGTATTCCAAAATGCCCTTCTGGATTCCTATTAGTAAAGGGGGATTGATTTCCATGAAGCAGAAAGAACGATTTGACGAAAAGCCCAAGCAGGAGCATACGGAGCCTAAGCATCACAAAAAAGCCGTCATCAAGGGCATTACTGTATATGAATCATTTCGGTCAGAAGGCAGCGAACTGTGGGATTGTCTGTTGCAGAGCATGGGAAAGCACTGAACAAGAACAATTTTTGAAATTCTGAAAAAATGTGTGCAGCAGCTTGATTTTTGCGCGGCAGCTTGGTAAAATACAGACGGGTTAAGTGAATAGTGCAATCAAAAGCCATTAACTTTCTGGATTTTACCATGCAATATGCGTGGAGACGGGAGGTTTAATGGCTTTGTTTTTTTACAAGGAAAAGAATAAAGACATACGGGCAGCGGCCTATCTGAGATTGTCCATCGAGGATGGCGACAAGGCTGAGAGCAACAGCATCGGCAATCAGAGAGAACTGATTCGAGATTTTGCTGCAGAACGGCCAGGACTGCATTTGGTCGAAGAGTACGCTGATGATGGCTACACAGGAACCAACTTTGAACGTCCGGGCTTTAAGCGGATGATGGAGGATATTAAATCTGGCAAAATCAACTGCATCATCGTCAAGGACTTATCCCGACTTGGCCGTAACTACATCGAGATGGGAAAGTATCTGGAACAGATTTTCCCGATGATGGGGATTCGCTTCATCGCTATCAATGACAACTATGACAATGCAAATTCCGAGAGCAGTGATTCGGACAGTATAGTAGTTCCGTTCAAGAATCTTCTGAACGATTCCTACTGCCGGGATATTTCCATCAAGGTGCGCAGCCAGTTGGACATGAAACGGCGCAAAGGAGAGTTCATCGGTGGCTATGCAATCTACGGCTACTGCAAAGATGAACGGAACAAAAACCGTCTGGTGGTAGACGAGTATGCAGCAGATATTGTCCGTTCTATCTACCGCAGAAAACTGGAAGGTATGAGCGCACAGGCGATTGCCGAACAGCTGAACAGCGAGAATGTGCTGGCCCCCAGCGAGTACAAACGGCTGTGCGGTTTGAATTACCATAGTGGGTTCAAAGCTGGCACTCATGCAAAGTGGCAGGCGATTCAGGTGCTTCGGATTCTGAAAAATGAAGTCTACACAGGGACGATGGTGCAGGGCCGACGGCAGAAAATCAATTACAAAATCAAGAAAATTCGGGATGTGGAAGAATCCGGCTGGATCAGAGTTCCCAATATGCACGAAGCAATCATTCCGCAAAAGCTGTTCGATACGGTGCAGGAAGTTTTGAAGCTGGACACCTGCGCATCGAAAGGCCAGCAGACTGTAAATCTATTTTCGGGCATCGTTCGCTGCGGTGGTTGTGGGCAGAATATGGTGCGGCGCACGGTGTCGAAAAACGGGAAGAAATATATTTATCTGCACTGCGTTACAAACCACAATGGTTTGGGCTGTTCCTCACATCTTATCAGCGAAAGTAAGCTGGCCGAAGTGGTGCTGGCCGCATTGCAGGGGAAAGTCCAGCAGATTAGTGGACTGGAACATCGGCTCGATGAAATCAATGAGATTCCGAAGAATGAGCGCAGACTGAAATCTGTGGAAGAACATCTGAAAATGCTGGAGCAGGAAGAACAAAAATACCAGACCCTGCGCCGTCAGCTTTACGAAGATATGAGTAACGGCATTGTCAGTAAGGATGAGTATAAAGAGTTCAGCCGTTCCTTTAACGAAAAAGTCGAAAATATCCGTAAGGCAAAAACGGAAATGAACCGTCAGCTGGATAGCCTGAACAATCTGGATGTGGAACATTTGCCGTGGATCGAAGATTTTAAATCCTATCAAAACTTAACGAGTCTGAATCGTCGTGTCCTGGTAGAACTGGTGGAAAGCATTACAGTCTATGATAAAGAGCACATTCACATCCAATATCGCTTCGACCAGGAAATCCGCAATGTACTGGAATATTGCAACAGTGTTCCGACAACAGAAACGGAGGGGAGTACAGTATGAAATGTGTAAGCTATACTCGGACGATGCCTTGGAAAAACCATAAAGGTGAACTGACGATTGCCGAGCAGAATCAGCGCATTGCGGCATATCTGGCGGAACATAAAGAACTGGATTTGCAGAAAAAGTATTCTGACCGCAAGAACGATGAAAAGGTGCGCACCGCGTTCGACCAAATGACCAATGATGGAGTGGAGCGAAAATTTGATTGCATTATTGTGGCATCCATGTACTACTGTGGGCCTGATTTCCCGGCAGCACGGCAGGCAATCAAGGAAACGCTCTATGCAACGGGCATCGACCTGATCGTACTGGATGAGGGCTTGGACACCAGAACAGCCAGCCGAAAAGAAGTCGAGGACTATTTTGAAGCAAAACGCTGTGAGATGCACGCAGAAATCATGTTTGCGTGGAGAAGAAAACAAGGCGCAGGATTCCGGCTGACAAACTCTGTTCCATTTGGCTATATCCGCAGGAATGGCGAAAGCAACATGATAAAGGATGAAGAAGTCGCTCCTTATTTAAGAGAGGCTTTTTCCAGATATGCGTTCGGTCAGAAAATGCGTGACATTGCAAAGTGGTTAAATGAGCAGGGTGTTGAACCCCCAATGAGACACAAAAAGAGAATTTTGGGAAAGCCTTATGATGCAGAATCCGACCAGTGGACAACCGATATGCTGCGTTGCTTGTTCCGAAATCCGACTTATACAGGTGCGGCGGCAAATGGAAGCCGCCAGATCATTGCAGAAAACTGCCACGAACCATACATAACCAAAGAACAGTTCTATGCTTTCCCTTGCAATATGAGGGAGGGGGAGAACAAAATCTCCATTCGGAAAAGCTACAAAAAACCGAACCCGCTGGCAAAACACATTGTCTGCACCTGTGGCTACGCACTTTGCTGGCATAAGGATAAGAAAACGGGGGAAGAACTTTTCTATTGCCGCCATTGCCGCGCACATAAGGAAAACGGAAAGAATTTGAAAGTTCCGGCAGCTACCATTTATAAAAAGGTGATGGATGCTCTGGAACTGGAACATCTGGAAGAAGAAAAGCTGGCTGCAGCGATTCAGCAGGGAGCAGGCAAGAAAGCAATCGAGGTAGTTCGAGCCGAAAAGTCGTTGCAGATGAAGTCCGTTCTGGCTGAACTGAATATGGAACAGTTTCGCCGTGTGCCGCTGTATGAGAGTTATATGGCCGATGAAATCACCGAAGAACAATATCGTGCCGAACTACTGGACTACGAAGAAGCACATCGGAAATTGAATGAACAGCTTACAACAATTATGGAAGATACGCTGGTATGGGAACGAGCGTTGAGTCTGCGCAATCCATGGATTCAGCAGATGGCACAGTATAAGACCCCGGAGGAACTTGACCGTAATTTTGTGAAAAAGTATATCGAGCAAGTCACGGTTACATTACTGGACGATGGACAGGCAGAAATCAGCCTGACCATGAAAACGGATGAATGGAAACAGATGCTTAGTCGGATAGAAGTGGAGGGTACAGACAGTGGCACGAAAGAGTAGAAAAAATCTCCCGCAGCCGGAACAGGCGGCAGTTTCTGTGCTGCTCCCGGAACTGGAAGAAGCAAAAATGCCTGCGGCAATCTATGGGCGGCTTTCTGTTGAGGATGAAGAAACAGAAGAAAGCATGGAAACGCAGATCGCACTGGTGCAGGACTATATCAACCGCAGCAGGGAACTGAGCTATGTGGATACCTACTTCGACAATGGATTTACGGGAACAAATTTCAAGCGGCCTGCATTTACCCGCCTGATGAACGATGTGCGGCAGAAGAAAATCAAGTGCATTGTGGTGAAAGACCTCTCGCGCTTTGGTCGCAACTATCTGGAAGCAGGATACTATATCGAAACGGTGTTTCCGTTTTTGGGTGTTCGATTGATTGCTGTTACAGATAATTTTGATAGTACGCGCACAGAGGACATGGAAAGTCTGGCTCTCCCGATTCGGAATATGGTCAACGCAATGTACGCGAAAGACATATCCAAAAAGATATGGACTTCTTTGCAGCGTAAGAAAGAAGCAGGCTATGCAGTCGGAAACGATGCTCCGTATGGCTATATTCGGAACCCCGTGACAAAGCGTAATGAAATTGACCCGGAAGCTGCATTTTATGTGCAGTTGATTTTCCAGTGGGAACTGATGGGCGTTCCAATTTTTGAAATCGCTCGACGAATGACATTGCTGCAGGTTCCGACTCCACGGGAGTGGCATAGAAAAATGGTTGAGGGGAAAGAAGTGCTTACCTGTAAAAAGTGGGGCGTAACCACGATTCGGCACATCTTGGAAAATCAAACCTATGTGGGCGATACCATCAACAATAAAAGTACACAGAAGTTATTCGCAGGACAGGACAAGCATGACCTTCCCAAAGAACAGTGGTATGTGGCAAAGGACACACATCCGGCTATCATTGCAAGGGATGATTTTGAAAAGGTGCAAAAAATCTTGAACAAGAATCGAGTAGTATTCCAGACGGTAAGAGCAAAGTCGGAGCAGATTCGGGCAGAATATCAGAATGACCTTGCAGGAATGGTGTTTTGCGCAGACTGCGGCAGAGCGATGGAGTTTGAACGACTGCCGCATGGAGCGGAAGAAAGTAAAAAGGTCTGCTATTACATCTGCAAGGCAAGACAGGCTGACGATAAGTGCATCGGCCACCAGATTCCGGAAAAACTGCTGAAAGCCCTGATAATGGCTCAGCTGCATTTGTTCATTGTCCAGCTGAGCGATAAACGGAAGGTGCTGGAAGAATTGCAGAAAATCGAGGATGTGCAGAATCCCGTTTACCGGGCAAAGGGTGAAATTATGAGTCTGACCGATAAAGTCAGCCAGATGGCCAAGAAGCGGGAACAGCTTTATGCGGACTATGTGGCTGGTGTGGTGGATTCCGAAGATTACCAGCTGATTCGGGAAGATTATTCCAGACAGTATGATGGTCTACGGGCTGCGCTGCAGGAAGCAGAAAACAAAAAAGCGGAAGTAGAACGGCAGATCGAAGAATACCTGAATATGACTTCTCATTTGGAAGAACATCTGGACAACTTTGAATTTGACATTCAGTTGGTAAAATCTCTTGTGCAGAAAATCGAAGTGAGTGCGGACAAGCGGATTCGGATTGTTTTCGGATTTCAGGATGTGTTTACAGAACTTGGAAAGGAGAGTGCAGAAACATGATTGCAGCGTATCAGCGCATTTCAAGGGCTGATGGCGACTTGGGCAAAGATGGCAAGGATAAGAGCAACAGCATTGAAAACCAGAAAGAACTGATCCTGCGGTATATCTCCTGCAAAGAAAGCCTGCAAAATGTGCCTGTGATGGATTTTGTAGATGACGGCTACACAGGCAGCAATTTTGACAGACCTGGATTCCAGCAGATGATGGATGGGGTGCGCAATGGCAAGATTGATACCATCATCGTGAAAGACCTTTCCCGTTTTGGCCGTGATTATATC
>ENA-OZGS01000660-OZGS01000660.1-human-gut-metagenome-genome-assembly--contig:-NODE-660-length-9619-cov-9.981493_pt1 | contig 9619 bp, 7 predicted proteins | sample MGYA00245121_ERZ653667 | MGnify/ENA primary metagenome ERZ653667 (study PRJEB26926, sample SAMN06165248) | human gut metagenome | biome: ENVO:00009003; feature: ENVO:2100002; material: ENVO:00002003...
CTCCCCCAAGCGTCCACAGCGACGGGGAGGTTTGGCACCTCGATGTCGGCTCGTCGCATCCTGGGGCTGAATTAGGTCCCAAGGGTTTGGCTGTTCGCCAATTAAAGCGGCACGCGAGCTGGGTTCAGAACGTCGTGAGACAGTTCGGTCCCTATCCATCGTGGGCGTAGGAGTCATGAGAGGAGCTGTTCCTAGTACGAGAGGACCGGAATGGACGCACCACTGGTGCAACTGTTGTCGTGCCAACGGCATAGCAGGGAAGCGAAGTGCGGATGGGATAAACGCTGAAGGCATCTAAGCGTGAAGCCCACCTCAAGAATAAGACTCCACAATAGACCCCTGGAGGACTACCAGGTAGATAGGTCATCGGTGGAAGCGCTGTAAGGCGTGTAGCTTGATGATACTAATCGGTCGAAAGCTTCATTTAACGCTTGAAAGCTGAAAATGAGGATGGCTGAGCGGAGCGAAAGCAATGCGAAGTCAAGCGAAAGCAAATCTGAAACAGAAAACTGAGAACTAATTGGAACGGTCTAAAGAATCATTCGATGTGCAGTTGTCAGGGTGCAGAACAAGCTAACGAAATAGCCACAATTTCCGGTGGCAATGACGGAGAGGTTCCACCTGTTCCCATCCCGAACACAGCAGTTAAGCTCTCCAGTGCTGAAAGTACTTGGCTGGACACGGCCCGGGAGGATAAGTCGCTGCCGGATTCCTATTAGCCCTTGATTCGTGAGAGTCAAGGGCGTTTTTTTGTCGTTTTGGGGAAAAAGAGAATCCCCCGCGCGAACGATTGGACGCAGGGGATGCGGCTGTCTTTTCCTATGATATTGGTCTTTTCCGCGGGTTCCAGAGGGCAATGGAAACAGACGAAGTCTGCGGTCGCCCTCTGGACTCCTTCGCCTTCGCCTCCCATGTTACAATGGGAAAGAAGAGGCTTGGGGAACGGATGACAGATCAGCACGCGGGCATAGTGTGCAGTTGTCACCAACCCAATCGCGCGGAAGGGTCAAGGGAGGGGACTTCGTCCCGTTTCATTCTCCCTTGCAGGGTGCAGGGACAGCGTCCCTGCTGGGGTCAAGGGGCAAAGCCCCTTGCGGCTTCTGGTCAAAAAAGAAAATTTTTTTTGCAAAAGCAGCAGGAATTTTCGAGGGAGCGTCGAAATATATAAACACAAGGACAGAGAAAGGACGTGATGCCGATGGCGCATCAGAATCAGCGGAAGCGCTGACAAGTGTCCATGTGCTTCCGCAGGAATTATCAACTGCGAAAGGAGCAACTGATTTTATGAAGTTGACGATTTATGCGAAGAATATGACGGTTTCTCCCCATGTGACCCGCCGCATTGAGAAAAAGACGGAGCGCATGGGCCGCTATCTCCTGCCCGATACGGAAATGCAGGTTCGGCTGAGCAAGGAACCCAAGCGCGATATTCGCACCGTCGAAATCACCGTCCCCATGGGCAATGGCGTTATCCTCCGCTCGGAGGCCTCTGAGCCCGAAAACCTCTTCCTCGCCATTGATCAGGCGCTGGCGAAGATGGAACGTCAGATTCACCGTCACCGCTCGAAGCTCGACAAGCGCATCCGCGACGATGCTTTCGCCAGCAATGAGCTGGAATTCATCGAGGATGAGGATGCCGCGGCGGAAGAGAGCGTGCCGGAAATCGTTCGCCACAAGACCTTCCCCGTGCGTCCGATGTCTGTAGAGGACGCCGCTGTTCAGATGGAAATGCTGGGACACAGCTTCTTCGCGTTCGTCAACGCCGAAACCGAGGAAATCAACGTGTTGTATCAGCGCAAAGACGGAAAACTGGGCTTATTGGAGCCGGAAAACTGAGGAATCTCTGACTTATTCGGCAGTCATCTGGCGAATGTCTTTTCCGCCATCTGCTGCTTGACAAAATCTCGATTTACCTCCAGTAAACCTTCGATTTTGTCAATTGCATCTGACGAAAAATTCATCCACCATCTGACCACCTCATTTCATCAGAGCTTCCTAACGCTCCCCGTGGGCGGTGCGAGCCGCCTGCCCAGTCCATGCTGTCTGAGCCTTGAAACATATAGGTCAACCCCGACAATTGCATAACGAAGAGCCTGCTGCAAGCGGATTGCGGCAGGCTTTTTTCGCGTGCAGGCGGATGATGCAGAAATGCAGACAAAAATTCGCCGAAATATGCAGAATCAGCAGGAAAATCGGTGCGCCATCGCGAATTTTTATGGAAACATGCCGCAAGGAGGTTGAACATGCAGCATTATCTTTTCGTTCATTTTCGGGAGAAAACATCCCCTGACGGCGAACAGGTGCACTTCGCCGTCAGCCGCGACGGATTCCACTGGCAGGCGCTCAACGGCGGACATCCTGTCCTCTGGGCATACTATGGCGACCGCGGCGTGCGCGATATGACCATTGTCCGCGATCGCACATCCGGAAAATTCCACATTTTCGCGACTGACCTCAGCCTGTCCTACGGGATGCGCAACCAATATCAGCACTCATGGCGGAATATCGGGCTAAACGGCAGCAGAGATTTGGCGCACTGGGTGTCCGATGACCTCGTGCATTGGTCGGAGGAGGAAATGGTGCGCTTCGGCACGGACGACATGGGCTGCGTCTGGGCGCCAGACGTGATTTTTGACAGCGAACATGGCGAATATCTCGTGCACTGGTCGTCGAAGCACCGCTGCAACAACTTCGGGAATATGGCGATTTACGGCAGCCGAACAAAAGATTTCGTCCATTACAGCGAACCGGAATTGATTTACCGCAAGCCGGACAGCAGCATCATCGACTCCGCCATGTACGAGGAGAAGGGCAAATTCTACCTTTTTGTGAAAAGCAGCCCGAACCCGGACAACTTGCTGCTGCTCGTCAGCGACCATGTGAATGGAAAATTCGAGCGCGTGGAAGGCTTCGATGATTCGATGGGTGCGGAGACGAAGGGCATGTACGAAGCGCCGACCGCCGTCAAACTCGCCGACGGCCGCTGGTGCCTGTTTGCGGATTTCTACGGCGCGGGCTGCGCGGGACAGGGGTACGTTCCGTTCGTGTCGGATGACCTGACGAAGGGCGTTTTCACCCGCGCAGATGAGGCTTTCCATTTTCCCTACGGCTTTAAGCACGGAACGATTCTGCCGATTACGGAGGAGGAGTACGAGCGGATGCTGGCGCGCGACTGGACAGACGTGCCGGACTTGCGGTAAACCCCTATATTTCGCCGGATTTTGACGAAAATCGGTTGACATGCCCCCCGCAAACTGCTATCATGGACACTGGCTGCGTATGGAAATGCGCAAACCGGGGAAAAATCAATCAGACAAATGGCGGGAATGCCCGCGGTTGAGGTGCTTTCATGTTAGACATCCAGCATTTGTCCTTTGCCGTCACGAATGAGGCGGCGGGAAAGGAAATCCTCCATGATATTACGCTGACGGTGGACAGCGGGCGTTTTGTGGTCATCACCGGGCCGAACGGCGGCGGAAAATCGACGCTGGCGAAGATGATTGCCGGCATCGAGAAGCCGACGGCAGGCAAAATTCTGCTCGACGGCACGGACATGACCGACCTGTCTATCACCGACCGCGCCAAACTCGGCGTCAGCTACGCCTTCCAGCAACCCGTGCGCTTCAAGGGCATCACCGTGCTGGATTTGCTGCGGATTGCGTCGGGCAAGCGCCTGTCGGTCAGCGAAGCGTGCGCGATTTTGTCCGAAGTGGGGCTTTGCGCGCGGGATTATGTAAACCGTGAGGTAAACGGCAGCCTGTCCGGCGGCGAACTCAAGCGCATTGAGATTGCAACGGTGCTCACGCGCGGCACGCAGCTGTCCGTGTTTGACGAGCCGGAAGCGGGCATCGACCTGTGGAGCTTCCAGAACCTCATCAGCGTCTTTGAGCGGATGCGGCAGGTGCGCAGCGACCGCACCATCCTCGTCATCAGCCATCAGGAGCGCATTCTGAACATTGCGGATGAAATCATTGTGCTGGCGGAAGGGAAAATCGTCAGCCACGGCAGCCGCGCGGAAATTCTGCCGACGCTGCTGGGCACGCCGTCCGCCGTCAGCGCGTGCGCACAATTGGAAAAGACCACCGGGAAGGAGGGCAACTGCTGATGAGCGAGAAGATTACGGCTGTTCAGCGCAGACTTCTGGAAGAAGTGGCGGATTTGCACGGCGTGCCGGAGGGCGCGTACAACATCCGCGCGAATGGGCATTTGGCGTCGCGCCAGACGACGGCGAACATCAGCATCGAGTCCAAGACGGATGTGTCCGGCATCGACATCCGCATCAAGCCCGGCACGGTCAACGAGAGCGTGCACATTCCGGTCGTGCTGAGCGAAAGCGGCTTGAAGGAAATGGTCTACAACGACTTCTACATCGGCGAGGGCAGCGACGTGCTGATTGTCGCGGGCTGCGGCATCGACAACTGCGGTTCGCAGGATTCCCAGCATGACGGCTTGCACCGCTTCTTTGTGGAGAAAAACGCGCACGTCCGCTATGTCGAAAAGCACTACGGTTCGGGCGACGGCGCGGGCAAGCGCCTGCTGAATCCCGGCACGGAGGTGCATCTGGCGCAGGGCAGCAGCATGGAGATGGAAATGGTGCAGATTCGCGGCGTGGACAGCACCATCCGCACAACGACCGCGGAGCTGGAAGCCGGTGCGCGCCTTGTCGTCCGCGAACGCCTGATGACCCACGGTGACCAGAAGGCGGAAAGCATCTACGTCGTGACGATGAAGGGCGCGGGCAGCAGCGCGGATGTGGTGAGCCGCTCAGTCGCCAAGGACAACTCGTGGCAGAAGTTCGACAGCCGCCTTGTCGGGCAGGCCGCCTGTTCCGGCCACACGGAGTGCGACGCGATTATCATGGATCACGCGAAAATTCTTGCCGTGCCGCAGCTCGAAGCGGATGACCTCGACGCCGCGCTGATTCACGAAGCCGCCATCGGCAAGATTGCGGGCGAGCAGATTATCAAGCTGATGACGCTTGGGCTGACCGAGCAGGAAGCGGAAGAGCAGATTATCAGCGGGTTTTTGAAGTAATGGCAGTGTAGATTATAAAATAGGAAATGAAAGCGCGCATCCTCTCCGCAGGCTGCGCGCTTTCAATTTATACTATTTCCAGATGAAAATGCGCCAAGATGCGCCGCGAATTTTTCATTCTGGCTAACGTGAATGAAACGCAGCGTAGCAGCGCTACGCTAAGTGGAATGAGCGGACGCCAGAATGGAAAAGGCGCAAGCAGATGGCGCAGGTGAATCTGGAAATAGTATTACTTTCATCCCCCGTTTCCCTTGCCTTTTTGTCCCTTTTCGCCTATAATACAACCAGAAAATCGCCTTTCCCGCCATCGGCAGGAAGAAAGGAAGCCATATGTCTGACCGCACATTCGCCACCCATCAAATCCGCCGCGCCGTTCCCGTCCCGACGCTGTGGGACTTTGCTGCCCTCGACACCACCGCACCCGTCCCCGCGCGGCTGCCCGTCCCCAGCGCATGGGAGCTTGTCCCTGCGCTCCACAACTACCGCGGGCGCGCGCACTACACGACCCGCATTCGCTGCGGGGGCAATATCCGCCTGTCCTTCGGCGGCGTGTCCTTCCGCGCACGCGTCCTGCTGGATGGCAATGAAATCGCCCGGCACTACGGCGCGTTCACCGCGTTTGAGACAGTCGTGCGCCGCCTGCCGGAAGGCGAACATACGCTGACCGTCGAGGTGGACAACCGTTTCGGGGAGGATTCCGCCCTGCACGTTCCGAATGACTACTATTCTTATGGCGGCATCACGCGCCCGGTCGTCATTGAGCAGCTGCCGGACGTGTTTGTGGAGAGTGTCGGTATCACGACGAAGCGCGCGGCGGACGGCTGGACGGCGGATATTTCCGCAAACATCCGCAATCTGGCGGATGAAGGCGCATCGGCGGATGTCACCCTCACCCTTGCCGGGCAGACGTTCACCCAAACCGCGCACATCCCGGCGGACAGCACCGCCATCATCCGCATTCCCGATGCGCATTATGCGGATGTGACCGCGTGGACGCCTGACACGCCCGCACTTTACGCCCTCCGCGCTGAAATCCGCGAAGGAAATCAAGTGCTGGATGATCTCATTGACCGCGTGGGCTTCCGCGAAATCAGCATTTCCGGAATGGATTTGCTGCTCAACGGCGAGAAGCTCCGCCTGATGGGCTTCAACCGCCACGAGGAGTACGGCGCGTTCGGCTGCGCGGTGCCGCTGCAGGCCATGGCGCAGGACATCCTGATGATGAAGGACATGGGCTGCAACTGCGTCCGCACCTGCCACTACCCCAATGACTCGCGCTTCCTCGACCTCTGCGATGAAATGGGGCTGCTGGTGTGGGAGGAGGCGCACGCGCGCGGCTTGCAGGAAGAGCAAATGCGCAACCCGAACTTCATGCCGCAGACAAGGCAGTGCGTGCGCGAAATGGTTGCCCAGCACCGCAATCACCCGTCTATTTTCATCTGGGGCTGCCTGAACGAGTGCGCGGACAACTGCGATTACGGCGCGGACTGCTATCGCGAAGTCTATGCGCTTCTGCACGACTTGGATGCGTCCCGCCCGATGACCGCCGCGCTCTTGGAGCGCCCCGGCAGCCGCGTCTATGGCGACAGCGACGTGGTGAGCGTGAACATCTATCCGCAGTGGTACCACAACACGCCCGTGGCGGAGAGTCTGGCGCAGAAACTCAAGGAAATCCGCGAGCACGGCGGGGCGGGGAAGCCCGTCATCATCAGCGAAATCGGCGCGGGCGGCATTTACGGCTACCATGACCCGCTGGGCGAATCGAAGTGGTCGGAGGAGCGGCAGTGCACAATTCTGCGCGATCAGGTGGAGGCGGTTCTGGCGAACCCGGCGTGCAGCGGCGTGTTCCTGTGGCAGTTCGCGGACTGCCGCGTGACGGAGGAATGGGCGATGCACCGCCCGAAAACGCACAACAACAAGGGCGTGGTGGACGAGTATCGGAGACCAAAGATGAGCTACGCGGTGGTGAAGGAGCTGTTTCAAAAGCAGAAAGGGTGAAGAAAGCCATGGAGATGTTTGATAAAATCAAGCATGATATTGAACAGGATTACTATCGGGAGCATTATCCAAACGATGGACAGCGTTTTATCGCGTGGTATCTGCGGAATATTCATAATCTCGATATTCATGAAGCAAAAGACTGCATTACAGACGGTGCGGGTGACAAACAGATTGATGCTATCTATATAGACAATCAATCCAGCACCATTTACATTATGCAGGGAAAATTCTATGCAGGCAGCACGCTGGACAGCGAACCGCTTCGGGAAGTTCTGTCAGCGTGGATACAAATTAAAGACTTGCCACATCTGCAAGAGGGCGCGAATCAGAAGCTGAAAATCAAGATTAGCGAAATGGCAACCGCTTTGGAGGATGATTACGAAATCTGCTTTGAGCTGATTACAACGTCTGCCTTGACGGATGCAGCAAAATCGGATTTAGAGGCGTTTCAGAAAGAATTGGCGGAAAGCGACACGTTGTCTGCAAATCTGGTCATTGTGGATAATGATACCTTGGCGTTTAAGTACAACGAAGCAATGAACAAAAACCGCCCATATATCAACCATGAGTTTTTCTTGGAGCAGGGCAAGTACATGGAACTGCTGATAGGAAGCACGAAAGCGGTAATTGCCGCACTGCCGCTGAGAGACTGCGTCAAAATACCGGGGATTAAGGATGGCAGCTTGTTTCGCAAGAATGTGCGACAATCGCTTGGAAACAGCAATAAGGTTAATAAAGCGATTGCGCAGACAATTAAGAAAGATGCAAGAGACTTCTTCTTCCTGCACAATGGCATTACGGCAATTTGCTCCCATATGGAATTGAAAGGGAATCATCTATCCGTCAAGGAACTCAATGTGGTTAATGGCTGTCAGTCGCTCAGCACCATTTACAGCTCCAGCGAGACCGCGAAGAAGGCGACGGATGCGTACATTCTTTTCCGATTCTATGAAATCAGCGAATCCGACCGTGCCGACAAAATCAGCACGTCAACCAACAGTCAGAGCGCCGTCAAAGCCAGAGACTTGCGAAGCAATGATAAATCGGTGCTGGCGCTGAAAAAGGCTTACGAGCAATTTTACCCGGACGGCTATTTCATTACGAAACGCGGCGAAAAAGTTGATAAGCTGAAATATAATGATGCAAATGTCGTCAATTTGACGGACTTGGGAAAGCAGCTTATTGCATGGCAATCGCAGCGCCCGACGATTTCTTACAGCGAGACTAAAATCTTCGATAAGTATTTTGACCAACTTTTTCATCGTCCCTATTCGCCTGAAAATGTTCACGCACTGCATGTTATTTTCGACAGCGTATATAGCAAATGGAACGCAGAAAATCCGATGGGGCTGAATGTAACGCTGCTTTCCATGAAAGCGTATGCGCCATATCATCAATTTTTCGCTGTCTCTGTGATTCTTGGCGAAATCAACAATATGCCCAATGACAGCGTTCCGATTGCCGCCATTGCGCTTGAAAAACTTATGGGAAGCGGCACGCTTGATAACGTGATTGAAATTGCGGGCGCCTGTCTCGGAACCGCCATGGATGCCGCATCGTCGGAAGTGACGGAAAACGGGAAAATTTTTGTTCCACAGAATTGGATAAAATCAAAAACATCGCTGAAAGATATTCGCAGCGCCGTGAAGAACTATTTCAACATTCTGCGCTTTACGCCAGTCGGCAAGCAAATGCTTGAACAGCTTCGCAGCGGTTTGAAAATGAATGCTGCCGATTTTGAAGCACGCTGGACAGCAGACTGAAGCTGTTTTTGCGTAAGAAATTTCTCTACCCACTGAAAAAACAGTTGAAAAACAGGCGTACTTGTGGTATAATCAGCAAGACTACGCACCTTTGTCCTGCGGTCCTTGTGCTGCGGATGCAGTGAGTCGCCGCGAAGGGGCAGAGGGTGGTTGAAGGCATAGCCCGCAATCAAGCGAGGCAGCCCGAAAAACAAGGAGGAAAACAACTATGGCAGTCATTTCCATGAAGCAGCTCCTCGAAGCTGGCGTCCACTTTGGTCATCAGACCCGCCGCTGGAACCCGAAGATGGCGCAGTACATCTTCACCGAGCGCAACGGCATCTACATCATCGACCTGCAGAAGACCGTCCGCAAGATCGACGAAGCGTACGCGTTCGTCCGCGACACCGCCATGCAGGGCAAGACGATCCTGTTCGTCGGCACGAAGAAGCAGGCGCAGGAATCCATCGAGTCCGAAGCGAAGCGCTGCAACATGTACTATGTCAACAACCGCTGGCTGGGCGGCATGTTGACCAACTTCCGCACCATCCAGACCCGTATCCGCCGCCTGAACGACATCGACAAGATGGAGCAGTCCGGCCAGTTCGACCTGCTGCCCAAGAAGGAAGTCATCCAGCTGAAGGCGGAGCGCGAAAAGCTCGAGCAGAACATCGGCGGCATCCGTGAAATGAAGAAGCTGCCCGGCGCGCTGTTCGTTGTTGACCCGCGCAAGGAACACATCGCTGTGACCGAAGCCCGCATCCTGAACATCCCGATCGTTGCGATCGTTGACACCTGTCTCTTATACACATCTCCGAGCCCACGAGACCGGAGCCTATCTC
>ENA-OZGS01000682-OZGS01000682.1-human-gut-metagenome-genome-assembly--contig:-NODE-682-length-9341-cov-5.905341_pt1 | contig 9341 bp, 8 predicted proteins | sample MGYA00245121_ERZ653667 | MGnify/ENA primary metagenome ERZ653667 (study PRJEB26926, sample SAMN06165248) | human gut metagenome | biome: ENVO:00009003; feature: ENVO:2100002; material: ENVO:00002003...
CACGTAAGGAGTCGTCGGCAGCGTCAGATGTGTATAAGAGACAGTTGTAATACTGTTCGCAACGACATTCATGTACTTGCATTGGACTATCCTCTGGAGACGTGTTCCGGGAATGGTGGCGGTGTTAGAGTAGCAGATTGGTATCATCCATATAAAAATATGCTTACAGAAGAACAATCTGTTGCTTTGGAGCAATTGCTATTGTTTGCAGATATTCGGCAAGCAGAAGTGATTCGCCAAATATTAGCGGAATTTAGTTCTCAGACCTATCGTCAAAAATATGCAAAGGAGTGAAACCAAATGAAAACCCTCATAGATGTCCTTGCTGCACTCAGCGATTTCGTAAAGGTCGCATCAGAGTGGGCAGAAAGTGCTTCCAAGGCGGAAGTGGAGACGTTTACACAGATTTATCCACAAAAAGAAGAAGCGGTCAAAAAAGCAGTGGAAAAGGCAATTACGTTGGAAGAAGTCCGCAGTGTTCTGGCAAATCTGTCCCGCAGCGGACAAAAGGAAACGGTGCTGAAACTGCTGCAAAAGTATGGCGGCAGCCGATTGTCTGAAGTTCCACCAGAACGATACGCTGCACTATTTGCAGATGCACAGGAGGCAGCCCATGCCGAATAAACACGCTATGCTCTCGGCTTCCTCCAGTGCCCGATGGCTGGCGTGTCCGCCCTCTGCACAGCTTTGTGCTGTCCTGCCGGATACCGTGACAGACTACGCCCTGGAAGGCACGTGTGCCCACGAATTGGCAGAGTACAAAGTGCAGAAACTGCTTGGGAATCCGGCAGCCAATCCAGCGGAAAACTTGGATTTTTACGACACCGAAATGGAAGACTGCACGGACAGCTATGCTCAGTACATTGCCGAACAGCTGGCAAATCTGCAAGAACCGATTGTTTTAGTGGAACAGCGTTTGGATTTCAGCCGATATGTTCCCAGCGGTTTTGGTACGGGCGACTGTGTGATTGTTGCAGATGATGTCCTGACTGTCATTGACTTTAAGTATGGTAAGGGCGTAGCAGTATCTGCTGATCACAACTCGCAGATGATGCTGTATGCTCTGGGTGCATTGGAACTGTTCGATGCCCTTTATGACATCGCAGAGGTTCGGATGGTAATCTTTCAGCCAAGAATCCAGAACCTCAGCGAATGCACTCTGTCACTGTCGGAACTGCTGCACTGGGCGGAAACCGAACTGAAACCAAAAGCCGAACTTGCTGCCAAAGGCGAGGGAGATTTCTGTGCTGGTGAACACTGTCGGTTTTGTAAAGTGAAGGCAACTTGCCGGAGACGGGCGGAGTACAATCTACAATTGGCGAAGTATGATTTTGCGATGCCGGACAAACTGACCGATACCGAAATTGAAGCAATTCTGGAAACTGCTGACCAGCTGGTTGCATGGGCTTCTGATATCAAGGAATACGCCTTGCAGCAGTCCTTACAGGGGAAAGCGTGGAAGAATTGGAAGCTGGTTGAAGGCAGAGCCAGACGAGCATATTGCAGTGAAACTGCAGCAGCGGAGGCGGTACAAGCTGCTGGATTCGACCCATACGAACATAAGGTACTGGGCATTACCGCAATGACCAGAATGCTGGGTAAGAAAAAATTTGAAGAATTGTTGGGAGATTTGCTTGTGAAACCACAGGGAAAGCCAACACTTGTTCCGCTATCAGACAAACGACCTGCGTGGAATACTGCACAGGTAGATTTCAAAGAATAAAGGAGTTTTTATTATGGCAAAGTATATCAATCCTGCAAAAGTAGTAACCGGTGTATGCAGATTTAGCTACGCCAACCTCTGGGAAGCAAAGGCGATGGACGAGAACAGTAAGCCGAAGTACAGCGTTTCCCTCATCATTCCGAAGTCGGACACGAAAACCATCGAGAAGATTCGTGCCGCCATTCAGGCTGCCTACGAGGAAGGACAGGGAAAGTTGAAGGGCAACAGCAAGTCTGTTCCGGCACTGACATCCCTTAAGACACCGCTTCGGGACGGTGACTTAGAACGCCCGGACGATGAAGCCTATGCCAACAGCTATTTCGTCAATGCCAATTCCATCACTGCCCCTGGCATCGTGGATGCAGCCTGCCAGCAGATTTTAGACCACAGCGAGATTTACAGCGGTGTCTACGGCAGAGCCAGCATCACCTTCTATGCGTTCAACACCAAAACATCTCGTGGCATTGCCTGTGGCTTGCAGAACATCCAGAAGATTCGAGATGGCGAACCGTTGGGCGGTCACAGCCGTGCAGAGGACGACTTCGCAACTGCAGAAGACGAGGATTTTCTGAACTAAGATAGCTGGGCGGACAGCTAGGCGTTATGCTTGGGTGGGTAATTGAGATAAACATGATTACAATTGATATCGAAACAAAATCCGATAAGGACATATCAAAATGCGGCATTTATGCTTATACAGATACCCCATATTTTGATATTTTGCTGTTTGCCTATTCCATAGACGGACAGCCTGTTCAGGTAGTGGATATGGCAAACGGTGAAGAAATTCCCGAAAATGTTCTCGCTGCTCTTGTTGATGAAAACGTGATAAAAAAGGCATTTAATGTGAATTTTGAGAGAGTTTGTCTTTCAAAATATCTTCGTAAGAATTATCCTCAATATTTTCAGAGTTACAGCATTGACGAAGATACTGTCGGAGATTTCTTAAATCCCGAAAGCTGGCATTGTTCTATGATTCATGCAAGAACACTCGGACTGCCGTCATCACTTGCAGAAGTCGGAAAGGTTTTGGGCATTGAACAGCAGAAAATGACAGAGGGCAAGGCTCTCGTCAAATTCTTTTGTGTGCCATACGGCACAGTTGACGGTGTCCCACAGTTTCATAATCCGAAAGATTATCCCGATAAATGGGAGATTTTTAAAGCATACAACAAGCGAGATGTTGAGGCTGAATTGGAAATTGACAGAAGACTGTCACGTTTCCCTGTGCCTGATTTTCTGTGGAAAGAATTTTATCTTGACCAGGAAATCAACGACAGAGGTATTCTCGTAGATATGCAGCTTGCAGATAAGGCAATTAGCCTTGATGCAGAGGCAAAAGAAGAACTGACAGTTGAAATGAAAAGGCTGACAGGTGTAGAAAATCCGAATTCTGTATATCAGTTGCTGGATTGGCTTGAAACACAGGGTTACAAGTCGGATTCTCTCGGAAAAGCACAGGTGCAGGAACTCATCAAAACTGCAAAAGAACCTGTGAAATCCGTGCTTCAGATGCGTTTGCAGTTGTCTAAATCTTCGGTGAAAAAATATACCGCTATGAAAAATACAGCTTGCAGCGATAATCGTGCAAGAGGGATGTTCAGCTTTTATGGGGCATCAAGAACGGGGCGTTGGGCTGGCAGAAATGTGCAATTGCAAAATCTTCCGCAGAATCACTTGCCGGATTTATCAGAAGCCCGTGAACTTGTAAAGTACGGTTCTTTTGAAGATATTCAGATGCTGTATGATGATGTTCCTGATACACTGTCACAGCTTATCCGTACCGCTTTTATCCCAAGACAGGGTATGAAGTTTATTGTTGCAGACTTCTCTGCCATTGAAGCAAGAGTGATCGCGTGGCTTGCAGGTGAAGAATGGCGAATGAAGGCTTTTGCAAACGGTGAGGACATTTACTGTGCATCAGCATCAAAGATGTTCGGTGTGCCAGTTGTAAAGCATGGTGAAAACGGACAGTTAAGGCAGAAAGGAAAGATATCCGAATTGGCTTGTGGTTTCGGCGGATCGGTTGGAGCCATGAAAGCGATGGGAGCAGATTCTCTTGGCTTATCCGATACGGAACTGAAACAGATCGTAACCGACTGGCGTGAGGCTTCACCGCATATTACAGAACTCTGGTGGGCGGTAGATAGAGCTGTAAAAAAGGCAGTCAAAGAAAAAACAGCAACGAAAACACACGGACTGCTATTTTCCTATGAGGCAGGGTTTCTGCTCATAAGGCTGCCAAGCGGAAGACGTCTTGCTTATGCTAAACCCTACATTGGTAAGAATAAATTCGGCGGTGAATCTGTTACATATATGGGCATTAATGCTCAGAAAAAATGGGACAGACTTGAAAGTTATGGGCCGAAATTTGTAGAGAACTGCGTCCAAGGAATTGCAAGAGATCTGCTGATGTATTCCATGCAGACACTATCACAATATTTCATTGTCGGTCATATTCACGATGAAATGATCATCGAATGCCCGAAAGATACAAAGCTGGATGAGATCTGTCAGCAGATGGCGAGAACACCAGACTGGGCAAAGGGACTGTTGCTTCGGGCAGACGGATATGAATGCAGCTTTTACAAGAAAGATTAGGAGGATTCCATATGTTTTACATCAAAGAAAATCTGAATGACACCACCAGTATCTCCGTGGAGATCAACAACGAAAACGTATACTGCCACTGCCCGCAGTGCGGTGCAGAAGTGCCGGTTGATCTGAGTATCTTCTGGACAGCAGAAAACTTTGACATTTTCAGCAGTGCCGTTTACTGCGATGCCTGCACACTGAAGCGGCTGAAAGGAGCACTGCATGAATCTGTATAACGCTGAGGGATACATTGATCTCACTGCTTATGAGGCACTGAGCCGTATTGAACGAGAGGAACGCAGGGCGAAAAAGGCTGCCGCTTATCGACCACTGGTATACATCTGTTCTCCCTATTCCCACGGCTGCATCAATGACAATATCGAAAACGCCAGACGATACAGCCGCTTTGCGGTAGACACCCACTATGTCCCTATCGCTCCCCACTTGCTGTTTCCGCAATTCATGGATGACAGTCTGGGCGAAGATCGTCAGACAGCGATGTTCATGAATTTGGTACTGCTGTCAAAGTGTGCCCAGCTGTGGGTGTTTGGTTCTGTGCGGTCGGAGGGTATGCAGCAGGAAATCAAATGGGCGAAGCGGCGGCATATGACCATTCGGTATTTTACAGAAGAACTGGAGGAAATAGAATGAAATTTACGCTCTATACAGCAAACTGTACCGGCAATGAAAAGAATATCCTTTATCCAAACCAAAAGGTCATTACTTCAGAAGCGGATTTGAAAAAAGCCGTTGTCTACGATCATGTCTGTGCTCAGTATGAGAATTTTGCCCGCAGTGACGCCAATTTCCTACTGTCTGATGTAGTACCCATGGATTGTGACAACGACCATTCAGATGACCCGAAAGACTGGATCACACAGGAAAAACTGGCAAGTTTCCTCAGTGATGTTGCATTTGCGGTTACATACAGCCGTCATCATATGCTGGCGAAAGGTGATAAGTCTGCACGACCACGTTTCCATGTTTTCTTTCCTACTTCACCCTGCAAGGACGCCACGATGCATAAAGCAGTTAAAAATCAGATTCATAAGGAACTGCCGTTCTTTGACGGAAATGCACTGGATGCCTCACGTTTTCTCTTTGGCTGTTCAAGCGATGTTGTATGGCACGAAGGCAGTTTATCCATTGAGGACTGGCTTACACTGATGAAGTCAAATCGTAACATTCCGCAGGGACAGCGAAACAGCACAATGTCTCGCATGGCTGGAAAGCTGGTCAAGCGTTTTGGTGTGACTGAGGAAAGTTATCAGAAGTTCCTGGAAAAAGCAGCCGAATGCGAACCGCCGCTGCCAGATGAAGAACTGGAAACCATCTGGCACAGTGCCTGCAAATTCGGCAAAAAAGTAACCTCGCAGGAAGGATATATTTCTCCTGAAGCATACGGCAAACAGTCCCTGATTCCCGATGATTTTTCGGACGTTGGAGAGGCTCGCACATTTGTAGAAGGCTTCTCAGATGAGGTGGCATTTACCATTGCGACCGATTATCTTCGCTACAACGGAACCTACTGGGAGGAGTCGGAACACGCTGTCACCCTTGCCATGATCGAACATACAGACGTACAGCTGGCAGAGGCTGAAAAACAGGTGGAAGCGTCACTTTTGAAACTAGAAAGCCTTGGTGTTGCAAGAGATGCAGCAATCAATGGCGGCAAAAAGTTTCGGGATAGTCTGGACGAGGAACAGACCGCCGCATACAAAGAGTATCAGTACTATGCTACTTTCAAGGCATTCGTGATGAAATACCGCCATGTTCGCAGTATGACCAATGCACTGGATGCTGCAAAGCCGCTGGTTCTCCACAATCCCGAAGCCCTCGACAGCAATCCAATGCTCTTAAATACTCCCGGAGGCACGTATTATTTGCCCGAAGGATTGAATGGCTGGAAGCCTACAGATCCTGCCGACCTCTTAACGAAAGTGACGGCGGTTGTTCCAAGTGATGCCGGCAAGGATTTGTGGGAGGATGCCTTACAGCTATTCTTCTGCGGCGACCAGAGCCTGATTGACTATGTGCAGATGATTTGCGGACTTTGTATTGTGGGCAAGGTATATTTGGAGGCGATGATCATTGCCTACGGTGACGGACGAAACGGAAAATCAACGTTCTGGAATGTCATTTACAAGGTTCTCGGCAGTTACAGCGGCAACATTTCAGCAGATGCCCTGACCGTCAATTGCAAGAGAAACGTGAAGCCGGAAATGGCGGAACTCAAAGGAAAACGAATGATTATTGCAGCAGAATTGCAGGAAGGGATGCGGCTGAACACCAGCGTGGTGAAGCAGCTCTGTTCCACTGACCCGATTTTTGCCGAGAAGAAATTCAAAGCACCATTCCACTTTGAACCCTCTCATACACTTGTACTCTATACCAATCATCTTCCAAAGGTCGGTGCATCGGATGATGGCACATGGCGGAGATTGATTGTCATTCCGTTTCACGCCAAGATTCAGGGTTCTAAGGACATCAAAAACTACACGCAGCATCTTGTGGATAACGCAGGTGGTGCAGTGCTTTCGTGGCTGATTGAGGGTGCAAGAAAGGTGATTGCTGCAAACTACCAGATTACCAGACCGCAGTGTGTCTTTGATGCAATCGGAGCCTATCGGGAAGGCAATGACTGGCTTGGCAATTTCATCAATGAGTGTTGTGAAGTGGATAAAAGCTATCAGGAAAAGTCCGGAGAACTATATCGGCACTATCGTGAATACTGTCTTGAAAATGGTGAGTTTGTTCGCAGCACATCAGATTTCTATTCTGCTTTGGAACAGGCTGGGTATAAACGTAAGAGAACAACACAGTGTAATGTGATTGTGGGACTGTGCATCAAATTCGATTTCCTTGACTAAAAGTATGTTTTTAACCTCAACTTTATAAAATCGACCTCCACTTTTAAGGTCAAAAAACACCGAAATATAGGGAAAGTGGAAGTCATAGGAACTCATATACAGACTTTACGCAGGCGAGAAAAAAAGTAAAAATTTTCTCTATATATAAGGTTTGTATTTGACTTCCTATGACCTCCATTTTCTCGAAAAACAGGGAGAATCCATGCGAGAAAAAATCATTGAAGAAAAACTCACAAAGGCAGTAAAGCAAAATGGCGGTGTATGCTGGAAATTCACGTCTCCCGGAACGGCAGGCGTTCCAGATCGCATCGTATTGATGCCCGGCGGCAGGATCGCTTTCGTGGAAGTGAAAGCACCCGGAGAGAAACCCAGACCGCTTCAACTTTCCCGACATAAACTTCTGAGGCGATTGGGTTTTCTGGTTTACGTCTTGGATGCTTGTGAGGGCATCGAAAAAATCATCTCGGAGGTGAAAAGCGATGGAACTACATGATTATCAGAAATATGCTGTTCGATTTATCGAAGAACATCCAATCGCAGCACTCTTTCTGGATATGGGACTTGGTAAGACGATTACAACACTGACTGCAATCCACAATTTGATGTTTGATCTGTTTACGGTCAGAAAAGTTTTGGTGATTGCACCATTGCGAGTTGCAAGGGATACATGGGCGGCGGAGATTGAAAAGTGGGAGCATTTGAAATCGCTGCGATACAGCGTAGCGGTCGGCACAGAGGAAGAACGCATTGCAGCTATAAAGGCAGATGCTGACATCTACATCATCAATCGGGAGAACATTGACTGGCTCGTCAACAACACGAAGTTCGATTATGACATGGTGGTGATTGATGAACTCTCCAGTTTCAAGAGCCACCAAAGCAAACGTTTCAAGGCACTGATGAAAGTTCGACCAAAAGTGAAAAGAATCGTCGGGCTGACTGGAACGCCTGCCAGCAACGGCTTAATGGATTTATGGGCAGAGTTTCGTCTGCTGGATATGGGAGAACGGCTCGGCAGATTCATCGGGCAGTACCGGAATGCCTACTTCAAGCCGGACAAGCAGAACGGATATATCGTGTATTCCTACAAGCCCCTGCCCGATGCAGAAGAACAGATCTACGAAAAAATATCGGACATCACCGTTTCGATGAAAGCCATCGACCACCTGCACATGCCGGAATTACTTTCCAACGAATATCCCGTGCAGCTGTCCGACACGGAGCAAGAAACCTACAAGCGGTTCAAGTCCGAATTGATTCTGGAGATGCAGGACACTGAGATCACCGCCGCCAACGCTGCAAGTCTATCCAACAAACTTTCCCAGCTGGCAAACGGTGCGGTGTATGACGATACCGGAGCGGTGATTCCTATTCACAGCCGAAAGCTGGATGCACTGGAGGACTTGATAGAGGCGGCCAACGGCAAACCCATTCTGGTGGCGTATTGGTTCAAGCATGATTTGAAGCGGATTCAAGAGCGACTGCGAAAGCTGAATGTTTCCTATCAGGAAATCCAGTCCTCCGACAGTATCCGGAACTGGAACGCCGGAAAGCTGCAAGTTGGTCTGCTACATCCTGCCGCTGCTGGTCATGGCTTGAACTTGCAGGCAGGCGGCAATGTGTTGGTGTGGTTTGGACTGACCTGGAGTCTGGAGCTCTACCAGCAGACCAACGCCAGACTGTGGCGGCAGGGGCAGCAATCCGAAACGGTTGTCATTCAACATCTCATCACCAAGGGCACGATTGACGAACGCATCTTGAAAGCCCTGACTCGAAAGGAACAAACCCAGACCGCTTTGATGACTGCTGTGCGTGCTGAAATTGTGAGGGAGGAAAATGCATGAATCCAAAAGCATACATGGAAGAGGCAGAACGCCTCCGACACCGAATCTTTCGGAAAGAGCATGAGATCGATTGCATACGACAATCTGCTGAGGGTATGGGTGGAAAAGGTGGAGATTCCCCTAAAACAGTTTCTCCAGAACCACACAAGATGGAAATTGCTGTAGAAAAAATTTTGTCATTGGAAGAAGAAATCGAAGAAACCAAAATGGAACTTCAACATTTGATGCATGAAATGCGGAAACAGATTCAGAAGGTCACCTGTCTCTTATACACATCTGACGCTGCCGACGACTCCTTACGTGTAGATC
>ENA-OZGS01000686-OZGS01000686.1-human-gut-metagenome-genome-assembly--contig:-NODE-686-length-9288-cov-6.532113_pt1 | contig 9288 bp, 8 predicted proteins | sample MGYA00245121_ERZ653667 | MGnify/ENA primary metagenome ERZ653667 (study PRJEB26926, sample SAMN06165248) | human gut metagenome | biome: ENVO:00009003; feature: ENVO:2100002; material: ENVO:00002003...
TCTACACGTAAGGAGTCGTCGGCAGCGTCAGATGTGTATAAGAGACAGTATGTATTCTGATATGGAAATGTACTTACACGATTGTATGACAGATAAAGCATCCATAGATTTTAAATCAAAGAAGAGTTATGAGGACGAATATGCAAATTTGAAAAATATATTTATTATTCCCGGAACTATTTTTTTGGGTGTAATAGGAATTATAGGTATCACTAATTTCTGTTCTAGCATATATAATAAGTTGTTAAATAGAAACAAAGAATTTTTAACATATAGACAAATTGGAATGACATATAAGCAATTGTGGAAATTGGGAATAGTGGAGATATATTTTTATATTTGTATGTCAATGGTAATGTCAACGCTAATTATAGGTGTAATATATTCATTGCTTATCGTAAATATTGAAAAATATATTTGGTTTTGTAAGTGTGGTAAACTACCTAGTTTATCATATATAATATGTTATTTTGTATATGGTATATGTGCATTATTGATTGTGACTAAAGTCTTAAGGAGATTTAAGAATATTGGAGATGTTAAATATAATAATCAATAATTTGAGAGTCGGCGGTAGACAGTGTGCTGTCTTTCTAAAATCTCCTTCAACGGATTGCTTTGTAGGTTTACCAGCAATGATTTCACCTCTGGAGTAAAGAAAACTCTAGAAAATGCTACTAGGTAATTGCGAAACAAGTTCAAAATCTTGATTCCAATAGGGCAAAGGCCCGGTTGAGCCGGACTTACAGGAGGTGGATGTGGATAACGAGAGTTTTAAGACATGAAAACAAAGCAGATAAGGATATCTGCCCGTGAAATGATATGCGGTATGTAAGGTTATGCAATCAGAGGTTTTAGACTGCGGATATATTGATGCTTGTGCAGTTTGTCAGCCGCCATTACAGTGATAAGCTGGGTAATCCCAGCGAGAAGCAGGTCGGCATGAAGCGTCTTCTCATTTTGGGTTTTACGGCCGGCAACACAAAAACTGTCTTTGAAGTGGTTGATGGATTTCTCAACATTCACTCTGATTTTGTAGGTGGAATCCCATTCGGCCGTACCGCGGACCGTACCGGGATAGGCGCGCAGGTTTTTCTCGGGATAAATATAAAACATCCTGCCGCAGGGGGGATTCAGTACAGGGATTTTCACAGTGGCAGACACGTTTGCTTTTACCGGTTGTTTTATCGTATTCCCATTTCATTTTTGGGCATACAAACTTCATGGTCGGCAGCCCGCAGCGGAGATGGGATTTGCTTCCTTCGCGTTTCATTGGAAGAGACGGGTCTTTAGGACAACAGGGGACGCCGTCCTTATTCAGCGGGCAGTCTGATTCCGGAAGGGAGATTCTGCCGTTGAGGGGAATGTAAGCCTGCTCAAAGGAAGCTTCCTGTAACAGGTATTTGTAGATTTCAATGGAATCAAATGCGGCGTCTCCCAGAAAAGTTTTCGGATTGATAAGCGGATGCTTGCGAAAGAAATCCTTTAAAGTGGGAATCAATGCCTTGGAATCGGCAAGACTCTTATCTTCATCCGGGGAATCAGATTTTTTTGCAACAATGATGTCAGGATGAGCCTCAAGAAAGTCCTTGTTATAAAAGGAAATATCCCGGACAATGCCGAGTCCGTTGGTAATAATACCGAATTTATAAGCATAACAGAAATGCCCGTTAATGTACATCTGCTGAATGGCTGGATTGGCGGCGGCATGGGAAGGTATGGAGCCGTAGGCGGCTTTATAAGGGTCAAAGGAATCGTCCGTCCCTTTTGCTTTTTTGAAGGCTTTAAGCTGTTTGATGATACGGTTGGCATATTTGGGATTGTTTTCTGTAACCCATGCCTCAATGCCGGAGGTGTCAAAGAGAAGCATGGAAGCTTTCTGTGTATCAATACAATGGCAGATTGGTTCGGTCAAGTCAACAAGATGATCGAACATGGATTGTAAGTCCGGTAAAAAATCCTGTTTGAACCGGGTGAATTTAGAGGCGTCCGGGACAACATCAAACCCGCAGAAGTCCCGCAGTTCCTGGGAGTATTTCAGGAATACGATTAGCAGGGATGTTGTTGGGATTGAGAAAATAAGCTGTAGTAACAGAGCCTTCAGCATTGGGTAAAGAAGATGCCTGCGGGGTCTGCCGGTGGCAGCATGAAAGTGAGAAACAAAAGACACCGGAACAATTTCATCAAGGTTGATGGTTTCATCGAGTATGGAAAGAAACTCATATTTATCGTTATCAAATTTATTTTGGCAATCGGTAAAAATATCTGCCAAAGAGAGTTGATTATGTGTTATCATATAGATACGACTCCTTTACTGGTGGATATGGATAATTGTTACTGGACATTTCAATTATACCACAGACCAGTGAGGAGTTGTTTTATTTTGTAACAAAGAGAATCCCGTATTTATGCGGGTTCTGGCGTTTCGCAAATGCCTATAGAAAAGTAAGTACGTAATCATCCGTATCTGTTAGCACCCATATTTTTCTGATACACTTTTTTCATAACAAAGGAAGGAAACTGTATCATTATGAAAAAAGATGAAAAAATCACACTGTGGTCTGAACGAATCCATGAATTTCAATCCAGTGAGCAGACTTGCAAAACATGGTGTCAGGAACATCGCATTCCAGTTTCTACAATGAATTACTGGATGCGCAAGCTGAAAACATTGGACGAACAATCGGATACAGATATGATTTTTGCAAAAATGCCAACAGAAAAAGAAATTTCAAAGAATGAGACTTTGAACATCAGCCCGTCTCCAGTCCGCATTTTTATCACAAACGCTATTCGGATTGAAGTGATGCCGGAATGCCCGCCGGAACTTTTTCGTGTTCTGATCTAGGGACTGAAAGATCATGCTTGATCTGGCGGGTGGCACAACCGTTTACCTTGCCTGTGGAGCTACCGATCTGAGAAAAAGCTATCACGGACTGGCTGCAATTATCAAGCTGAAATTCAAACTTGATCCCTATTCGCGCTGCATGTTTGCGTTCTGCAACCGCAGGCGGACTTCTATTAAGATTCTGCAATGGGACGGATCTGGTTTCTGGATTCTGATGAAGAGGCTTGACAGGGATTCCTTTCACTGGCCGGAAACTCCGGATGAATTACAGAAAGTGACCATGAAAGAAATGCATTGGCTGTGTGATGGTCTTTCACTTACTCCGAAGGGAGCTTTTGAAGAACGTCATCCAAAGATTGTTGTATAAAGAACGGATTTGTCAATTCGCAAAAAACACGAAATACTCGTGGATATCGATATATATTCCTACTGCAAATTCCGCTTCATCGGATCACCGATTCCGCTAGCAACGGATCAGTGTTTCCGGTCGTAACGGAACACTTTTCCGCTTCGTCGGATCACGCATTCTTATAAAGTGTTATAGTTTTTTCGTAGTCATTATTTTTAGATTACTAGGAGGTGATGAAATGGAATGGATAAGAGAACCGATGGAAGTAAATATGACGAAAAGTGTATCGTGGTGCCCATGTATGGGAGCAAAGTGTAGGGGCAATAATCCACCATTTTGCAGTATAAAAACATCAAACTGCAAAAGTGTACAAACAGAGCGTCTGAAACAGGCACTGCAGAAAGCGGAGGCCGTGATCATTGGCGCGGGTGCGGGATTATCCACTTCTGCAGGATTTACCTATTCCGGGGAACGTTTTGAAAAGTGGTTTGGCGATTTCCGACAGGTGCATGGATTTTCGGATATGTATTCCGGGGGCTTTTTCCCTTATAAAACATTGGAAGAATATTGGGCGTACTGGAGCCGATATATCTATATGCAACCTGGCCGGATGCAGTTTATGCCTGCATAAATAAGAAGGAAGCCTGTGCGCCGGAGGAAATCCGAAAGAAATCCATTTGCGTGGAAGCGGATATTGGAGCAGTTTTGGAAAAACTGTATGATAGGAAAAATAGTCAGGGAGACGTTGCGGTACCCGAAGAGATATGCTAAAATATTAGATAATATATTATATAAAAATAAGTAAAATCGCGTGAAATAGATAAAATATTATCTGACAAGATGGGGCATGATATGGAAGCACTGGTATGGGAAACAGCAGAAGAACTGGATAAAAAACTGGCAGAACGTATGCGCCGTATTCGCAGACGGCGGAAAGTTTCGCAACAGAAACTTTCGGATATGAGCGGAGTAAGTTACGGTTCTATTAAACGATTTGAGACAACAGGACAGATTTCGCTTTTGTCACTGACAAAACTTGCTATGGCGTTGGAACTTGCAGATGAACTGCGGGATCTTTTTACACAGGTACCATATCGAAATATTCAGGAGGTAATCAATGAGTCAAAGGGAAAGTCTTGAGGTTCGGATGGATGACCGGCTTGTGGGAACGCTTGCATTGACCGCGAATCATAAGGTGGCATTTTCTTATAGTGAAGAATGGCTGGAGCATGGATTTTCAGTCAGTCCATTTTCGCTTCCGCTAAAAAATGAAGTGTTTGTGCCCAAAAAAGATTATTTTGACGGATTGTTCGGAGTATTTGCAGATAGTTTACCGGATGCATGGGGACAGCTTTTATTGGAGCGTTTGCTGAAAGAACGTGGAAAAAAGGAAGCACAATATTCGGTATTGGATCGTCTTGCCATCGTGGGAAAATCTGGAATGGGAGCTTTGACCTATCATCCGCAGAAGGAGATTGGGATGGGACAACAGATGGATGATCTGGACGAACTATCTGTGCATTGCCAGAAAATATTAAGCACGCAATATTCGGAGAAATTAGATGAATTGTACCGGCTGGGAGGAACCAGTGGTGGTGCAAGACCTAAGATTATGACGGAAATAGATGGAGAAAACTGGATTATTAAATTTCCGGCACATGTGGACAAAAAAGATGTGGGAAAAATGGAATACGATTATTCTCTGTGTGCAAAAGCCTGTGGAATTGTAATGAGTGAAACACGGCTTTTTTCATCAGATATATGTCCGGGATATTTTGGAACAAAGAGATTTGATCGAAGAATAGAAAAGAATGAAATAAAAAGGGCACATATGTTAACTGCGGCTGCCTTATTGGAGTTAGATTTTAATCAACCAAGTCTGGACTATCATGAATTGATGAAGTTGACAAAAATTCTGACAAGGGATTGTACAGAGGATGTGGAAAATATGTATCGTCGTATGTGTTTTAATGTATTCGCACATAATCGTGATGATCATTCTAAAAACTTTACCTACATTTATAATGAAAAGGATGATATGTGGCGTTTAAGTCCTGCCTATGATCTCACATACAGTAATACGTATTATAGTGAGCACACAACCACTGTAGATGGAAATGGCAAAAATCCGGGGAAAAAGGAATTAGTAGCAGTTGGTGTGCAGGCGGGTATGAAAAAGACATACTGTGAACGTGTTGCAGAGGAAATCCGTCTGTGTGTAAATGAAAAGCTGGAACACTACTTGAAATAATAATGTTCCAGCTATATAAGCCTAGCCCTGACATTCTAGTGTTGGAGCCGCATCAATAATTTCCTGAAGCGGGGTCCATGACAGGAGATCATCCGTATCGTCATTCGTGTCCTCATCATCGGAAAAATGAGCATTCGGATTGTTCGTTTTTCTTTTTTTGGCATCTTCCGGAGTGTTTGGCAGACGCTGATAAGCCGGTGATTTATGAAAATTTTTGGAAACCTCATTGTAAGCAGCCAGCAGATATTCTTTGTCCGGATCTTTGTCCGAGACCCCGGCAATCGCGGATGTAATCATATCATTTGCTTCCTGCTTGCTTTTTGCATGGGAGAGCTGCTGTTTTAAAGCCTCCGCCATTCGTTGGACGCGCAGGGCGTGGGCATAAAGAATTGGATCGGTACGCCGCAGAAAATCCAGTTCTTTGGCAGAAAGTTTCTTCCCACTTTTTAATTTTCCCATAATGCGGGAGAGCATTTCCTGTTTTTTTTCTTCCTGCGTATCAGGGTCCTGTCTTTGCAGGGGAGAAGTCCAGGAAGAAAATGCGGCATTGGTTGTTTCTCTCACATAGAGCATGCGTCCCTGAGGAGAAGAAAGATCATAGGATGAGGAATCGGATGAGGGATTCTTCTGGGACATCAGTGATAAATAAATCTGCATGAAAAGTTCCTTTCTGTAATAGATCATCGTTTGTGTTGTCTATTATATCGGCAAAACATCCGTTACAATTAATAACAGATGTTTCTGGAGAAAGAGAATATCCCCCTTCTTCCGTCACATTGAAAAAACTTATGTCTAAAACAATTTTCAGACAATTCGACAATATATTCCAATGTTTATAAAAACTTTAGAATTTTTGTTAGCACTCCTACTTGACGAGTGCTAAAAACGGGTGTATAACAATATCGTAATCGAGAAAAATAGTAACTGGGATGAAAAAAACAGCACAGTTACATGATGATAGTTAAGAGGAGGGCTTGCTATGAACATACAGAAATTTACACAAAAGTCGGTAGAAGCGATCAATAACTGCGAAAAGCTTGCCTACGACTATGGAAATCAGGAGATTGAGCAGGAGCACCTGTTAGTTGCCCTGTTACAGCAGGAAGAGGGACTGATCCCGAAACTGATAGAGAAAATGGAAATTGACGTACAGCATTTCACCCAGAATGCGATCAGCAAACTGGATGCGCGCGTCAAAGTATCCGGCAGCAACAGCAATGTCTATGTCGGAAAAGATTTAAACAATGTGCTGATCCATGCAGAGGATGAGGCAAAGGCAATGGGAGATGAATATGTCTCTGTCGAGCATATTTTCCTTGCAATGCTCAAATATCCAAATCCAGCGATGAAAGCACTGATGAAAGAATATGGGCTGACAAGGGAACGGTTTCTGCAGGCACTGTCTACCGTCCGCGGCAATCAGCGTGTCACTTCCGATAATCCGGAAGCAACATATGATACACTGGAAAAGTACGGTTATGATATGGTGGAGCGTGCAAGACAGCAGAAACTTGATCCGGTGATCGGCCGTGACGAGGAGATCCGGAATGTGGTTCGGATTCTTTCCCGTAAGACCAAAAATAACCCGGTGCTGATCGGTGAACCCGGTGTAGGTAAGACTGCCGTTGTCGAGGGCCTGGCACAGCGTATCGTAAAAGGCGATGTACCGGAAGGCTTAAAAGATAAGAAACTGTTTGCCCTGGATATGGGTGCCCTGGTTGCCGGTGCAAAATATCGTGGTGAGTTTGAGGAACGTTTGAAAGCGGTTCTTGACGATGTCAAAAATTCGGATGGACAGATCATTCTGTTTATTGATGAACTGCACACAATCGTCGGAGCCGGAAAAACCGATGGTGCCATGGATGCCGGACAGCTGTTAAAACCAATGCTTGCCAGAGGCGAACTGCACTGTGTCGGTGCCACAACCTTAAATGAATACCGGGAGTATATCGAAAAAGATGCTGCTCTGGAGCGTCGTTTCCAGCCGGTTATGGTAGATGAGCCAACGGTGGAAGATACCATTTCCATCCTGCGTGGCTTAAAGGAATGTTACGAAGTGTTCCACGGCGTTAAGATTACGGACTCTGCGCTTGTTACGGCAGCAGTTCTTTCCAACCGTTATATCACAGACCGGTTCCTGCCGGATAAAGCAATCGATCTGGTCGACGAGGCCTGTGCAATGATAAAGACCGAGCTGGATTCTATGCCGGCAGAGCTTGACGAGATGAACCGGAAGATCATGCAGATGCAGATCGAGGAGACGGCATTAAAGAAAGAAACCGATCATCTGAGTCAGGAGCGTCTGGCAGATCTGCAGAAAGAACTTGCAGAATTGCGTGATGAGTTTAATACCAGAAAAGCGCAGTGGAGCACCGAAAAGGATGCAGTTGACAATGTCAGCAAGGTCAGAGAGCAGATTGAGAGCACAAAGAAGGAGATCGAGGCAGCACAGCGTGACGCAGATTATGAAAAAGCTGCGGAATTGCAGTACAGTAAACTGCCTGGATTACAGAAAGAACTGGAAATTGAGGAAGATAAACTCAAAGACCGTGATCTGTCTCTGGTACACGAAAATGTCACCGATGAAGAGATTGCAAAGATCATTTCCCGCTGGACGGGAATCCCGGTTGCGAAGTTAAGCGAAAGCGAGCGGAACAAGACACTGCACCTGGATGAGGAACTCCACAAACGTGTGGTAGGCCAGGACGATGGTGTTACCAAAGTGACCGAGGCGATTATCCGTTCCAAAGCCGGAATCAAAGATCCGACCAAACCAATTGGTTCGTTCCTGTTTTTGGGACCAACCGGTGTCGGCAAGACCGAGCTTGCAAAAGCACTTGCTGCCAGCCTGTTTGACGATGAATCCAACATGGTGCGTCTTGATATGAGTGAGTACATGGAGAAATACTCCGTGTCTCGTCTGATCGGAGCGCCTCCAGGATATGTCGGATACGATGAAGGCGGCCAGCTGACAGAAGCCGTGCGGAGAAAACCGTATTCTGTTGTCCTGTTTGATGAGGTGGAAAAGGCACATCCGGATGTCTTTAACGTACTGTTACAGGTACTTGATGACGGGCGGATCACAGATTCACAGGGACGTACCGTAGATTTCAAGAACACGATCATTATTATGACCAGTAACCTTGGATCGCAGTATCTGCTGGATGGCATTGATGCAGACGGCAACATTTCGCCGGAGGCAGAAAAAGAAGTCATGGAAGATCTGCAGGGACATTTCCGACCGGAATTTTTGAACCGTCTGGATGAGATTATTATGTTTAAGCCACTGTCAAAAGAAAATATTGGTGGCATCATCCGTCTGCTGATGGATGATCTGAACAAACGTCTTTCTGATCGTGAGATCAAGGTGGCATTGTCACCGGAAGCGGAACACTTTGTGGTTGAACATGGTTACGATCCGGTTTATGGTGCAAGACCATTGAAGCGGTTCCTGCAAAAGCATGTAGAGACCCTCTCTGCAAAACTGATTCTCGAAGATCAGGTACGGCAGGGAGATACGATCCTCATTGACGTGAAGGATGGTGCACTTACAGCATCTGTACAAAAATAAAAGCAATATTTATGTAAAAAAATCTCAATAATAACTTGTCAAGCGTCAGGAAATCATGTATCCTTATAAGGATGAAATGAATTTCCTGACGCTTTTTCTTTCAAAATGAGATAAGCGGGAAATGAAAGAATAATAGAAATTACATAGAAATATCGCAAAGAACAAAGCGTAAAGAAGTTTGTGGAAAAATTCCTGCAAAGAATAAAAATGCAGGATACACACAAAAATTATTCAAAAAGATCTTGAACTGTCTCTTATACACATCTCCG
>ENA-OZGS01000694-OZGS01000694.1-human-gut-metagenome-genome-assembly--contig:-NODE-694-length-9239-cov-5.287021_pt1 | contig 9239 bp, 5 predicted proteins | sample MGYA00245121_ERZ653667 | MGnify/ENA primary metagenome ERZ653667 (study PRJEB26926, sample SAMN06165248) | human gut metagenome | biome: ENVO:00009003; feature: ENVO:2100002; material: ENVO:00002003...
TTTTTTCTGATAATACCAGTCAGGATACTTTTCCAGTCCCAGTTCTTTATAATGACGCCGTTCGTAGTTGCAGATATTCCAGAGTTTGGATGCTGCATAACACATATGCCCTATGATATTGGAATATTCCTGACTGATCTTTATGGATGTTTTATGTGACAGCAGCATCTCCATTCTCCTTCTGATTGATAGTTTTTATTATGCTTATATCATAGCACAAAATGCTCTTGCTTTTCAACGCAGATCTGACCTGCTTTCTTCTGAAAACAAATACAAGAATCAGGAGATATAAGAAATAAATTTTTGCTGTTATATTTTTTGTGCGGATACGCACACTCCTGCGCTTTCATCTCGGTAATTGAATTGCCGAGGATTCCCTCTTATTGTCCCAAAATCTTGCTATTTTCAAATAAACACATCCTGTCCTCATCTCTTTTATTATTAGATTTCAGGCATACTTGCTATTTTCTTCTATTCAGCCTTCCCCTCCGGGAAAATAATTTTAAACACAAAGAAAAAAATCACCATGGAAACTCCACCTGTGATAATTGTCACAAGCATGTTATAGACTGCCGGTGCCACATATGCAGATGCAACTGGCATCCACAGATTATTAAATCCATTACAAATCAGTGAAATTACCACCCATGCAACAAAATACCAGATTGCCTGATATACAGGATTTCCATGGCTTTTAAAAGTAATATTTCTCTGAAGTGGAAAATTGATACACTGTGCAAGAAATGACCCCAATTCATAACTGATAAAATAGCCAAGTCCACCACCGATCAGTATATTTCCCGTTGCATCACGCAATACATTATACCCCAGCAAACTCCATGTAAATTTTACTCCAAACAATTTCCATACTGACTGCCCCGCCGGTCATCTTGGCAATACCTCTAAATGGCATGTTGTAAATAAATAGAATATTCAGATCTGGTTTCCCCTGTTCTTCACTCTTCTTTTTCATTTTTGTGAGACATCTATATATCAGTCTTGCAAGTCGGCTTTTTGCATAATACATCTGGCAGATTGCATCATTGATTTCCAGATTTCCACTCCATCTTCCGTTCGGTATCTCATGACCAAGAAGTTCACGAAATTCCTCATCTGATATTTTCTGCACGATTCCTGTATAATAGTAAGGCATTTTTGCCGGATTATACGGATACCCTTTACTATTTCCTGTTCTCTCAGTCGTACCTGTTAAACGAATATCTGCAACACTGGCTCCTACCATAATCTGATAAGTTCCTGTTTCTATTTCCCACTGTCCCGTTTTTATATTCCAATAACGGAATGTCTTATCATCAAACGGAATCCTGAGCTGTCTGCTTTCTCCTGCCTTTAGATAAACTTTTGCAAAACCTTTCAGTTCTTTTTCCGGTCGGAACACGATTGCATTAGGAAGTCCTACATACATCTGAACAACCTCAGCTCCATCTCTGTCACCTGTATTGGTAACCGATACTTTGATTCCATCCTCTTCTATGATAAGATCAGAATATGTAAATTCCGTATAGGAAAGCCCAAAGCCAAATGGATATTGCACCCGTACTTTTGAAGTATCATAATAGCGATATCCCACATAAACACTCTCGCGGTATTCCGATGTTTTCTCATTACTTGGATAATATCGGAATGCCGGTGTCTGTTCATAAGATATGGGATATGTTTCTGCCAGTCTTCCTGATGGATTCACTTTTCCGGTCAGAATATCCAATGTTGCAGAAGCGCCTGCCTGTCCATTCAGATAGCCATGCAAAATCGCTTTGCAGCAGGTGTGCCATGGCATTTCTATCGCAGATCCTGCACTCAGTATTCCAATAATATTTTCATTCACTTTACTGATATCCTGCAGAAGATCTATCTGATCCTGCGGAATACGCATATGGGTTCTGTCCAGTCCTTCTGATTCACTGATCTCATCAAGACCAAAGCAGAAAATCACAATATCCGCGTTCATAGATAAATTTAATGCAAACTTTCTATCATTCTCATCTACATCTCCATTTCTCTGATAGCCTCTTGTCATTCCCAGAATATTCAGATCATATTGTTGCAAAATCGATGACATATCTTCTACTTTTGTTGGATTGACCATAGAAGATCCTGCCCCCTGATATCTGGGTGAAAAAGCAAAATCTCCAATAACAGCGATGGATTTTTTGGTATCCAGCGGAAGAATCTGTTTTTCATTTTTCAGAAGAATCATGCTTTCTGCTGCTGCTTTCCTTGCCAGTTGATGATGTGCGTTTCTGTCAAAGTTTTTATCTGAAAGCTTCTTCCCTGATGTCAGTTCCATCACTGCATCCACCAGTTCTCCAACTCTTTCATCCAAATCCGCTTCCTTCAGCTTTCCATTTCGGACAGCAGCAATCACTTCTCTTGCAGAATCGTACCCACAGGACGGCATCTCCAGATTTGAGCCGGCAGCAACACCTTTCACATGGTCATTGCTTCCGCCCCAGTCTGTTACTACAATTCCATCAAATCCCCAGTCTTTGCGCAGGATGTCTGTCAAAAGATGTTTGTCCTCATTAGCATAAATCCCATTAATCTGGTTGTAACTGCTCATGATTGCTTTTGCGTGTCCTTCTTTAACAGCTATCTCAAAACCGGTCAGATAAATTTCTCTTAATGTCCGTTCGTCAACAACTGCGTCCATTGCCATTCTCCGAAGTTCCTGACTGTTAACCGCCAGATGCTTCGGGCAGGCATAAACGCCTTTACTCTGTATTCCACGAATATATGACGCTGCCATCTTCCCGGAAAGATATGGATCTTCTGAAAAATATTCAAAATTTCTTCCACATAATGGGCTTCTTTTAATATTTAATCCCGGACCAAGCAGGATATTTACATCCATACTTGCTGCTTCCTCTCCAAGCGCCTGTCCAATCTCTTCCCCCAGATCCTGATTCCAGCTGTTTGCTATCGTCGCTGCTGTGGGAAAACAAGTTGCATTCAAGGATGCATTCAGTCCCAGATGGTCTCCTGCTCCTGCCTGTTTTCTGATTCCATGCGGTCCATCTGAAAGAAAGATGGACGGGATGGAAAGCCTGTCAATTTCTCTGGTCTGCCAGACAGTTTTTCCACTGAGTATCGCTGCCTTTTCTTCTATTGTCATCTTTTCAACCAATTTTTGCTGTTTCATAACTGTTTTCCATCCCACTTTCATCCTTATTCAGCATTCTTTCTTTTCTTATATCCTCTGATTACCAGTACTTCCATTCCTGCCATGAAAAGTGCTATTACAATGTCGATACCAATTCCTGCTTTTTTCCAGTTTTCCATACCTGTTTCTTCGTGTTCTCCATCATAAGCCCAGCTGCTTACAACTGTATACATGACATTTTTGCAGGCATTTCTCATCTGAAGTACAGATGTTGGATGCTCCGGATTGGCTACATTGTTCTCTTCTCCGTTGAATGTGGACAACATTGCATCTACTCCATTCGCCAAAGCTGCATCTGCATTCATAAATCCATGACCATTGTTTCGGAAGAAGTCTGTAAGCGCCATTCCCCTGAATCCCCATTCATCTCTGAGAACTGTATTCATAAGGTTACTGCATTCTCCAGTCCATTTATCTCCAAGGAAACTCCAGGAAACCATAACCGCATTTGCGCCACCCTGTTTTACAGAAATTTCAAATGGTTTCAGATAGATTTCCCGGATTGCCTGCTCATTTGACCAGACACTTACCATCTTTGCATTTCCTTCATACAGTGCGAAATGCTTAATGTAAGAATAAACTCCATATTTTCTTGCACCTTCTACTGCATTTGCACCCATATTTCCTGCAAGAACTCCATCTTCTGAAAAATATTCATAGTTTCTTGCTCCAAATGCGGTTCTATGAGTATTCATACCTGGTGCATACCAGCCCTCTGCACCCATTTCCTGACTGATCTTGCCCATGTATTCACCCCAGGCCTGTGCAAGTTCCTTATTCCATGTGGAAGCAACCACAACTTCAATTGGAAATCCAATAGAACCAACTCCTGTAAAGTTGTTATTAATTGCTGCTGGTCCATCGAAATCAAGTGTAGCCACTTTTCCCACAGAATCCATGGCTGCTGTCTGATAACCAGCCATTGCAATCATATTTGCCATTTCATCAACAGTAAGCTGATCCAGAAGTTTTTCCCAACGAGGATCGTCATAATCAGCATCACGCATATCAGCTAATGTAAGTCCATTATCTGCTCCCGTTGTCGGCATTACATCCTCATCATTGAGATATGTAGTCTTATCAAAGTTGCTGTTCAGATGATATTCAGAAACATATGGCTCACCCAGCTCTGCAGATGCCGGTGCTGCTGTAGCCTCTTCATAATTTGCAAAATGATCCGCACGTGACAGATATGTTATATCTCCTTTTGCATCTTCAAATACATTTGTTGCTGCAGTATCATCTGATGCTCTTTTATTTTCTCCCTTATATACTACATCTTTATCTGCAGTATAAGTTTTCTGATCCAGCACAGTATGTGAATCGCTGTTGATAGAAATCACATAATCGCCTTTTTCAAGAACATATGCTTTTGCATTATTCTCATCATAAGAGGCCATATCTTCTATACTAAATGTAACTGTAACAGTCTGAGATTCTCCCGGCTGAAGCAGATCTGTTTTTGCAAACTCGATCAGATTTGCAGAAGATTTCTCAATTCCGCCATTTGTATATGGTGGATTATAATACACTTCTACTACATCTTTTCCGGCAACATCTCCGGTGTTGGTTACTTCTACATCTACAGAAATCTGTCCGTCTTTTTCCTCCAGTTCACCCATTTTCTGTTCAAATTCCGTGTAACTCAGACCATATCCAAATGGATACTGTACAGTCTTATCGTAATCAATCGCACCTTCCTGTGCAGCTGTTTCATAGTACTTGTATCCTACATAAATGCCTTCCACATAATTGGTAAATGCCGGAGCATACACCTGCGCAGTTCCTGCGTTCATTCCTTCAACGGCCATATCTGCCAGATTTGTATACTCCGTTTTTTCTGCATTATTCCACCACGGAGCAGTCGTCATATCATAAATAAATGTATCCGGTGTTTTTCCGGAAGGATTGACTTCACCTGAAAATACTTTACCAAGTGCATTAAATCCCACATTTCCCGTTCCGGGGCACCATACAACAGATTTAATCTGAGGATATTCATCTGCGAAACCAAGTTCAAACTGATTTGCTCCATTATAAATTACGATCACATTGTCAAAGTTTGAGCAAACCATATCCACCATATCTCTCTCAGTTTGTGAAAGCTGTAAATAATGCTCTCCCTCAGGAAAATCATCATATTCATCTGAATTATTATCATATGCTGCTTTTCTTACATCCATAGGAATATCATTATGACCTTCACCTGCTTTTCTGGAAAGAACCACAACTGCCACATCAGAATACGCTTTCGCACTTTTAATAAGCTCATCACTGTAAGTATCTACAGGTGGCTCCGGTAATGTCCAGCTCTGTTTCTGGATAGACATTTCCGGATTATCTGCACCATAATTGTTATAAAAATCAACCAGTTCCTGGTTAATAGAAAATCCGGCATTTTCAAGTCCCTGATTCAGACTGACAATATCATACAGATCATTAATTCCACCGGAACCAGCTCCTCCGTAAGCCGGATTAATAGATTCCCAGCCAAAAATATTCAGTTTTTTTGTTTCATTTAAAGGAAGCAGGCTTTCATTCTTCAGAAGAACAATTCCGTCTTCCATAATTTCTTCTGCTACTTCCGCAGCTTCTTCATTTGTTTCATCGCTTAAAGTTCCATTTCCCGTTGCCAGTCCAATCAACGTAGCCATTGGTCCAAAACAGATCATATTCACGCAGACAACAACTGCAAGAACCATTGCGATCGCAGCTTCCCCTCTTATCAGAAATTTTTTGTCCCTGGACATTCTGCGGCATGCAATCATAATTATAATTCCTATTACAAGTGCAGCAACAATACCGATAATATACGGTTTGCATAATTGTAATACCGCCAGAATATCTTCCATTTCAACACTGATCATTCTCTTTTTCCTCCTTTGACTCTCTCGTCTTTTTCAGGTATCATTCCCTGTTGACATTACTATAACATGGTTATTATTTCGTGCCGTTTTTGGCACAAGATGCAGCAAATATGGCACAAAATACCCAGAGCATTACAATACTCTGGGTAAAAGAATCTTTAATTCAAACCAGTTCTGCTGTACTCCAAATACTACAGAACCATCATATTTTTCTACAGCTGCACGAATACTTTTCAATCCAAAACCATGGTTTTTACTATCCTTTTTTGTTGTTGTAATCAGATCCTCTTCATTTTTGGAAATTTCTGCTTCACAATAATTCTCTATCTTGATGAACACAAATCCTTTTTGAGCGGATACTGTCAGATGGATCAGTCTTTTTTCCGGATCTGGAATCAAAATTACATGTTCAATCGCATTATCCAAAGCATTTCCAAATATAGAACATATATCTGTTACATGCATATGATCCAATAATTTTCCATCTGCCACACAGGTAATCTGTATATGATTTTTTCGACAATGGAAAATCTTAGCTGCCAAAATCGTATCAAGTACCTGATTCCCCGTTCTGCTTATATTTTCAAAAGCAGCGATTTCATTTTCCATGGAATCAATCCATTTTTTTCGTTTCTCTTCATCTGATTCCGCACGAAGTCCCGTTATCTGGTGTTTCAGATCATGGTATTTCATTTGTATGAGATCCAGGCTGTCCTGATAATTTCGGTATTGATCATACTGGCTTTTCAGCATCACGTTCATTACTGAAAGTTCTTTCTCGGCAACATACTCACTGATCCTGCTCTGATAAGCATGCAGGATTGCAATTCCTCCAAAATCGATCAGTGTTCTGATAGAAAAAATATCTGCACGTTCTCTGCTCGCAAATGGTGCATTTTCATTTAAAAAGCTCAGATTACTAAAAGCAAAGATTGCAACAGCCATGATTGCCGCCGCTACTACTTCCTTTACTGTCATCTGTTCAAGATAATTCTGCTTCAGAAGATCTTTTTCTAAATAAATATCAATAGTAAAGCAGCCTCCAAAAACAACCATCGTGATCAGAATTTCAACCCCGAGGCTCTGATTCCCCCATGCCTGTACAATAGATACCATCTGCCACTGCAGCGAAGCTGCAAACTCAGCAAGAACAAATGCACGGGCGCAGCAATAAGCCGCTCCCAGAGGCTTCATATTTCCTCCGACCATAAGAAATCCATACATCATACCTGCAGCGATCACCATACAGGGAATCCACAAAATTTCAGTTACGCTGCCTGTCAAAGTCAGAAAGATACTCTGCATTGCCAACATGAAAAGACTGCCTGTAAGAAAATGTACAGATTTCATGTTTTCTTTTTTTAGGATATAAAGATAAACCAAACACGATCCCCACTCTGCTATTGCCGTATAAGTTCTTGGAATATCCTGATATAACATAGTATCCTCCATTTCGCATGAAATCATTCCATATTAAGATTTTGCAGAAGTAGATTCATGAATTCTTTTTTTCTGGTTCTGCTGACAGGTATATGTACATTATGGATCACACAATCAGAACCAACAAATCCCTCTACATGATTCATATTTACCAGATATCCCTTTGCACATCGAAAAAAATTATGTACCGCAAGTTTTTCTTCGAGTTCTTTCATCGTAATTCTTGAACAGTAATCTCCTCTCGAAGTATAATAAATTACATTATGTCTCTGCCCCTCAATAAAATAGATATCTGCTATATCTATCTTTACAACTCCTTCCCCAATCGGAATCGTAAGAAATTCTTTAACCTCAGAGCGCATACGTCCAACTGCTTTATCCAGTTTCTGCGAAAAAGAAAAGTACTCAACTGGTTTTACTACATAATCCATTGCATCAACTTCATATCCACGTACTGCATATTGAATCATATTTGTAATAAACATAATAATTACTTTCTGATCCATCTGACGGATTTTTTCTGCTGCTGTCATACCATCCATGAACCGCATCTGAATATCCATCAGAATAATGTCAAAACCGCCACTGTAATTCTCAGTGATATCTTCTCCATCACCAAATACCGTAACCTTTATTGCTCTTCCCCTTTCCGTTTGATATTTCCGGATATACTCTGTTAATTGTTTTACGTAAATTTCTTCATCTTCCACAATTGCAATCTGTATCATCCCATACCCTCCACAAGAATTGCATTTTTTGTAACTGTTCAATCACACAATATAGTTCCAGGTTTTTATTATTTTATAAATAATTTTTGTTTCAGTATATCACTGCTTTTTTCTTGCGTCAAGCGGATGTAATATTACAAATTACAGCTGTATAATCTGGTTTTCTTTTATCATATATCCACAGTAAATCTCCTCGTTCTTTAAATAGAAAGTAGAAATTCTGTTAAGTTTTCAATAGCATCTGGTTTTTCTGATAGTTCTTTCCCCATCAGTCCCTCTCCCATAATACTAGGATCCGCGCCAAGAGATACAGCGACTCGACTTGAATTCCATACAGCTTCATACATCATTTCCTGATTCTCTTTTGTTACTTTATTGAGAACGTAATAAAATGGTTTTCGAATACTTTCCGATAATTCCCCGATTTTTTTGGAAAGCTGTAGGGATTCATAGGATGGATCTATGATTATCAATATCAAATCTACACCGTTATCAATTCCACGTCCAAAGTGTTCAATACCAGCCTCCATATCCATTAGCGCAAATTGGTCTTCTGTAAGCCTGAGATTTTGGATAAATTGAGTCATAACAGTTCCCATAGCACAAGAACACCCTTCATTTGCTTGATGAATTTTTCCACTGGTCATCAGTTTTACACCGTCCTTCAGACTATAATAATCTTCCGGTATATCATCTATAGTCCAGGTTTCCTCAAAAAACTGATGAGTAAATTTTGATAACATCATATCATTTAAAACATTTTGTTTACCACCGAAATAGTCTGTAAAATCTCTGGGAAGCTTCATACCTAGCTGTCGGTGTAGACCATAATTAGATTCATCGGAATCAATTACCAAAATTTCTTTTCCTCGTCTGGCTAAAGCCTTAGCCAAAAGACTGGTTACTGTACTTTTTCCACATCCACCTTTTCCAGTTACAGCAATTTTCATCTGTTATCTCCTTAAATACTTCTTACTCCACTTCCTCCAGTTCTGTTCCTTCTGGAAGAATATATCCGCAGTT